>SDBT01019152.1_pt1 | contig 10733 bp, 10 predicted proteins | sample 2277101 | NCBI WGS metagenome assembly SDBT01 (sample SAMN10404973, study PRJNA504765) | marine sediment metagenome | isolation source: marine sediment core GS10_PC15, 103 cmbsf | place: Arctic Ocean: Southern Knipovich Ridge | collected 2010
GCCTTTTCCATAAGCAATGCCCCGCAAACCTTGAAAAACTGTGCTAATTTGGGGTAAAGTTTTTTCCGAAATCTCTATACTCCGCATGTACACTGACCCTCTTAACAACGAAATTAGCTCAATATAAAACTCAGGAAACTCCAGATAGAGTGAATATTAACTGTTGAACTTGATTCTTACTTCAACGGAACCGCAGGTTAAATACATTCGCAAACCAACTAAGACCCGTCAGGCCAACCGGCAAATTGTATTTCGAGCCCAGGATATCTATGACCGCAATACATCCGCTGAGAGGCTCGCCCGATACGAGCCGGGCAATCGGGTCATAGTCCGAGTCAGCGAGAATTATCGTTACCTCGGCGGAATAGGATTCACGTACCACCTCCCGGGGCCGGAAAAGCCAGATAGGATTTATGGCGAAGAATTGCCCCGGTCCTCCGGCATTGAAAGTTTTAAAGTCAAAGATAGGAGGGAGCGGGTCCTGGGCCGGACCGCGCTTGCCTTCCATCGTGAGCACCTTCACACCGCGGCGGGTGACGCTGGTGCTTATGTGATCACCGTTTTCCTCAAATATGATATCTGCCGTCTTTTTTGGATAGCCCAGAAGCTCACGGCCGTATATCAAGGCAGTATCGTCATCAACCACCATCCAGCAGCAATGTAGCCCTTTGCCCAGGGGGGTGCGCACATGAATTAGAACGGCCGCCTCATGGTAGGGCACGGTAAACGAGGCCTTTGTGTAATTAACCACGAATAAAGTCGCAATAGGCGGATCGGACGGCCGCATGCCCCAGGGCAATACTGTTTTGGCTTCATGCAGGTCAAGGGGCACATCCGCCAGGATGAAGCGCGCATTATCCCAGAGATTCCCCTCGCCTCGGGCTGCTTCCAAAAGTCGTTTGATAGGGCTTCCTTTATAAGCCATTTTAATACCTCCCTTCCTTAACTATGAAAGCGTTTCATCAAGACTATATATTTATCTGTTACAAGTTGCTTCTGGCTCCAAATCTTGCTACCCGGATGCTAACCACTTTTATGGTGTCTCATTACCTAAGATCCTCTATGCCGGCAAGGGCGAGGGACTCGTTGGCCCCATCCTCGATCATGGAGGCACGGGCGTCCCGGAACATCTTCTCAACCGGGTACTCCCTGGCCAGACCGTATCCGCCAAAGATCTGGATGGCTTCGCTGGCCACCTTGAATGCGGTCTCGGTGGACTGGATCTTGGCGGCGATTCCATACATGCCCGTTCCCATAGAGGGTTTGGCGCGTCTATATTGAGAGACCTTGCGGGAAAAGGCGCGCGCCGCCTCGACTATGATGGGCATGTTATAGAGTTTAAGCAAGATCTGGATGGCTTTGCTGGCCACATTGAATGTGGCCTTGGTGGACAGGATCTTGTTGACGATTCCATGCATACCCGATCCCATGGAGGTTCTGGCGCGGTTATATTGCGAGACCCTAAGGGCGAAGGCGCGCGTTGCCTCGACCATGATGAACATGTTAAATAGCTTGAGTTTGATATTCTGATGCTCGATGATGGGCACTCCGCCCTGGATCCGCTCCTTTGCGTAGTTGAGCGCTTCGTCAAACGCTGCCTGGGCCAGGCCGGAAAATATCACGCCCGTTTCCATGTTAGCTATTCCCAAAAACCTTCTGCCTGTACTACCTGCTGCCAGAGCGCCGGGCGTCGAGATGAACATATATTTCTTGGGCAGCTTAACTTCCTCAAAAATAATCTCTCCCTGGTTGAGGGGACGCTGCCCCATCTTGTCCAATGGTTTGCCGCGCGGTATGCCGGGCAGATCCAGGGGACAGAAGGCGAGTCCTTGGCCATGCATCCCCCGGGATGAGTCCAGGCCGACATGAGGGACAGCGTGGGTGGCGATGGTGCCGTTACTGACCCAGGCCGATTTCCGGCCATTGAGGATGTACTCGCCCCCCTTTTTTTGGGCTCGAAGAGAAGGGGCCAATCTGGGATCCGCACCGCCCGGCGTACTTCCAATTACCCAGTCCGAACCGTGGTCCGGCTCGGTAATGCCCCAGCAGCCGATCATATTGCCTTCAGTGTCCTCGGCATACTCTTGCGCCCATTTTCGGATCTCAGCTTCAGGAGACAAAACGGCCATAGCAAAAGGCATGCTTGAGACCGTCAGGCTGATAGCCAGACCGGCATCGGCATAGCCCAGTTGTTCGCTTATCACGGTCTCTGCCATTTGGGGCACTTCCCCCATCATGCCACTGAACGCCTTTGGGATCATCAACTTGTGGAATCCCAGTTCGCGGTGCTTTTTAATTACATCCCATAATACCGAGCCTTCGGCGATTACCTCAGATGGATCATGGAGCTTGTCCAGCTCGATGCCTGCCGGTCGCATGACCTCCACACCAAACCTTCGGGCCAGGTCGTGCATGGCCTTTACTTCATCGGGAAGATCAACATCCAGCTTCATGAATTCCATGTTTTTTCCTTCTTTAGGGTTAATCCCAAATAATGCGTAAATGTAGGGGTTCAATGGCGGGTCGGATAAATCCGACCCCTACGAAGATTTATCCATCATTAATGCATAATTGTAGGGGTTCAATGGCGGGTCGGATGAATCCGACCCCTACAAAGATTCACCTACCAATAATGCGTTAATGTAGGGGTTCGATTTATCGAACCCGATCCGCCTCAGGCGGATTGATAAATCAAGCCCCTACACCAAATAGGTAAAAGCTTCCCCTGAGCCCCGCCTGTGGCGGGGTCGAAGGATAAATTATTAAGATAAAGATTATTAATATCGGAAAGTAGAGAGAATAATGACTGTTGAGGACTGACTTCTACCTCACGCTATTGTTTGGGAGTAATGGTTATTCGGTGCTCGTGGTTTTTACTATCAGGCAAATATTCTAAAATTTGAGTAGACTCATCAAAGCTATAGGTTCCATCGCTCAAACTTACTTCAAAGCCTTGGGGGTAATGCCTTTCTGCGGGAACAAAGATGACCGTGGGTCCCTTTGCCTTCCCATCTTCCTCGAAAACCAACTCAAATGCCTTGTCTTCAAAGTTAAATGAAAAAGTTTTAGGCAGCCCTGCTATCCTTCTGGGGTAGGGCCTGACGAGGCTGGGCATAATCTCCCTTTCCTCGCCTGAGCTATCGAGCATGGAAAAGCCACCACCCTTATCATAGCTCCAATAGGTCCAACCCACCATTTTCTCATCCAGGATATCCAACAGGTCCTGGAGGTATATTAGTCCATTGCCGGTGTCCGGGTTAACGCCGAATTCATCCAGGATCCAGGGGGTTTCCATAGAGCGAGCCTCGTTTTCCCTCATGTCCGCAGCCTGTTCCAAGGGCGTGGGGTCGAGATTGTAATCTTGTCCTTCATGGACTGCGCCGTGATAGTAATGGACGGCATATCCTAAATCGGTGAGGTCCATTTTCTTCAGGTAGGATGAAAATATTCCTGCACTGGTGAGGATCTGGGGCTCGATAAAATAGATGTGATTAGGGTCGATCTCTTTCATCTGGGTAATTAGTTTTTCATAAAACGGTGTAAGATAATCCTCTTCAAATTCCCTGGGGAGGAAATTCCCAAAAAAGGGCTCATTAAACAGGTCATATCCTATGACCGTTTGATTATCCTTGAACCTCTGGGCGACTAATTTCCAGGCATCAATGAAATGCTGCTGAAGGCTCTCATTGGTCCAGAAGTTGTCAAAGGCAGCCATCACCGCCGGCTCAAAGTAATTCCGATTCCAGGGCGTCTGTTTGTTAAAGGTGATGTCGTCGTCAAAGCAGGCCCACTCAGGGGCACCGTCCCCGGTGTATTTTTCGCTATACAGGTCCTGGTGCATATCCAGGATTACATATAGCCCATTAGCCGCTGCCCATTTTACCCTATCTTCAACTTCCTCCAGATAGGCATTATTAAAGGAGCCCGGGGAGGGCTCTATGGCTACCCAGAATATAAGCAGGCGTACCGCATTAAACCCCCACTCTCTCATCCTTTCATAATCCTCCGGGGTATGCCAGGAAAGGTAGGTTGGCGCTCGCTTTGCATAATTGCTTATATTGGCGCCGTGGAGGATCAGGGTTCGGGAATCTTCGTCTTTTATCCACATTCCATCAGTGTGCACCCTTTCTATTTCTATCTCCGGCACTTGCCGGGCTTGCTCCTTTTCACAACCACCGATGGACAATCCTAAGATAGCTATGCAGATAAAAGCGATGAATTTAAAATAGTTTTTCATAAAAATATTCTCCTTTGGGTCCTATGCACGTACTGGTATTTTCATACTACCAAAAATGCGTGATAAAGGCAAACGCTGATAAAGTAATTATTCTTATGTCAGAATCATAGTCTTGAATAAGCCAATTTCGCTGTTAAGAAGGCGAGTATACATGCAGAGTATAGAGGCTTCGGAAAAAACTTTACCCCCAAATAGAACGGTTTTTCAAGGTTTGCGGGGCATTGCTTATGGGAAAGGCAAAAATTCACCCCCACTTCACCCCGATGGATCCCGATGTCCATCGGGAGGGCAAGTCCTCCCCCATCCCTTCGACAGGCTCAGGACAGGCAAGGGGGAGGAAACTGTATGGTACTCTCCCATCCCTTCGACAAGCTCAGGACAGGCCCTTTCCCGATTAAGGCTGAGGGGCTCAGGAAAAGATTCCCCTCCCCTGGTGGGAGGGGATTAAGGGGAGGGGGATAGAAAAAATGCTACAACGCAAAGTCCTGTGAATAAAAAGGTTTACAGGGAATACAAGATAAGGTAGAATACGCCAATGTTAAGGAGGAATCTATTTATTGACAGGTTAATAAAAGGAGGAGATTTTTTATGAAGTATAGGATTTATCTTATTACTGCCCTGGTTCTTCTGATGGGCAGTCTATCGTTTGCTGGCGACCTTAAGGTACCCGCAATTCCGGATGGCGAGGTCAGGGTTTTCAAATCATACTACGCTACTAAAAGGGATCGCCCGAACCTGAAGAACTTGTTGATACGAGCAGTGATCGCCTTTGCCCCGAAGAGTTACAGTGGGGAGATGCGCTGGGAAGGCGAGGGAGAGGGGCGCCAGCTTACCTACATCCGGAAAGCAAAGCTTAATAATGGGGCGGCGGCCAACCTTACCTTTATCTTCGATACCAGCCCTGAGTTCAGGCTGCACAGCTACCAGAGTGTCGTCCATGCCCCTGACGGCACGAAACTGAGAGATGAATATTACGATTTTACGGAACCAAGCCTGAGGTATCCGGACAGGACCTTCCAGATGTTTGTGGGCAATATGGTCCTTCGAAGCAGTGAGCTGGCGGTTGGGGTAAGAATACCCTGGAATGTCTGGCTCTCCCCGTTCGGGATCTACCCCTTTTGGTACAAGGTAGTAGGAGAGGAGACAATCACTGTTCCTGCGGGCACCTTTGAGTGTTACAAGATTACGGGAAGACTCGTCCCCGAAGGTCTCGCGGATATAACCGGGATTATCCTCAGCAAGGTGATAGGGAAATATTACTTCTGGGTGGAGAAGGGTGGCTCTCACGGGGTTGTTCGCATCCGCTGGCCCATTAGCTCTGGGATAGTCCCGGGCATGCGCACCAAATATCAAACCCAGGACCTCATCGAGGTTCGTGAAGGGAAATAAAGAAAGGAGGGCTTGATCATGAAGAAGGCTATTTTCCCGCTCGTTGCTTTCTTGCTGGTTATCCTTCTGCCAGCGACGGCGAGGACCGAACCGTTCGGTATTCCTCCTCTGCCTGAGGATGAGGTCCGGGAAAACAAGATCTACTACAAGGAAGGGGATGTGGGCCTGGAAGACATGGTGACGGTCCAGCGTATGCTTTACCTGGAGGCCCCATCCGCCCTTAAATACCATGTCTACTGGGTCGGCGAGGGGGCTTCTCGCCGCCCCGAGATCACCCTCATCGAGGAGCGCCACAACGAGACCACGGCTACATACACCTTCTTCTTTCGCCCGGGTGAGCATTTTATTTTGGAGAGTTTCAAGAAGGTGGTAACGAATAGGGCGGGCAAGGAGATCCGGCGAGAGCACCACAACTTCACCCATCCACTGCTTAATTACCCCGATGACCTGACCCACGCATACACGATTGAATATGCCTTACGAGGCCTTGAGTTCACGCCCGGTACCAAGCGAACTTTTCACTTCTGGTTGCCGCCGGCCACAGTACTCCCGATGGTAGCCAAAGTGAAGAAGGTCGAGACTATCAAGCTTTTCGACGGCAGCACCTGGCCATGCTATCGGGTTGAATTCGGACCGGACATGACCAAGTTCTTGGGGCGGATCCTGGGAAGGATAGTTCAGCTCTTCGTTCCTAAATACACCTTCTGGTATGATACCCGCGGGACTCACCCGCTCATCCGATACATAGGGCCGATGGGAAAGATCAACGCAATCGGGGTGCCCACAGAAATCTACGATACGACCAAGATCAAACCCCATCCCGCTGAGGCTGAGTAACCTGCTAAATATCTCCATGGCACGCCTCTCAGTAATACTACCTGTCCACAGATATTTTCAGCAACAGTGAAGACAACTCAAGTAGATCGGGAAAGTATATGAAAATTGTTAGATTCATTTCCGGAAAAAGTCAGAAAGCTGGGATTATAACCAATGGGGAAATAACTGAGGTCTCTGGCGATATCTTCGGAGATTATCGGCCGAGCTCGAGAAAATACGAGTTAAAGAATGTCAGACTAATTGCTCCCTGCACCCCTACCAAGATCGTTGCCGTGGGGCTCAACTACCGGGATCATGCTCAGGAGTTGGGGATGACCGTCCCCCCGGAGCCTCTGCTTTTTCTAAAACCAGCCACCTCGGTCATCGGACCCGGGGATAGCATAGTATATCCCCGGATGTCTATCCGGGTTGACTACGAGGCGGAGCTGGGAGTGGTTATCAAAAAAAGGGCAAAGAATGTGGAGGAGAAAGATAGCTTGGACTATATTCTGGGCTATACCTGTTTTAACGATGTTACTGCCCGGGACCTTCAGAGCAAGGATGTTCAGTTCACCCGGTCAAAGGGCTTCGATACCTTCGCTCCTCTCGGCCCTTGGATTGTTACCGATATCGATCCCGGCGATCTGAAGATCGAGCTCCGGTTGAACGGTAAGCTGAAGCAGTCCTCGCGGACCAGTCAGCTTATCTTCGGCATTCCCCGGTTGGTCAGTTTCATCTCCCGGGTTATGACCCTGCTTCCCGGGGACCTCATTGCTACCGGAACCCCGTCCGGAATCGGGCCAATGAAGATAGGTGACACGGTTGAGGTCAAGATCGAGGGAATCGGCACCCTGCGCAATACCGTCAAAGACGAGTAAGTAGGGGCCGATGCCTGTCCTCCATAGCTTTAGCGGAGGAGGATCGGCCCAAATCCTCTGTATCAGCTAAATGCTGTAGGGGCTTGATTGTAGGGGTCGGATTCATCCGACCCGCTCCTCTCTTGATTAATCGAATCCGCCACCTTAAAATCCCCTCTCCCGTGCCTGCCCTGAGGAGGATTTTAACCACGAATTTCACGAATTACACGAAACAAGCCGAGGTCCTGAGGAGCCCCGATGGGCATCGGGGCGTCTCGAAGGATTGACATTAGGATTTTGTCATTGATTTGAACTTTGAGCTTTGTCATTTGACATTTATAATCCCCTCCCCTGCCTGTTTATTGTAGGGGTCGGATTTATCCGACCCGCTCCTCCTTTAGGATTTATTACCATTTAGTTTTGAATTTGGATAATTAGTATTTTGAATTTGTTTAGAGTTTAGGATTTGGGATTTAGGATTTTATTTGTCACCTGTCCTGAGCCTGTCGAAGGAGTGAGGGGGAATTACCAACGAGCAGCTGTTATTTAGTCATTTGAACTTTGGACCTGTCCGCCTAAGGCGGATTTCATTTGTAATTTGGTCCGCCTGAGGCGGATTACTCCCTGCTATTCCTTGCTACTCCCTGAATTAGTTGATGGTCTGCCGTCAGCGGTCATTATTCACCCATTCACCATTTACGATTCACCAATTTACATTTTGAGGGGAGTTTGAGTTAAAGGACAGAGATTCACATAGCCCGGTTAATCTACCTTCTATCTTAGCGAAATTGATAACCTCTGGTTTTTCAGAGGCCTTTTCTAATTAAAAAATACTATTTTATAATTTATACCCTTGACAACACAATATATAGTGTTCTAAAATATTTAATATACTAAATAAGCCTTTTATTTCTTATTTTACTAATAAGGAATTGCGCTCAAAGCTTCATTAAGTCACCTAAAAGGGAGAGCCTGAATTTCCGATAAAATCACCAAATATTCGCGGAGGTATTTAGGTGAAGATAGGGATGATGGCAGCCTGGAACCAGGATGCCGGACCTTCGATCAATGCCGAGTTGATCGGTAGGGAATGGGTAAGGCAAGGGCATGGGGTAAGGATCTTTTCTTTTATCCCCTCTGATATTCATGGGAAGGCCATTGTTGGGAAAGATGAGGAATATGTGTTTCGCTGTATTAGCACCAGGAATAAAGGATATCTGGATCCGAAGCCAATTCTTGAATTTGCCCCAGACCTTTTTATCGTCCAGGATTTGGGGATGCTACCAATGGATGAGCTCGCGAAAATATTCTCAATGGTTAAGAAGACAGCCAAAACCGTAAATGTTATTCACGATTGCGTTTTATCCAGTGATTCCTCTTTCTATCAGTTTGAATGGGATAAGATCGTATGTTTCGATAAGCGCTACAAGGATTTCTTAAAGAAAGTATACAATGAAGAAATTATCACAATAATCCCACACCCATGTAACCCCTGGAATCCGGGAAATAAAGAGGAGGCCAGGAAAAAATTGGATCTACCTCTGGATGGGTATATTCTGTTTGTTTTTGGTCAAAAATTAAACGAAAAATTATGGGTGATAAATAGCCTCAAGGACCTTTCCGAAATTTTCGATGTTTCGTTGCTGATCGTAAGCCTGGAGGAGCCAATGCCTTTGAAGCGAAAAGATCTAAAAATATATTTCAGAAAGGAAGCCCCGGATATAAAGAGATTATATGATTACCTTTACGCGGTTGATGCCCTGATTGTTAACAAAGAAATAATGCGTAAAAACATAGTTATTTCAACAACAGCCTTCCAGTGCCTCGGTTCTGGATGCCCGATTTTGGCCTATGACTCAAGATTGGTGGAAGAATTTCCTGATGATGTAATCATAAAATATAAGGTTTTCAATGAGCTTGAAGAGAAGTTGAAAAAACTTTTTGAAGATGAGGAGTTTATAGCCGGTTTGCAACTGGCTCAAAAGGATTTCGTGGAAAGATATTCCCCGGATAAAATAGCCGAAGCGTATCTTAAGCTTTTAAATTAGGAGGGAAAATGAATATAGGTATGATGGCTGCTTGGAATACTGACAGTGGGGTAGCTGTTCACGCAGAACCTTTAGGGAAGGCTTGGGTGGAAATGGGGCATGAACTTACAGTTTTCAGTTTCATCAAGGACGATTTTCACGGCAATGGATTTACGGGTGAAGATGAAGATTACGTGATACGATGCCTGGGGACCAAGAAAACAAACTTCTTAGATCCCCGACCGATCCTAACCCGGCATTTCGACGTTTTCGTAATCCAGGACCTGCTAATGCTACCGATAGAGAGCCTGGCCGCGATTTTTCCTGTCTTAAAGAAACGGTCCGTGGTTTTCCATGTTGTCCATGAGAACATAATCCCGGAAGATGTGCAGTTTTATCAGTTTGACTGGGATGGGGTGATCTATTTTTGTGATCGCCAGGATTTCCTGCATGATGTATATCCCAACGCCAGATTGATTCCTTTTCCCTGCTTTCCGCGGAGAAGGAAGAATAAACAGGAAGCCAGAAAGAATTTGGGACTACCACCTGATAAGAAGATAATTTATCTCTTCTGCCAAAGGGGTTATCAACCGTTTTGCCGGGATTTGCCGGATGAATTAAAAGGGGATACCGTACTGTTAGTTATCATTCCCCCGGGAGAGGAATTTTTAGAAGAAAAAAACCCTCCGCCGTGGATGATTGTCCGCCGGGAAAAACCCCTGCCTCGTGAGAGATTTGACGATTACTTATTTGCTGCCGACGCAGTTATAATGCACAAGTATCGAAGTAGAAACCACGCAGTGGTGTCATCCACAGTCTATCAGGCCCTGGGCGCGGGATGCCCGATCCTGGTACCAGGCGACTCAGATTTCTTTTATCCTTTTGATCAGGAGGTAATACGATATCAGGATGCCGAGGATTTGAGGAATATATTGGTGGAAATTATTGCTGGGAATGGTAAGTATTTAAACACAATGATGGAAGTAGATAAATTCGTGAATGAAAATTCGCCGGAGAGGATAGCCGAGCAGCACTTGCAATATTTCGAAGATATTAAGAAAGGGAACAGTAATGTTAACCGATCCTGATTTACTATCGAAGTAATTGGTATTTATATAACACTCCCAAAGAAAGGTTCTGGAGTCCCCCCAAGAGTCCCTCAATCCGCCGATTCCCGATTTACCAAAATATTGCCCCCAATTTGCACTCAGTTCAATCCTTTGCCCCCTCCAGTTGTTGCTTGTCCTTTTAACCTTCCAGTGGTATAACTTTTGTAATACAAACTCTAAATCCTAAACAAATCCAAAATTCTAATAATAAATGTTCAAAACCTTACCCTGAGTCCTTAGGATTAAGGATTCAGTGAACAATTGATGGAGAAGGTATGGAAAAAGAGGCTCTGGATAA
>SDBT01019153.1_pt1 | contig 10732 bp, 3 predicted proteins | sample 2277101 | NCBI WGS metagenome assembly SDBT01 (sample SAMN10404973, study PRJNA504765) | marine sediment metagenome | isolation source: marine sediment core GS10_PC15, 103 cmbsf | place: Arctic Ocean: Southern Knipovich Ridge | collected 2010
AGGCAAAATCAGCTCCGCCATCAATAAACCCGAACAGGTCAAGCTCTACATGGCCGGATATCTGCAGCAGTTCTTCGGTAAAGTTAATCGTTAAATCTGCCACAGGGTCAAGGTACGCACCCGGATTAACTGTATCGCCGAATGTAACACCGTTGCTGTCATCCAGTTCCACCGCAGTCGTCCAGTCCAGCGCGACCGCTGTATCAGTTCCGTTATCACCGCTTGCCTGATTTATATCAGCGGATATATTACTAAGCGAAGCTGTAAGACCATTAATCCCTGCAAGCGAGGCACTGCCGAGTCTGCCCTTAACTCCCATATAACTTCGTGTATCACCCGTCCCCGCCGATTTGATCTGTGCAAGACCAAGCTTGCCGCCAGTAACATCAAAACCTATACCGTTAGCACCGACAAAGGCATTTACATTATTCATTGCAAGCATTATCATCGTAGCATCATCAAGCGTCTCTGTAGCACTTAACTTCACATCCACCGTCTGTTTGGCAAATGCGAAATCACCGGAGCCGGTTATAAGCCCGAACAGGTCAAGTTCGATACTGCCGGAAGCCTTAAACAGCTCGCCGGTAAAGTCCAGAGTAAGGTCAATCGCGGGGTCAAGATACGCACCCGGGTCAACCGTATCACCAAAGGCAACCCCATCCGCATCAAGGTCAACCATCGCCGTCCAGTCCAGAGCCTCGGCCATATCGCCAAGATTATCACCGCTTGCATGATTAACCAGAAGCGAGATATTAGTAACAGAAGCTGTAAGACCATCTATTCCTGTAAGCGATGCACCTGCAACATTCGCCTTTAGTCCCAGATAGCTTCTTGTATCACCAGCTATCGCGGATTTAATATGGGCAAGGCCAAGCTGGCCGTTATCAATCTGGAATCCAACGCCATCGAAACCGACAAACAAATCAGTATCGCTCAACGCAAGTATTACCATAGAGGCATCGTCAAGAGTTTCAGTTCCGCTCAACTCAACATCAACGGTCTGCTGTACAAATGCGAAATTGGCTGAGCCGACAATAAAGCCGAACAAATCAAGCTCGAACCTTCCGGATGCCTGGAACAGCTGGTGGTTAAAGTTTATCAATAACTCCTGCCCTGTAACAGGCGGGTCAAGGTACAGGCCTATATCAAGTTCGTCCCCGAACCCGCTGCCTGCCTCAAGAGCAAGTGAGCCGCTCCAGTCAAGTGCCCCTGCGTCAATGCCGCCATAGGCTCCGCTGGCATCGTTAATATCGACCGAAAGATTAAGTGCAGTAGCTTCCAACCCATCGATACCGTCAAGCGATGCACTATCTAAATCTGCACGAACCGCCAGGAAACTTCGGCTATCGCCTGCGCCAACCGCATCGGAATTTGGCTTAATCTGGGCAATGCCGAGCCTGCCGCCTGTTACGCTAAAGCCCACACCGCCTGCACCTACAAATACATTGACATTATTCAATCCGAATATCACAAGTTCGGCATTATCCATATCGCCGCCGGCAATATCAAATATACCATCAGTATCGACATCAACATCAACGGTCTGTTTACTAAAGACAAAATCAGCGTAACCATCAACAAAGTCAAACAGGTTCAGGGTAATACTGCCGCTTATCTCAAAGAACGCCTTGTTAAATGTAATAACCTGCGTCGATATATTCAACGCTCCAGTTATGCCATCGCCGTTAAAATCACTTTGAATGCAGTCAACAACATTTGTATTTATTATTCCGTCATTCGTTCCGCCTGCCCTGTTGATTTTCAAGTCAAAACTGTTAACGAAAATATCAACACCCGTTATACCGTCAAAGGTGGCTGTTTGCACGTCCGCCTGCATAATGGTCCATGTCCGCAGGTCAGGCTGAATGTCCTGCGAATCTGGTATCGCTTTTATCAGAGCCAAACCGAAGTTTACATTTGTCAAAGAAAATCCTACCGCTCCGTCCTGACCAGCCGGGCCGTTAACTCCGGCAAAAGCACTCACGCCGCTGGCACCGAACTTCAGCATTTCGACATCAACTTCTTCGTCCGTCTCAACGAGCGTAACTGAACCGTTATTCTTTTCCAGTGAGAAATCGCCGGTAACGAAGAAGAAACCGAAAACATTCAAACTCAAATTACCGTAAACATTGAAGACAGCGTCAGAGAAAAGTATTTCCGAGTGTGTACCCAGCCCGGTAACTATTTTTAATCCGCCGCCGGGACCTACATAGTCGCCGGTGAAATCGGTCTTGTCAAAATCGATTGCCGCGTTTTCTGCGCCGTTATTATCTCCGCCTGCCTGATTGAGTTCCAATATAAACGAATTCAGCTCCAGCTCAAAACCATCTATACCAACCACGCCGGCATTGGTTACTTCCGCCGTCATAGCCGTCCAGCTACGGGTATCTATATCATCGGCACCGACCACTTTCATCATTGCAAGTGCAAAGCTAACCCCGCTAAAGGATATGCCCATCGCACCGGGATTGCTCGCAGGGCCGTTGACTCCGACAAACGCACTGACATCAGAGGCACCGACCGTCAGCATTTCAACATCCACGATTGTAGATTCGTCTATAGTGGTGGTTGCGGGGTTATCGTCGGCAAGAATTACAGTTATCGGGTCGCTGCTCTTTTCAAAGGCGAAATCTCCGTTTAGATACACAAATCCGGCCAGCCCTATTTCTATCGTGCCGCCGACCTTCAGGATATCGCCGGTAAAATCGATATCAACGGTATTGCCACCGCCGACATCTATTGTATAAGCCTCGTCAATCTCGCCGTCGGAATCAAAATCACTGGCAGCAAAGTTGACCTCATCTTCATTTGCAATTCCGCCGTTATCCCCGCCTGCTCTGTTAAGCTTCACCGAAAATTCGCTCAGTGATATAGTTATATCTTCTATCCCGATTAAGCTGATATCACCAACATTGGCCTTTAACGCTGTCCATGTCCGCCCATCATCCGTGTTCAGGTTATCGGGGTCCGATACTTTCATCAGCATCAAAGCAACCTGCACACCGCTAAATGATAGCCCCATCGCACCGGCATCAGTTGCAGGAGGACCGTTAACTCCGACAAAACCCGTTACATCGCTTGCAGCTATCGTCATCACTTCGACATCAACCACAGAAGCCGAAGCATCATTCAATGTTACACTTACCGGTTCGCTACTGCTTTCGAATGCAAAATTACCATTTAAGTAAATAAATTCGTCAAATTCTATCCCTATCGACCCGCCGACTTTCAGAATATCGCCGGTAAAGTCTATCTCGACCGTATCGGAGCCGACAGCTATACTATACGCAACATCATCGCCGGTATCGCCGTCAATATTGCTGGCCACGAAGTTGACCACCTTATTATTTGCAGCAGTATTATAATCACCGCCTGCCTTATTAAGTTCCACCCCGAAGGAATTCACCGACAAGCCGAACCCTGCAATACCAGTCATACCAATGCTTCCAACATCGGCCTTTACCGCTGTCCAGCTTCGATTATCACCATTGGCAGGCTCAGATACCTGCATCATCACCATCGCGAAATTCACATCGCTCATTGATATTCCTACCGCCCCGCCGCCGACACCGGCAAACCCGCTAACACCAGATGCCGACATCGTCAGTATCTCAACATCAACAGTTGTGTAATCGCTCAGCGTTACCGTTACAGGTGTACTGCTCTTTTCAAACGCGAAACTGCCGCTCAATTCGGCAAATCCGAGAACGCTCAAATCGATAGTTCCCGCAACGGTCAGTATTTCACTGCCAAAGAGCAATTCCATACTGCCCGAGCCGGTATCTATTTTCAATCCGCCACCAGTGCCTGCATAGTCGCCGGTAAAGACGGTTGCGTCAAAGTTAACCACCTCGCTTGGAGTACCACCGTTACTACCGCCTGCCTTGTTAAGCTCTAATGTAAAATCGCTGCCCTCCATCCCAAACCCTTCGATACCGACAACGCCTATACTGCCTATCTCCGTCGTCAGTGCCGTCCAGCTTCGAGTATCCACATCATCGGCCCCTGCCACCTTCATAATTGCAAGTGCAAAGTTTACACCGCTAAGTGATACACCCATAGCACCGGAATTGCTCGCAGGGCCGTTAGCACCAACAAATCCGCTTACCCCCGCCGCTCCAATCGTAAACATCTCAACGCTAACGGTGGTCGATTCATCTATAGTAGGGGTTGCGGGGTCATCATCTGCGAGTTTTACATCTATCGGCGAGCTGCTCTTTTTGAAAGCGAAACCTCCGCTTAAATATATAAATCCATACAATCCTATATTTACCGACCCGCCAAAGCTGAGAATATCAGTGGCGAAAAATATCTCCATATCCGAATCCGGGCCGGTAGCCACGGTCAATCCTTCAGATGTGGTTGGTTCTCCATCAAAATCGGTCAGTACAAAATTAACTGCAAGGGTATTTGGCACCGAACCGTTCTGGCCGTCGGCACCATTGTAATCTAATGAGAAATCGTTCAGCGATACGCTCAAGCCATCCACACCTATAAAGCTGATACTATCCGCCTCGGCATGCAATGCTGTCCAACTTCTCGTATCGCCCGGCCCTGCCCCGGATACTTTCATCAACACAAGAGCGAAACTCACCCCGCCGAGCAGCAGCCCCATTGCCCCCTCGGTTTCCGCAGGCCCGTTAAATCCGGCAAAGGCATTCGCGGCATTGGCACCTATCGTCAGTATTTCCACGCTTATCGTCGTTGTGTCATCGGCAAGGGTTACAGTTATCGGCGAACTGCTCTTTTCAAAGGCAAACTCACCGTTCAGGTATATGGTATCGGATATAGCAACAGCAAAACCGCTTTTGACACGCAAAAGCTGACCCTGATAATCCAGCGTCAAATCCACCTGCGGATTCAAATCTGCTCCTGGGTCAAGCAAATCGCTCGCCTCGCCAAAAGTTTCGTTGCCATCAAGATCAAACGCCGTCGTCCAGTCAAGTGCAACCGCATCGACAGCACCATTTGCACCGAAGGCCTGATTTATTTCGAGGATGAGATTGTCCGCTTCAGCATCAAACTCACTGATACCCAGAAGGCTTACCGTTCCCAGTGCAGCCTTTAGTGCAAGATAACTGCGGCCATCACCTGCATCGATATCCGCCTGGCTGGGTTTGATAAAAGCAAGGCAAAGCTGCGCACCGGTTACCTCAAAACCGATACCGGAACCGGCTAAGCCGTCATCTTCCCCGCCCAATCCTATAAATAAGTTGCCGTCGCTGAGTGCGATCGTCATCAAAGAAGCTTCGAGCAAATCAAAGTTTTCATCACCGTCAAGGTCAACATCTATCGTCCGTGCCGCTATCGCAAACGAAGCACTGCCCCTGACAAAATCCAGGAGTACCAGTTCCAGGCCGCCGGAAATACTGAACAGTGCACCGCTGAAATTAATCGCAAGCTCCTGGCCGGCCCCGCCGTGATATTCGATCCCATTTTCAATCCAGAATGGCAAAGAAAAATCAATGGTCAGCGAATCATCACCTTCATCACTACCGTAAATCACAACTTCGCTGATTTCCGAAACTGCTCGACTTGCCAGCACATCTGCACTGTCGTTATAGACCAGTTCAAGAATGGTTTGATCCTGAGGATTCAGACGAAGTGTAAAGTTGTTATCACCCGGTTGGGCCTCAAACACAAAATAAGGATTACTCACCTGCTGAACAGGGGGCGGGTTGGCGGCAAGAAGTGTTTCAGTCAATTGTTCCGTAAAAGAATCATCAGAATCTATACGACCAGTTTCATCTGATGTATCCGGCTCTGATGATAAAGCTTCAGTTTCACCGGAAGATATATCATATTCGAGCTGAATGGTCTGTTTTTCAGTAACATCTTGCTGTAATTGAGTAGTCAGGTCTGGAATGACTTTGGGGAGGTTGTTGAGATATGAGTACTCGTAAAAATCTATTTGGTTCATTTTTTACTATCATCGTACTGCAGGCTGTGCCGGCATTTGCGGCTCCGGATACAACCGTTACGGCGATTACAATTCCAAGTGCCGATGTAACCTTATCTTTCATCCAGCCCGGCCGAATAGCCAGCGTCCCAATTAAACAAGGACAACAGGTCAAAGAGGGGCAACTGCTTGTCCAACAGGACGCTGCTGCTGAGGAGGCTAACCTCCTGCAGATAAAAGCCGAAAGCCAAAACACAACACAAATAGAAGCTGCTCAAGCGAATCTTGACCAGAAAAAAATTGACTTTGAAAGACTTGAATGGGCGTTCAAGAGAAACTCGGCTACAAAGCTGGAATTTGAACACGCACGATTGGATGTCAAGATCGCAGAGTTGTCACTGAAAGTCGCACAGTTTGAACACCAGCAGAGCAAAAGAAAATATGACGAAGCAAAAATCCGTGTTGACAATATGAGCTTGAAAAGCCCGATTACCGGAACAATCGACAAGCTCGAAGTTGAAGTTGGTGAATCCGTCAACGGCCTGGCCGATGTGGCCAGAGTTGTAAAAACCGATCCGCTTTGGATTGATGTTCCCGTCCCGTTGACAAAAGGTAGAATGCTCAAACTTGAACAGACTGTCAAAATCATATTCCCTGGTACAGAAAAAGAAACCGTCAAAGGAAAAATCACTTACATTTCAACTGTTGCTGATGCGGCAAGTTCCACCCTTCCGGTACGGGTGGAAGTTCCCAACAAGTCGAATCGACCGGCCGGAGAACATATACAGGTCGTTTTTCCAAAATAACGCAAAAACTAAAACACAAAAAGGAGAGAAATATTGGCTGCTAAAAATTGTAAGAACAGACGTTTTGTTGTCACCGGATGCATTTGTTTTATGAATGTTGCGATATCTGCCCTGTTAATCCAGACCGTCGGCTGTATATCAGAAGATATTCAAGACCAGGGAGTTATCACATCTTACCAGAAGGCGACTGTTGACAAAGCTCCACAGAGCCGCCTTAGCGATACCGGCCTGAAGTCCCTGCGCCCGGCGCCTGAACCGGGCCTGCATGAACTGGAAGTTATCACCAACGCTGAGACCGGCGCCAATATTATCAATCTTACCCTTGAGGATGCTGTAAAAAGGGCACTCCTCAGTAGTCCGGAGATTAGCATAGTAAGTTACGATCCTTCAATCGCCAAGGAAGATATAATCAAAGCTGTATCTGATTTCGATCCTGCTCTTTTTGGACGGTTGAACTATGAGAAGCAAGATGACCCAACAGATAGTATTTTTCTCGGTGGACAATCTATTTCACGTTTATGGGAGACAGGCATTAAGCAGAAAGGTGTTACCGGCGCGGAGTGGTCTCTTGCATATGCTCTTACACGTAACTGGGATGATTTGAATACCAGAACTCTATCTGCCAGATACGAACCAATTCTGTCTTTCCAAGTCAAACAGCCGTTACTGCGTGATGGATGGGAGGAAGTTAATCTTGCGGGAGTAAATATCTCAAAGCTGAATTACAGAGTTGCCTTAGCTTCTTTTCGTCAAAAAACCGAAGGAGTTTCCGCTGAGGTCATCTCTTTATATTGGACTTTAGCACGGGTACGTCGTGACCGTGAAATCCAACAATGGTTACTGGACAAAACCCGTGAAACATTGAAGAAGGTTGAAGACCGAAGAGGTATTGATGCTACTGATGTGCAGATCAAACAAGCCGAAGCCGCCGTAAAATCACGTGAAGCAGTTTTGTATCAAGCTCAAAAACAAGTCATGGATGTGCAGGATGCTTTAGTGAGACTGTTGTCAGATAGCCAAATCAACTTGCTCAGTGATTTTGAAATCGTTCCCATATCTGATCTTGCTACAACAGAAACAAAATTTGAACAGTCGGAAACTTTAAGGTTGGCCCTGTCAAATAACCCCGAAATTCACCAGGCACGGCTCACAGTTGACGTAGCTCAGATTAACGTTGATGTGGCAAAAAGGCAAAAAATGCCAAAGCTGGATTTGGTCGCATCTTCAAGAATGTCGGGACTGGCCCGTGGATATGGTGGTGCACATAATGAACTTAATGATGGTGATTTCACAAGCTATGCTCTTGGAATCACTTTTGAAATTCCGCTTGGCGGTAACCGCCAACGTAAAGCTGAATACCGTAAAAGAAGGCTTGAACTCAGGAAAGCTAAATCAATATTGCGGAATACATCAGATCAATTAGCACTGCAAGTTAAGGAAAGAATCAGGTTCTCCGAGACATCTTATAATGAAATACAGGTTCAAAAAGATGCTGTCGATGCGGCAAAGATACATTTACAGGCAGTTGAGGATACCGAGGAAATAAGAGATAAATTGACACCTGAGTTTCTGTTGGTCAAACTTCAAGCCCAGGAATCTCTGGCAAATTCCCAGCGGGCACGTATAAAGACCATCGCCGACTATAATACTTCGCTGGTAAGACTTACCCAGGCTACCGGCACTGTCCTGGATATGCGATATATCCAGAGGGCATTGCCCAAAGTCACCGAACCTGACAACGAAACCGGCAATAAGAACAAGGCCAAACCTGCCGATACCGATGAAAACGTATAGCCGGTTTTATTCACTGCCGGCAAAACCTAATTGTTCGTCAAGCCAGTGGTCCGTTTTCAAAACTGACTTTCGCTGACGCAGAGCTAATCTTTCTGCCCGGACCTGCGCCAGATGAAATACACCGCGAACAAGTGGTGATGATATGTCGCTGTTTGCGCCGGCATATCTTTTCCTGAGATAGGCTGTGAAATTCTTGGCATATCGCGATACTATCTCATCTCCGAGGCTGAATATCCCCTGTGCACTTCCCGGGTCGCCTTGTCGGGCGCAGCGTCCATATAGCTGCCTGTCTATCCTAGCTGATTCATTCGGTTCTGCAGCGATAACATGCAGCCCCCCAAGCCTGGCTATTCTTCTGCCGAGTTTGATATCCGTTCCGCGCCCCGCCATATTAGTCGCTACGGTAATTCTACCACGCTGACCGGCCTCCGCAACAATTTGGGCTTCCTGTTTATGATAAACAGCGTTGAGTACCTGGTGGTTCAATTTCTCGGCATTGAGCAGTTCACTGAGTTGTTCACTTGCTCGGACGCTGCGAGTCCCAACCAGTATCGGCCGACCGTCGTCGTGAACATTGCGAATCTCCTGCACTATCCTTGCCCATTTAGCTGATTCTGTGGGCAGTACTATAGTTGGCAAATTCTTCCTTATACATGGGCGGTTTGTGGGAATCGATACAACAGGCAAATGATATATCTGCCAAAATTCGCTAGTTGCCTCAGATGCGGTTCCGGTCATCCCAGCCAGTTTACGGTACATCCTGAAAAAACGCTGAAAGCTTACGCGGGCGTAGGTATCTTTTGGTGGTGTAATTTGGACACCTTCCTTTGCTTCAACGGCCTGATGCAAACCATCCCGCCAGGCCCTGTCCGGCATCATCCGACCGGTGAACTCATCGACAATAACGATCTTGTCATCGTCGATGAGGTAATGTTTATCACGCAGATACAACTCTTTTGCCGTCAGGGCTTGTGTCAGCAATTCCATACTGCGACGGATTCCCTTCCAGAGTCCACCAAGATTTTTGGCGAATTTTATCAGGTTAGTTTTGCCCTGTTCGGTAAGCTCAATTTCTCTGTACTTCAGGTTAACCGCATAGTCAACGTCCGGCTCCAGCCGGGCTGCAATTTCGGCGGCCTGACGGAAAGATTCAATCTGTTCCGGGTTCGGGGCCTGGCCGGAAATAATAAGAGGGGTAACGGCCTCATCAACAAGAATCGAATCAGCCTCATCGACCACTGCGCAATTTAAACCTCTCTGCACCAGCCTTTTTGTTACCCTGGTTCCGGTAACTATTTCGTTAAGCAGAGTTGAACACAAACCTTTAGAGTTACTCAGCACAAGGCGGTCGCGAAGAAAATCAGTGGTAACTTCCTTGTTGGTGCAGTAGGTAATATCGGCCATATAGGCCTGCCTGCGTTTTTCAGTCTGCATCTGCTGTTCAACGAACGAAACGGTCAGTCCGCAAAAACGGTAAATCCGACCCATCCATTCGGCATCGCGTCTGGCCAGATAATCATTGATGGTAATAACATGGCAGCCCCGTCCGCGCCAGCCTGCGATTGTTACCGGCATGGTCGCTGTAAGTGTCTTACCCTCACCGGTTGCCATTTCAGCTACACAGCCGGCATTAAGCGCCAGGGCACCGGCGACCTGAACCAGAAAAGGCTTTTCGCCAATCTGTCGAGACCCAACTTCTCTAACCAGCGCAAATGCACGTTCAAGATCCACAGAGCTGTCGCGGTTACAGCGGAAAATCTCACGCATATCAACAGCGACCTGATGAAGTTTGGCGTCTGTCAGTTCAGAATACTGTTTTTCCATGGCAAGTATTCTCTCAGCCTGTCGAAAAAATCTTTTTCGCCGCGGCACAAATCTGCCAACCCATCCTGCGCCGCTATCCCATACCGCGTCAAGGCCCATCGGCAAAGGCTTAACCGATAACCGTTCATCAAGCATCCGCCAGGTTGAACTCGGTATCGCAGCCATTCTTAAATATGAAACCTCCGCTGGAATAACTGTCTGGCAGACTGATACCATTGTTTGAGCAGGGGCTCAGAGCCCAGGCGGATGCGCGCCAGCACTCGCTGGCCTGCCATAATTCTAATGTCTTGGTCAGGGGCCAGACTGATTCGCACTTCAAAAATGCGTTCTGCAGTTTGGATCTGACCCTGCTCAGTCTGTTTGACAGCAGTACTAAAGGCGACTTTCAGGCATTCTGCTCATCTGTTAA
>SDBT01019154.1_pt1 | contig 10732 bp, 17 predicted proteins | sample 2277101 | NCBI WGS metagenome assembly SDBT01 (sample SAMN10404973, study PRJNA504765) | marine sediment metagenome | isolation source: marine sediment core GS10_PC15, 103 cmbsf | place: Arctic Ocean: Southern Knipovich Ridge | collected 2010
CATATATACGAAGTGACAGTCACCAGTGACAGTCACCACGTAGTGACATACAGGCACATACCCTATCAAATATTCCGTACACAGTGACATACATTGTTATGCTCATAGATTACCTATCTTATTTACATTACCCATTGTAAAAACCTCTGATAATCGCATATATTTTCGAGAATTGGCTTGCAGAGAATAGCCGGTTATTGATAAGATATAGTAGTATGGTAGTATGCTATTTGATAAGTTATCAGATATGAGCATAACTGAAATCGAGACAATGAATTTTAGGGAGTATTCTAATGGCAAGATTAACCGCTGCTGAGTTTCAAGAGAAACACGCACGTAGGTTGAGTGCTGCTGTTGAAGATGTTCGTAAAGGAATTGACCGTGTCACTGTTAATCCTTGCGAACTTGCAGCAGCAAAACAGGAAAAGATGTTAGCCAATTTAACCGCTGCCGTTGTCGATGGACGCTGGGCGGCTGGTCTCAAGCGTGTATCCCTTGAGGACTGGAAGGATAAGGCCAAAAACGTAGGGGCAGGTCGTATCGCATCGGGTATCAATGCTGCTAAGGCGAAAGTTATCGCTTTTGCAGAACAACTTCTGCCTCACATTGACGCCGGACAAGCAAAGCTTAAGACAATGCCTGACATTACGCTTGAGGATAACATTGCTCGTATGGTTGCAATGACTCGGCACATGGCCGAATTCAAACGTAGCAAATAGTTTGTATTCGTATCTGTGGCACAGTAACAATACGTGGTAACACTAACAACGCATAACATTTTCTATAGGAGATATTCTCATGCTACTCCAAGCAAATTGTATTAAGGAAATAGCTGGTCTTTCGTTAGGTAGTTTGGAAGTGGCTACAGGGCGGAGTATTCTTATCAAAAGGATTTACTGTCCATTCCCGACTCAGGACTCGTACATCACTTTACGAGTAAATCGTAAGACCGTTGGTTTTTATCGTGTTGCTGGCAAATCTGGTCGTCATATGGATATGCCTCGTCCAGGTTTTCTACACCGCAATCTCATGGATTTTCTGAGTGACGCTGGTGTTAATGTCACGATACCTGTTGAAGAAGGGCAAACTTTCAGCTATTCGTATTCTGCCGGCAATGCTCACACCATTATCGTATACGATTTGCATACGGCGGGTGACATCGTAGCGACAATGCCCAACGGTTCGGACTCAAAGAAGTACACATTCGTACAGTACATGAATGCATCAAGCTATCCGTCGGCTTCGGGTGATGTTCATCTTAATACTTCGCTTTCACCAAGTGAGATGATTAATTTCCCTTGTGACAGAGTCGTACCAGCAAAGAACACTGTCAAGCTGTTAGGTCTTGTCGGTTCGCCGGTAGGTGACGCTACCGATGCAAGCAATTACATTGTTACGGATTACTGTAAGCTGATGCGTGACCGTGAAGTTTTGTTCGATGCTGACAGACGAGGTTTTCCGTTCCGTAACGGCGGACTTGGTGCTGCTCAGGTCGAGTATACCGACAATGTGAGTATGATACACAGTTGCGTTCCGGCTGCTATTGGCACGTCAATCCCGACACAAGGAAATCCGTTGATATTCGACCCTGCTCTGGTTTTCAAAGCCGGTGAAGAACTTCTGATTTACTTAGTGTTTCGGCTTGTGGGTGCTCATACCCTAACTGCCGGAGCCATTGACTTTGCATCTATTCTGGAAGTGACACAAGAATAGTAGCACGTCTAACAGTTGTACATCGTCGGGTATGGTATAAAAATAGTAAACATTACTAAGGCTTAAAGGAATCTTTACTATGCTGAGATACAAACGCATAACAACCGCAACGATTACAGACGGTGCGGAAACAATTTCCGAAATGTTGTCCGGTGTTAAGGGTAAAAAGTATACCATTGTCTCTATCAGTACGGCTCCGTTGGCTGATATGTATTTACGGGTATACAGAAACGCCGAGCAAATCGTTGACGCCGCAACAATCATAATGACTACTGCTAAGCCTCTTTTGGCTATGGATTTACCCGTTGAAATCGGTAGTACAATCCGTGTTGGTTTTTACAACAACGGTGCGGTGACAGACGCTAAGCAAATCACTATCGGTTACAAAGACAATTAGCAGTAAGCCGGTATTGCTCATAATTTAACTGTTATGTATTGAGGGTTTTTCTCATGGACGGTTACAACAGTCCCGTGAAAATGCCTGAGCTAAATTTGATACCTGAAAGCGAGCGTGGTATTGAATTAGATGCAGGTATGAAACAGGTTATGTCACTACTAACAGCCTATTGGCGTGAACATAGGGTGACATTACAAGCAACGCCGAGCGGAATGTTGTTTGTCGGTAGTTCTCAGGTAGGTGACATGTTTCACGTTTTGGCTACTGCCCCAAATCACAAGTATCAGGGCAATAATATACAATGCTCTGAGGTTATGGTAATGGGACACCCGTCAAACGGTAATACTATATGGGTACGTCCCCACAAAATTGCTACAACTGATAATAGTTGGCCACTACTCAAATATGATGTTATGAGTTTTACCATTACTAATCTCAGTATGCTCCATATACTAATCGAAACGGACACTGAGCGAGCGATTGTAGCCTATACAATATAATCAGTTAATAAGGTGTATAATTATGTTTTACAGCAAGAGTATAGCTATGATATATGATTATATAGACGCTGAAGTGGTGACACTTAATGACACTATAACAGCAGTAATAGTGACAGCCAGTGAATATATAGACGCTAAGGTGGTGACACTTAACGCCACTATAGTTCAAAACTTAATAGACGCAAAGACATATACAGATGAGCAAATCGCTCTTGTGGACGTTAGTGTTTTTGTCTCACGTCTTAAAGCATATTGTCAAACTACTGTATCTGTTCCAACAAATACGTATACAAAAGTACCGCTTAATTTAACGGTCTATGATGTAAATAGTGAGTTAGATACTACCCTAAACAGGTTCGTTTGTAAGGTAGCTGGTGAGTATTCGGTCAAAGGGCAGGTAATGTTATCTTCTATGGCGGATGGGGAGCGAATGTCTGTCACTATATACCTTAATGGAGCGGGTAGGTGCTCACAGCAATTCGTTCCAGTCCACTCAGCCTCTTCGTGGACAGCTATACTGGCTACAGTGAGCGATATACATTTAGAGGTTGACGACTATCTTGAGTTATGGGTATTTCAAAGCGGTTCTGCTCGAAATATCGGAATTGGAATACAACAAACGTGGATGGCCGTACATCAAATTGGGTAAAACCATAAACACAGTACATACAAACAAGAAAGTGAGGCAAGAGTAAAATGAACGAATGGATTTTGAGACTAATCACCCTTATTTTAAGTGTAGCGTCACCAGAGCTACGGAAAATGCTGGAGCAATTTCTCAACCAGCTTGAGGCACAAGCTAAAAACACCAAGAATCCGTGGGACGATATTCTTGTGGCTATGCTCAAAAAACTATTACTCGGCGACAATAAGCCCTTCGAGTAACCGGCAGGGACGTTGTAAGAATCACAAATAAATATAGTAACCATTAACACCCTGTATCCATTAGGGTACAGGGTATCTTTTATTAAGGTAATATTATGGACGGACAACCACCGCTTTCACCTATGCCAAAAAAGTCTTGTATGATAACGCTTATGTTTCCGGTAACAGACGACTCAGAGGCACTTGCCGTCAAGAAAGTTATTGACGAGACCATAAAAGACATAAAAGAAAAACGTTATAAGTTTGAAATCATAGAGACGTAAAACGTGGGACGGGTGACATGGCTATATGGAATCCGACTGTTTTTCTTACAAAGTATGGGGCAGCGGGCCCTGCCTGTACTGAATGGTCACAAGTAGGAAGTTTCGATTATGACTGGACGGATGCACATTTTTTCTGGACACAACGATTAACTATCTATTATAATGTGATGTTCAATAATGGGGCTGCTATAAGGTTACTCATTGATAAGTGTAATTCATTACAGGCTGAAATTGACGCCATGTCGGGTGCAGAGGTAACAATGGATGCTATTCTTAACGCTATATGGAATTCAGATAAGTTAAGATGGTTCCACTTTATAAACTACATAGACTCTATGCGAGCTGGTATTTGGAATACTGAAATATACGGTGAACACCTTGCAGAATGGTACAGGCACTTTTCAACTGCCTAATAACAAAGGCATAAAATGAGTATAGACGACCCAATTTCATACGCTGAATGGTACTGGAAACACAGTGTCGATGCTCTAAGGTTACGAAGTGAACAAGCCGAACAAAGCTATGCCCCATTGATACAACAAATTTTAGACGATACAGGTTTAACTGAGTTTATGCCTGATTCTATGAGACCATTATTTGGTAATCTAACACAACCGTCCGAGCCTGACTGGGACGACGCACAGCGAACTTTTTTAGCTTTAATATCAAGAGCTACAAGTCTTGTAGCCGGTGAGGAAATTGCCCGACCATATCAGTATGCTTTAAGAGCCAAAGCTCCTACATTGTTAATAGACGCTGATATGGCTGCAATATTAAAACGGCGTAAGTTAATGACCGATACTGTTTTTGACGAATATGCAAGTTTTGCAGGATACAATAAAAGTGAGGCAAGCCAATTCTACAATTCCCGTATTCCATACCCGTCAATTCCAGACATAATTACAGCATCACGTTATCTCGGCGATGCTGTTAATCCTAAACCTTACGCTATGTCATTGTTCGATATACCAGAAACAGATTTTATGATTTGGGACTGGTTAACATATCAAAAGTTTACAACAGAACAAGTTATGACATTATATCGTACAAAGTTTTGGGACGATTTTCAAGTCAATACAGAATTGGCACGTTTGGGATGGCGTGGTGAGGATAGTATTGTTCTAAAGAAAATGGCTCACGAAATACCAAACGCTATGCTTTTAGTACAAGGTAGTTTAGTACGTGACATGAGCCAAGATAGAATTATTGACCTTATCGGCAGAGGCGGTATTCATCCAGATTATGCGTATGATTATTTAGATGCTATACTAACAAAACCAGCTACAGAAGATATAATTGCTTATGAGTTAAGACGTGACCCGTCACTATCTAATCTCGGTACTGAGCTACGTAAAATAGGTGTACATGATAATTACAATAATTTATATAGAGAATTGGCATATCAAATTCCGCCTGTAGCTGATATTATTACTATGGCGGTACGTGAGGCTTTTACACCTGATATAGCTGCTCGTTTCGGACAGTATCAAGACTTACCACCTGAGTTTGTTGAATGGGTAGGTAAAAAGGGATTAAGTAAGGAATGGGCTGAACGATACTGGGCTGCTCATTGGTCACTACCGTCTGTACAACAAGGCTTTGAAATGCTCCATAGAGGTATAATTGGTACGAATGATATAAATATGCTTATGCGGGCGTTAGATATAATGCCCTATTGGCGTGACAAACTAATCGAAATGGCCTATCGTCCGTTGACCCGTGTTGACGTCCGGCGTATGTATGCTTTGGGTGTTCTCGATGTAAGTGGTGTAAACAAAGCATATAGGGACATTGGTTATAATGAATACAACGCCAACTTAATGACAAACTTCACTATCAAATATACAGAGGCTATAGAAACACGTAAAAGAGAATCACAGGAACGGGCAGCACAAAAAGAACAAGAGGCTAAAGAAAAGGCAGCACAAAAAGAGGTTGAGGCTAAAGAGAAAACCATAATACCTAAAGTATCAGAATGGACTACAGCACAAACACTAAATTTCCTTAAAAAGGAACTAATAGACGAAGATAGGGCAAGACTTGAATTTGTCTTATTAGGATATAACGAAGAACGTATTAACGTTTACATCGCCTCAGTAAGTCCTGAGTAATACCTATCCTATATCTCCCAGCATACGCATCGGCCAAATGTTCCGGTATGTGTAACGATGATAGTAATCCGTTACGATAGTTCTTGACCATTTTATCTATTTTCTTTGTTTGTTGTTTAGTTAACATTATTTTTCTCCATAGCCAGGCGAATCGGTTCGACTACGCCGGAATCGGTCACAATACCCTTAGTATAATTCCTTGATAAGTGTTTGGTGACGGTCTTTACTTTGTATGTATTAATGTCACCTGAATGCAATAAACCTTTGAAACTTGACCATTGCTCTTGACGATAAACACCGTCACTAATTTTCACAGCGTTTCTACGTATTCCTTTTATGACGACCTTTGAATCCTTTTCATAGTCCTTAAGACCATGTATTATAAACTTGTGTGTTGTTTCCTCATGTTTTAAGTATCCAAGTTTTGTATCGTCTATCATACAGGTTAAGTTATCCATACCAGCGTCATTTACTACCAGTGAATCAGTATCACAATAAAAGTAATTACCATGACCAGCTAACTGCATTAGTGACCATAAATACATTCGGGCGTATGCAGTTACTTGAGCAGATATTGCAGGAAATGAATTGTAAGCCTCACCGTAGCTTTTCAGTTCAAATAATTCACCCAATAAATAACGCAACCTCATTACCCTATCAGATTCGTAAGTAAAAAGTAATTCCTCTCTATCAGGTTCGTCTGGACAATCTGCTATCTTGACCCAGTTCTCCGCTTTTTGTCCCCATTTTCCGTATAAGCTATTAAGCAAATACTTACATAAATTCTGGTAAACATCAACACCAGCAGAGATGAAATCTTGCCGTAACGTATATATTGTATCAACATAACTTTCAAATATGTTAGCCTGTTCGTATATTACACAATCATACACCTGTTTAATATGACCATGCGATAACGCATATTTTATTTCAGGTGTAGTTAACGTAGTTACAAAACGACCTATAGGAAATAAAGTACGTTCCCTACGTACAGCATATACAGGTTCGTTAGTTTCTACCAAGACTTTCGCAACAACACTGTAATTTTGGATATATCGTCTAAGACTACGTGGTGTAGTTTTACAAGGAATTTTCTTATACTTAACAGGATAAGGATTGTTACGCATAACAAAAGGATACAAGCTGTTAACATCAAGTACATAAAAAGTGTCATGGTCTGGTTCTCCAATATAAAAACATTCACAACGTCCACCCTTATAACTTTCACGCTCTAATTTTATAGCCTCTGCATTGTTGTGTATGAATATTTCTGTATTGTAATGGCGTAGTAAATACGCCGCCATTGCAGTCGAGGCTCTTGTATAACATAGCCGAGATATATTGTTACCCACAAGGAACGCTATAAACTGACGAAAGTTCTCAAAGTCTATAAGTACATCGTTCCGACAATATATGCTTAATTCCTTTTTACTACACGTCTCAAAATCTATCTTCATTTTTGGTATGCCGAGACGTTCTCCAGTTTTCTCTATAGACTCAGGAAACCAATTCATACTATCAAGAAACACAATAGACTTGTTACCCTTACGGACTGTCAAAATAGCCGATACACCATTGTTATGAAAGAACTTTAATTTGTATTCCTCTTTACGTAAATGTATCCAACCTTTTAGGATAGTAAAATCAAAAACAACGTTACGAGCTATAATCCATAACCTCTGCTTTGCCAATATATGACTGAAAACAAAATCCCAAAAGCTGCCTATAGTTTTTATATATACCCATTCCTGTTTTTCTATGTGTCTATCATACGCTCGACTGTAATAGCATAACCAGCCCAGCTTAAAATGTTGTTCCATGTTACCGTCACTATCTTTGGTGACACTTGTCTCTGTATCAACAAAAATAAAGTGTCTCGGAATAGCCATAGTCTTTTCACGCCTTAAAGCGTGAGGCTTTCGGTCTATGCTGCTCATAAGTTAATCAGCCTCTAATGGTGACTCTATCCTATGATAAGCTGAGACCGTTTGTATTCGTTCTACCTTTTCAGGTATATATCGTTCCCATGCAGACCACTTTTCTGCAATTTGTTCCTCGACTTGACGTGGTGTTAATGGTTTATCAGAAGTCAATGTCACCATACGTTCCGTTAACGGTTCGTCTGGATGGATACGTGACCATGTATTTGCTTTGTATATGTATTCCTTGTCGTATGCCCATTCTACGTCGGCCATAGATACTATGGACGGTAATCGGTCTTTGCGTATGTATTTAAGAACATCCTTTTTAGCCTCAATCTCGTTAACTGTACGCCAGTCTTTCAACATCTCTGTTCGTCTGTATGTTAAGCCCTTAACCCTTAACCTATTTATAAATGACGATGCAGATAGACCGCTCTTGAATGCCGAAGGAATTAACTTTATGGCGATTGCACGTCTTAATCCTAATGCAACAATTACCATGACTGAATCCTTTCAGTATTTGTACTCAATCCATTACTGCTTATAGACTTGCATATATGTTTTGTGCTAATCCGTCTATTGTTTCTATACCTTCCCCTAAAGCCTTAATTCCTTGATACAGAGGATATGTCATAAATTCTGCCTCTGCCTCTTCTGCATCGTCCTTTTTGTACTTATCAGGATTTAACTGCATCAACTGTATTGCAATTAGTTCTAAAGAAGTGTTGATATGTTTCATACACCAGTCCAAATTCCGATGTACACCCTCGAAGTTCTCTTTGAGTTTGCCTCTTGTATTTCCTGCCATTTGTGAATCCTTTCAAAAGTGGGTTGTGTACTGCCTGCAACGAATACTATCAACTGTAATATTTGACAGTACACAACCACGCACCTATTAGAAATGCTGTTTAATAGAAGGTGACGCTCCGCCAAAGCCTAACGAAACGTCACCCTACCGTAACGTAGACTGATAATTAGTTGTTCAAGACCTCGGCGGAATCAACTACGGACTCGGCTATCATAGTAACCTTAAAATCCTTTTTCTTGATAGCCTGTAAACGCTCAAATGTTGCTTTTTCAGGTACAGGTGAAACGTCATACTTAGCATTGACGTCACCCTCTGAGCCGTGACGTACAGCCATTATGGCTTTCGTCTTAAATTCCGGTTCAAGTTTGCTTATCTTGCGGGCAAGACGTTTACCACAAATGAATAACATATAACCCTCATCTGTAATGATAGGACACCCGATACGCTGGTTCTCTTTACCCTTATAATGTCCTATCAATAGCTGCGGTTCACCTACAACGATAAAGATTAAAACTTCACCGTCGACTGATAAGAAAGTGAAATTACCACCACCAAAATCCTGCATTTTCTTTGCCCATGTCATAATACGTTCCCTTCATAAATTAGTGTTTATGTCTTTTATATGTATCGTGTATATGAACTAATAACATTACTACAACTAATATCATTAGTACGTATTCATAAAACCTATCAGCATACATCATCACAGGCATTATCGTCAATTTCCTTTTCAGGTAGTTCGTCTTTTATAAGGAATGACCCGACATAGTATGTTAGACCCTTGTTTATGGCTGCACCCAGAACAGCCTCTTTTGTTATGCCCATGCTTTGAGCTAAATCCCTAATCCAGTCCGTTTCTGGTAAACTGAAAGTAAACAAATACAGGTTACCGTCATGCTCTATTATAGTAGCCATTAGTAATCCCTTAAAGAACTTTGTTCATAAATTTGTATTCACCTATAAAGTGTCCCGACCTGTATATCAAACGTGGTCTGAGGACGGCAGGACTTTCAAATATATCACACGTACAAGCCACTGTAAATACTGCAAACATCGTCTTGTTATTCATTTTGTTTACATACTTCCATACACTAACTACGTGATTACCATGAGACTTCAGTTCGTGTATTAAATCCTTTACCCGTATGATTGTATCGACTGTCATTAGTTTGCGTCCTTAACAATAGACACCTTTGCATATTCGTAAGGATTGTTAAGGTCAAATATTCGATACACATTGTTTCCCATGTATAACGCTACTGCATTTAACCAGTGAAATTCAGCCTCACATATAGCGACAACAACAGGTACTAAGTCATTCGCCTTGTTGGCTGACATACTACGTTTGATAACCGGATAATGTTCGTTTGGCGGTTCAACATTCAATGAGTACATAGCGTTTGTCCCTCACAAAATATATGTATATATTGCAAGGGCGTCCCTGCCCGTCAATTCGTCCTTGTATCGGAAAACGCTATTCCGGTAATACAAAGCCACCGGACTTACCCTGTAAACCCTCAAAACGTGCTTTGACTTCGTCAACCGCTCCGTACAAAGCCTGTAAAACCGAATCACCCTGTACAGTGGAATACGAATAAGTAGGATTTGTGCAGTCACCCACCATTTTTATGGCCTTGACTGCTTTATCAATACGTGGCGGACATATCCTTGTAAAATTGTCCACCTTGACCTGTTTCTTTTGTACGTCTGTTAGTTCTGGTTTGCTATTGTCTTTTTTCTTTGCCATTTTTCTGACCCTTAATAAAAGATGTTAAAATTGGTTGTGTATTCCATACGGTTACGCCATTATTTCTCTTGAGGTTTATGCTGTTTTATCAGGGCTTTCTTATCGAGTTCACCCACTGCTCCAGTTATAATGTCTTTACTTGCACAGTTACGACATTTACCCTTGTCAACAATCAACGACAAACGTAACTGCAAACAATTAGTGCAGAAATATTCTGTCATTGTTCCTGCGTTATTACCTGTATGATTGTCCTGTCCGTCTGCTTTGTTCATAATTACGTCCTATGCAAAAGCTAAAAACCACCAAAAGGCTATCCAGATTATGTTTTTCATGTCGTTACTTATCATCATTCACCACCTATCTATATAAAGTATACAGTATAAACG
>SDBT01019155.1_pt1 | contig 10732 bp, 9 predicted proteins | sample 2277101 | NCBI WGS metagenome assembly SDBT01 (sample SAMN10404973, study PRJNA504765) | marine sediment metagenome | isolation source: marine sediment core GS10_PC15, 103 cmbsf | place: Arctic Ocean: Southern Knipovich Ridge | collected 2010
AAGGGTAGGAATCTCAACACCAGCCCCCTGTGCAGCATCAAGGATCGTTGTCCCTTTGGAACCCCTCACTTCAATACCATCTATCAATAACTTTATATCAGCCATTATATTCTCCACCTGATGTTTTGCCTTACCAAGAAAGACGAATCTTCTATCTCCTTGCTATCACCTAATTACATTTCCCAAAATTTAATGATGTTGTAAAAAGTCAGGAGCCGGATTTTCCTTGTTTGTAACCGATTCATTTTGTTGCATGTGGTTCTTAATTTTTGTAAATTTTGCGCCTTTTTGCGGCTTCGTCAAATTTGTTGTCAAGCTTCTTTGACCAGAGACTCCTTCCACTCCTTACCGACAAAATCAAGGTGCTCCAGGGCCTCCTGTGCCGCTTTTTCTGGGTTGTGCTCCTTGATAGCATAAAAAATCTTTTGATGTTGTTGAAACAATTTTTTTCGCTTTTCTTTCCTTCTAAAGACACTTCCCCACGCAACCCTCAGCTCTTCCTGCAACAAGTCGTAGATGGTGTGCATGATATGGATATACGCCTGGTTGTGAGTCGCCTCAGCCAGGGTGGTGTGAAAATTCAAGTCAGTCCTTGCTCCCAGGCGATTCTTCAAAAGATCATCTTCCATCTCTATCAGGATCTCATCAAGTCTTTGAATCTCATGGCTGTCTGCTCGCTCTGCTGCTAGCGAAATGGAACCCACTTCCAGATATTTTCTTAGTTCGAAAACCTGCATCATATTGGAGGGGGACTCTTTGGAGAACGATACCAGGGGGTCATATACAGATAGGGTGGTGATGGGTCTCACAAAAGTACGGTTTCCCTGCTGTATTTCCAAAAGGCCCGTACCTTGCAATGTATTCAAGGCCTCTCTAAGTGAAACCCTGCTGACACCCAATGATTTGGCCAAATCCCTTTCCGACGGCAGCCTTTGGCCTGGCTTTAATTGCCCTTGATAAATCAGGGATTTCAGCTGGTCCGCAATCTCTTCGGATATCTTTTTTTGTCTTATGGGGGCAAATATATCGTTCATTGGTCCTACCATTGAGTACCTTTCAAATCTTCTTATGAATTTATCGGCCGCTTGTCAACAAAAAAAATAACTTATTATAACTTATATTAACAGATTAACCAATAATAAAATAATTAAAGCAAACCTGTAAAACCAGTTTAGGCGAATCTGCCTATGCCCGACTGTCATCAAGAAAAGGCTTGACACCCACCATATGGTATGGTTTTTATACCAACAGACCTCTCTATGATTACAGCGGAGAGGAAGTGCTGGGTGTCCGAACCAAATGTTTAATTGGGGTGGTTGGGATTGTTCGGTTAATTTCATTTTAGAAAGGAGGTGCTATTTAGTTAAGGGTATTGCTGGTCAATTGAAGAAAGACACAAATGATTCATAACCTATTTATTTTTGGAGGTCCTGTAATGAAAAAAATGAGTTTCAGAAATTTTTCAATCTTGTTCTTTATTGCCGCCTTGATATGCATAATGTCTGCGGTTCCGCAAGCCTCAGCCAAACAGAAAGTGATCGGTGTGTCAAACCTTTGGTTAGGGAACGACTGGAATGCCAGGGCAAACCAGACCATCATAGACTATTTCGAAAAAAGGGGTCAAAAGGTAATCAGTACCAACGCTCAAGGGAAAACATCCCAACAAAAAGCCGATGTTGAGAATTTTATTTCCATGAAAGTTGATGGAATCATCATCAAAGGCGGGGAAGGTGACGCGTTCCTGGATGTCTCCAAAAAGGCCTGGGACGCCAATATCCCGATTGTAACCGTAATCATGTTTCTGCCCTATGCCGTGCATAACTCCGTTGAAGACAGCTGGCAGGGCAGCACGAACCTGGCCGTGTGGCTTGTCAATCAGATGCGTGGTTCCGGGAAATATATCGGTATGGATGCGGCCGGATGGCACACCCTCGAGGTTCGAAAGAGGGCCTATGAAGAGGTCCTTCGATGGTTCCCGGCGATCAAGAGGATCGGCGAATATCATGAGGTAAACCCGGCCGATCCGGTAAACAATGCCTACAAAATCACCAAAGCGACACTCCGGGCCCATCCTGATCTTAAGGGCGTGGCCACCACCTGGGGGCTGCCGGCAGTAGGGGCCATAAAGGCCATCAAAGAAATGAAGAAGGAAAAACAGGTTTCCGTTATCAGCATTGATCAGGAGGCGTCACTTCTGGCCCAAATGCACAAGCCCGATTCCCCTGCCACAGCCGTTGTGGGTATTCAGCCTGTTGTTCAGGGGACCGCTGCTGCCAAGGCCCTGGAAGCCGCCATGAAATTCAAGACGGTCAAGGAAGCCAAAGCAAATCTCCCGGCGCTTTCCGTGATCGGCGTTTCCTATGTAGCCACCAAAGGTATTGACGAATTTAAAGCAAAAAAGATCTACAAGAGCGTGGACGCAGCATGGGAAGGTAATTTTGCAGGTACAAAGATCAAGAAACCCTGGTAATGGATTGATTCTAACGCGGGTTCCATCAAAGGGACCCGCGTAATAGCGCCTACCAAAACAAGTAGCCGTTCACGGGTTCAAAGGTTCAGAGGTTCCGTTCCCATCCCCTGACTGCGTTTGGGATGCATATTTACGATAAAAGCGTCAGCTTCGTCAGACTTGATCCAAGATTTGAAACCAAATTGGTAATTATTTTGGAAAATCAGCATTTTTATCGAGAACCTCGAGTCTTTAATGCCGCCTTTGTCCTTAACCCTGAACGTTGAACCCAGAGCCTGGAACGGTTACCAAAACAGTATGGAGATGAGATGAACAGTCCAATGGGTGATCGAGTGGGTAACCAAGAAGATATCGTTATCAAGGCCGAACGGGTTTCAAAATCTTTTCCCGGTGTTCGAGCCCTAAAGGAAATGGACTTTGAGGTCATCCGCGGAGAGGTGCATGCATTGGTTGGGGAGAACGGTGCGGGGAAGTCCACGCTCATGAAGATTATTGTCCGCGAATACATCGAAGATGAAGGGAATATCTTCATCGAGGGGAATAACGTTAAGGACCTGGGAATACGCGGCGTTCAAAAGCTGGGTCTGAGCCTTATTCATCAGGATTTGAACCTGATCCCCATGTTGACCGTGGCTCAAAATATCTGCTTGGGGCGAGAGCCTGTCACCCGATTTGGAACCATTGACTGGAAGGCCATGGGCTTGAAGGCCACCGATTTCCTTGGCCAGATCACATCAGAGATTAATGTGGAAGATCGGGTAGAAGGCCTCAGCATTTCGCAACAGCAACTGATGGCCATCGCACGGGCACTGGTCACCTCACCCCGCATCCTGATTCTGGATGAACCTACCGCCCGTTTGGATCAAAAAACATCAGACAGCTTTTTTTTGTTCCTGGAAAGAGCCAAGCAAAAAGGCTTGACCGTTGTCTACATTTCGCACCGGCTTGAAGAGATCTATCGCATCTGCGATCGCGTCACTGTCTTGAGGGACGGCACCAAGATCATCACGGCCCCAATCAATGAAATCCCGCAGACCGAATTGGTCAAATATATGTTGGGTAGGGAAATCGAACAACAGGTCCCCAAGGAGAGTGTGCCCATCGGTGAGGTCAAGCTGTCGGTCAGGGACCTTTACCCAAAAGAAAAGGGGGAGGATATCAATTTTGATCTGAAATCGGGCGAAATCCTGGGGATTGTGGGAGGTATCGGGGCTGGAAAAAGTGAGGTGGCTCGAGCTATATTTGGTGCAGACCCCAAACAATCCGGAACCATCAGCATTTCCGGTAAAGAGGTGAAGATCAACGCACCTCACGATGCCATCGATCACGGGTTTGCTTTGATCCCCGAAGAAAGAAGAGATCAAGGTCTGGTGGGGAACGAATCTGTGCGAAAAAACATGACCATGGCCGCCTTAAAGAAAAAATTCTGTGTGGGCCCATCATGGATAGACCAGGATAAGGAGACCGCGGCCGTAAAGGCATCTATCAAAACCCTTGGAATCGCAACGCCAAGCCCTGAACAGGAGGTCCAGTTCCTGAGTGGCGGCACACAGCAGAAGGTGGTGGTCGCAAAGTGGTTGATGAGCGATTCAGACATCTATATCTTTGACGAACCAACCAAAGGGATCGATGTGGGCGGCAAGTATGACATATACAAACTGATCGTTGACCTTGCCCGGCAGGGGGCCGGCATCATATTCATTTCCAACGAGCTCACAGAAGTGTTGTCTTTGTGTGATCGTATCCTTGTGATGTTCAAAGGTCAGATCATCAAGGAGCTTGAAACACAGGCAACCAACCGGGAAGAATTGCTATTTTACGTCATGGGTGGGAGAGACTATGCAAAAACAGTCAATGACCTCTAAGGACATTATTAACAATTATGGGGCGACGTTCGGATTCATCATTGCGATTGTCGTTTTTTCCATTACATCCAGAGGGTTCTTCAGCGGACTAAATCTCCAGAACATCCTCGTTCAATCCACGTCTCTCGGGATCTGCGCCTTTGGATTGACCTTTGTCCTGATCACGGGTGAGATTGATCTCTCCTACGGCGGAGTCATTGGTCTGGTGGGCGCGGTGCTTGCGGGGATGCTCAAGGATGGGCACTCCATAGGTTTGGTGACCCTGGTGTGTCTGGCCATTGGATTGGGAACGGGCCTGCTCAATGCCATCCTGATCGTGGTGCTGAAGCTCCCTTCCTTTCTGGCCACCGTAGCGGTTATGTTTCTCTGTATGGGTGCTGAAAGGGTTTACAACCAGGGAATCACCACCTGGATAAGGGATCAGGGGGTTCTATCAATCGTACAAACCAATATAGGACCGGTTCCGGCACTTGTTCTCTATCTTTTTGCCCTCTTTGCCATCTGCTGGTTTCTTCAAACCCAAACAAAGGCGGGGCAATATGTTCGAGCCTTGGGGGAAAATATTAATGCTGTCAAGGAGGTGGGAATTCGGGCAGATCTACTGAAATTCCTTGTTTTTGTGGTTGCCGGCCTGATTTTTGCTTTTGCCGGCTATATCGAAACCTTGCGCATTGGTGGTGCGGTCATGTATGCGGGCAAGCAGCTTCTGCTTTCGGTGCTGGCCGCATGTTTTCTGGGAACAGCAACCTTTAAGGCGGGAAAGGCCAATTTCCCGGGAACCCTCATCGGCGCCTTCTTCCTTTACACCCTTTTGAGCGGGTTTACCGCACTGGGCATGAAGTTCTATCTGGTTCCTGTCGCTCAGGGTCTTATCCTCATTATATCGGTCGCCATCTCATCTGTAAGGAGGGGGAAAATTGAGCAAGTCCAATTCTAGCGCAACGCCGTCCGACGTTCGAAACAGCGGGGAGATCGAGACGGGCACCCCAAAAGGAAACCGATCCATCATTCGCTACGGCATCTTCGTCATATTTGGTCTCTTTTACGCCATCGTCACCATCCTTCGACCCGGGTTTCTCAGCCTGGGAAATTTCTATGATATTTTCATAGAGACGAGCATCATCTCTTTTGTATCCTTTGGTGAGGCCATTGTTATTGCGGCCGGTGGTCTGGATCTGTCCGTGGGGAACATTGCCGGCGCTGCCGCCATGCTGACGACCCACCTCCTTAGCAATCTGGGGTTTGATCTCGGGACAAGCCTTGTGGCCGGGGTGGTCATCGGCGGTCTGATCGGTTTTGGCAACGGCCTCATGGTCACGCGTCTCCATATGAACTCGTTGATCGCAACCCTCGGAACCATGTTTGTATTGGTCGGATTTCTGTACGGCCTGACAGGCGGGGTGACCGTCCATATTGTGCCCGAGAATTTTGAGTACCTTGGAAACGGTACGATTATGAGCATACCTGTTCCCATGTATTTCATGGCCTTTATTTTTATCCTGGCGTATCTCTTTATGGAAAAAACCAGTTATGGCCGAAACATCCGTATGATCGGGGGAAACATTGAAGCCTGCAGGCTGTCGGGGATCAACATAAAAAACCTCACGTTGATGACCTTTGTGATTTGCGGCTTTTTGAGCACCTTTAGCGGAATTCTGCTGGCCGCACGTCAGGCCCTCGGAAATGTGGATTTGGGAGAACGTTTTTTATTGGAGGCCTTTATCGCGGCCATGTTGGGGACGGTCATCTTTGATGGAAAAAACATCATTACGGGAACCCTGTTGGGAGCCATCTTTCTCATCAGCCTCCTCAACGGGCTCACCATTCTGGGGGCGGGCCCACAATGGATGTATTTTGCACAAGGGGGTCTTTTGTTGGCTGCAATTCTAGCCAATTACTATTCAAAACGACTCGCCCTTAATATACCTGGTCAAAAAGAATAGATTTAGGAGGGAAATAAAATTGGATAAATCACAATGGAAAACAGAAAATTGGTTTGTCAGTCCTTGGAATTACTTTGAAGAGATCACAGAGGGATTTACTCCCCCGGAAAAAGTAAGAATCCATGATGTGACCCTACGCGACGGGGAACAGCAGGCTGGCGTCATCTTTACAAAGGATGACAAGATACGAATTGCAGAAAAACTTTCAGAGGTAGGTGTACATCGCATTGAGGCTGGCATGCCGGCAGTGTCACCACGGGATGAGGAGGCGATCAGGGAGATCGTCAAACGTGACCTGGGGTCTGAGATCTTCTGTTTCTCCCGCTGTATGGTAGCCGATGTCCAGCTGGCGGCGGATTGCGGGGTTGACGGCATTGTTATTGAGATACCTTCGAGCAAACACCTTATTGAGAAGGGATATAAATGGCCCCTGGAAAAGGCTATTGATCTCTCTATCAAGGCGACCTCCTATGCCAAGGAAAAAGGTCTTTACACGGTCTTTTTTACTATTGATGGAACCAGGGCAGACATGGATTGGCTGCTCAACCTGGTTGAAAAGGTTGCCACCGAAGGCCATATGGATGCCTTTACCCTTGTGGATACCTTTGGCGTCATCAACCCCCAGGTGGCCACCTATTTTGCAAAAAGGGTCAAAGAAAGGATATCCCAGCCAATGGAAGTACACTTCCATTCTGATTTTGGCCTGGGCGTAGCCAACACCATAAACGCTGTACTGGCGGGGGCTGAGGTCATCCATTCGACGGTTCTGGGCATTGGGGAACGGTGCGGCAACACACCCATGGAAGAGACCGTTATGGCACTCTTGACCATGTACGGTATTGATGTGGGAATTGACTATGGTAAGATAAACGAGCTGTCACAACTCGTCAGGGAGCTTTCCGGAACCGAAGTCCCATCCAGCCGGCCCTTTATTGGTGACGGCGCGTATACCATAGAATCCGGGATACCCACCGCGTGGTTCCGAAACGTCTATGAGGAAGAACCTACGATGTTATTTCCCGTACACCCACAATTCGTAGGCCGAGACGCCCCAAAGATACTCATGGGGAAAAAGAGCGGGGTGGACAACGTATTGGTATGGGCCGAGAGGCTGGGCATCGAGGTCACACAAGACCTGGCCCTCGAGATCGTCCAGGTGGTAAAGCTCAGATCCCATGACTTAAAACGGGTCCTCAATGAGGATGAGTTCAGGGAAATAGCGGAAAAAGTGAAGGCCCGGTATTAATCCCTGATATTAATTAAAGAGCCAACTGAACTATGAGGCTGTCCGAGAATGAGAGATTTTTTGCAAGGTCAAGCCTCCGGCCCATAGGGCCTACGGCCCGGAGGGGAAGGCGAAGATTTTAACCGCAAAAATACATTTAAGTATTTTGAGGATTCAAATCTGAGCCTGACCCCGGTACCATCTTCCGGAGCTACGGGGCACGCGCGGAGATTGCGGAAAATAACCATTCTCGGACAGCCTCATATGGAGATTAGCCACATGGAACCAAATATCAAGCAGCGTCTCGCAGAAATTGTCGGTCCGGAAAATTATACCGACAACCTGATTGATCTTATCGCTTATTCCAAGGACGCCTCCGAACACAAACACCGTCCAGAGGCAGCCGTGTGGCCAACAGATGCCAACCAGGTTTCAAAGATACTAATGCTGGCCAATGAGAAACTGTTCCCGGTAGTGCCTCGAGGCGCCGGGACCTCTCTTGCTGGTCTGGCAGTACCTGAACGGGGCGGCCTAATCCTCGATACGGGTCGCATGGACAAAATTCTTGAAATAAGCATTGAAGACCGTCTGGCAGTTGTTCAGCCCGGTGTTGTCTACGCAGACCTTGAGAGGGCTTTAGCGCCTGACGACTTCTTCTTCCCGCCGGACCCTGCCAGCGGCGCGGTTTGTACCCTGGGTGGAAATGTGGCTACAAACGCCGGCGGCATAAAGGGCGCCAAATACGGCACGACAAAGGATTATGTCCTTGCCTTGGAAGTGGTTTTGCCCGATGGGAGGTTCTTGCATACGGGCTCCCGATGCATGAAGACATCATCCGGGTATGATTTGACCAAACTCTTTGTTGGCTCCGAAGGCACCCTGGGCGTTATCACTGAGATAACCCTAAAGATCAATCCCAGACCGCCACTGGTAACGACCTCAATGGCGACTTTTGATGATTTGGAAGACGCTGGACGTGCCATAAGTGAAATCATGCATTCAGGGATCTTACCCAGCGCCTTAGAGATCGTGGATCAACAGAGTTTGGAAGCCATTAATCAGAATACAGACCTGGATCTGCCTGAGGTGGAAGCGCTTCTCGTCGCAGAAACAGACGGATATACCCGGGAGGAAGTCGAATTCCAGATGGCCAAGATCACAAAGATCTTTAAAAAGAACAATGCCACAGCTATCCGCCGGGCTGAAAACGAAGAGGAGGCCGCAGCCCTTTGGACGGCACGGAAAACAGCATATGGTGTTACGGCACGGATCAACAACACCCTCTTTGTCGAAGATTTGGCAGTTCCCATGTCCAAAGTGCCCGACATACTGAGAACTATCTCCGACCTGGCAAAAAAATATGATCTGAAGATCCCAACCGTTGGGCACGCGGGTGATGGAAACATTCACCCGGTCATCAGCTTTGATGGCACCAGTCAGAGTGAAGTGGAACGTGTGGAAAAGGCAACAAAAGACCTTTTTGAGAAGGTCATCGAGTTGGGCGGTACCCTGACCGGTGAACACGGCATCGGCCTTGCAAAGGCACCGTACATCAGGATGGAGCACGAGGATGTGGCGCTGGATGTCATGCTTTCCATGAAACGACTGTTTGACCCTAACAATATTCTTAACCCCGGAAAGATGGGACTGGAGTTATAAATGGCCGTTCAATACGAATTTGCCAACAAATTTCGTGATCAGGTTCTGAGGTGTTCCAGCTGTGGCTTCTGCCGGGCAATCTGCCCTCTTTTCGGGCTGACTAAACGGCCGGCCCTTAATGCCCGCGGAAAAATGTTGGTGCTCAAAGAAGTCATGGACGGGTCCATAGATCTAAACGATGAACTTGTGGAAACCCTGTTTCAGTGTACCACTTGCGCCGGTTGTGCGGAGTTGTGCCCTTCGGGGGTAAACGTCCCCGATATTATCAAACAGGTGAGAAAAGACATGGTTTTTATGGACTCGTGTCACCCCGTTTTCAAAGGAATGAATAAAGTTCTTCAGGAACACACAAACATCTATGGTGAAGACGAACCAGAGGATTTTGAACGGGAACGGAACAAGCCGGCTGAATATGTTTTTTTTATCGGTTGTGTGGGTTCTTACCGAGAGGATGAGCCAACCATGGCGACTCTGGATCTCTTGGATCATTTCGGGGTAGACTACACCCTGATCGATGAGGTGTGTTGCAGTGGAGTTTTGGAGGATGTGGGATTTGAAATCAACAAAAACCTTGCAGATAAAAATATTGATTTGATCCTGAACACAGGCGCTAAAACAGTCATCACGGGATGTCCTTACTGTTCAAAGACCTTTAACAACAAGACACAATATGACAGGCTGAAGCAAGAGAAGGTCAAAGTTATCCATATCAGCCAGTTTCTCAAAGACTTTGACCCGGGTGTAAAGACAGACAAACTTGTTACCTATCATGATCCCTGCGATCTTGGAAGACACTGCGGCATATATGAAGAACCAAGGGAAATCATCAGAAAAATTGCACCAAATTTTGTAGAATTGCGGCATAACCAGGCAAATGCTTTATGCTGCGGCGCTGGGGGCGGTGTAAGAGGGGCCTTTGCCAAGAACTCGATAGCCATGGCCCGCAGACGGTTGGAAGAGGTCGAGGAAATCCAGGCCGAAGTCCTTTTGACAGAATGCAACTCCTGTTTGCATAACCTTGACAACGCCAAACTAAGGGCCCAAAAATTCAAGATTTACACGACATCTCAATTCATCAATCAATTGATCGAGAATAACGGTAAAACATCCTCAAAACCCCGGAAGTGATCAGGGCCACATCCCCACACCTTTCTGTGCCCGTCCCTGTCCTTAACCCTGAACGTTGAACCCTGAACCTCGAACCTGAATAGGCACCAACATGGTTTATTTCCTGGGGTCCGGCCTTCCGGGTGGGTGACGAAAAAGGAAAAAAGCTTTTACACCGACGATCTCGTTTGATATTCTTCTTTTCCCATGAACCAGCGCACAGGCACCTATTTGATTGTTATCTTGTTTTGTCTTGGAACAGCGCTTCTGTTCGAATGGGTCTTAACCCCCCCTCCATCTGAAAAAAGAATCCACATTGAAACGTTTCGCTACGGCACCTCTCCCTCGATTATCCGTGCCAATAGAGGCGACAAACTGACCTTGACCTTTTCAACACGGGACACGGCTCATAGTTTTTTCCTCCAGGACTACCATATGGATGTCAAGATATCCCCCGCTGGAG
>SDBT01019156.1_pt1 | contig 10731 bp, 6 predicted proteins | sample 2277101 | NCBI WGS metagenome assembly SDBT01 (sample SAMN10404973, study PRJNA504765) | marine sediment metagenome | isolation source: marine sediment core GS10_PC15, 103 cmbsf | place: Arctic Ocean: Southern Knipovich Ridge | collected 2010
GCCGTATATTGGGCCGGCGCTGCCGACGTTCGACGACGGTTCGACGGTGAACCTCTGGGGCATCCGCCGCCGGCCGATGCCCAACGAGTACGGCGAATACGCCGAACCGGTCGGCACGCCTTACGCCGATTGGCAAACCGTGGACGAGGCCGAGAAGTTCGAGTGGCCCGACCCGGACTGGTTCGACTACGACGCCATGCCGGCGTTGTGCGGTCAGTATGGCGAGATGGCGATCGCCGTGGGCGGGTTCCACGTGCAGGATTTCATCAACGGCATCGCCTTCGGCCGGGGCGTGGAGCAGGGGTTGTTGGACATCGGCACCGAAAACCGGGTCTACCTCTATCTGATCGAGCGGCGACAACAGTTCTATATGGAACACATCGAGCGGACCCTGGAGGCGGCCGGCGGACGGATCGATCTGGTCCTTTGCGGTGACGACTTCGGCTCGCAACGGGGCTTGGTACTTTCGCCGCGGAGCTTCGACCGGCTGTTCGCCGCGAAGAAGAAGGAGTTTTTCGAGATGGTCCACGGCCATGGGGCCAAGGTAACGCACCATTGTTGCGGATCGAGCCGGGCGTTGATCCCGCGGTTTATCGAGTGTGGGATGGACTCGCTGCAAACGATTCAGCCGCAGGCGGTCGGCATGGACCCCTACGAGTTGAAGGCCGAGTTCCGCGGACAGATCACGCTGCATGGTGCGGTCGACGTGCAGGGTTGGCTACAACGGGCGACGCCCGGCGAGGTGGAAGCGGAGGTCGCCCGGTTGATGGACGAGGTCGGTGCCGGCGGCGGCTTCATCATCTCGCCGAGCCATCATATCCAACCGGACACGCCACTGGAAAACGTGTTGACGTTCTACCGCACCGTTGCCCGCCGCCGCGGGGTTGAGATTGACTGAAGAACTCAAAGTGGCACCGGCGTCTCGCCGGTGGGGGGTGCAGGCGAGCCGCCTAGCCCACGGAATACCACCGGCGAGACGCCGGTGCCACTGCGATTGAGATCCGGTACCAGACAATTCGATACCGGTGCGTTTCACGCACCCTACGGGAGAAGTAGACTTGCGCCGGCCGCTGCCGAGAGCCCGGTCCCCAGCGTCAGCAAGGCCACGACGACCAGGCAACCGGAGGCACGGGTCAGTTTGCTGGTCCAGGTCAGTCCCTTTTCACCGGTGCGGACCATCCGCCGTGCTTCCATGCGGGCGGCGCGGTCCTTGATCGTAGTTCCGTGCCGGGCGGTGGCCGCCTTGATCGCGTTGTAGTAGAGCACCTTGGCGATTTCCCGTTCCACCGGGCTTAGCGGCACGGGATCGAGAGAGACCTCCGGGACGAGGCTGTTCTTGCCGATGGCGGTGGCCTGCTCGTCGGTGATCTCGATGCCAAGCCCGACGGCCACGGTCTTGGCCGTGACGGTCCTCAGGTTGACGAGGCAGGTGTAAAAGATGTGATTGTGGATCTCCTCGTCCTGTAGCTGGTCCAACTCGTATCCCAGTTTTTTCGCCTCGTCGAAGAACTTGTCGGTTGACATCTCCTGAAAGAAGATCAATTCGGCGGGGTCGGCACTCATGCCACCGCTCCTGGGCTCGAAGAGCACTTTTCAGCATTCTTATCCATTGGAAGTCCATTATTGACCGAAGTTTCCGCCAATTGCAAGAGGGTCCCCACGGATGTTCGCGAGATTGTGGGGGTGGGACTATCGGGGTTACGCTACGGGCCACCACCCCCCCGAACGCAGTCGGGGGGCGTTTCGCGTTCTGCCCACTACCCACTACCCACTACCCACTTCCCACTTCCTCCTCCCTACTCCACCGTCACGCTTTTGGCCAGATTGCGTGGTTTATCGACGTCGCAACCCCGCAGCACGGCGATGTGGTATGACAAGAGTTGTAGGGGGATGCTCCCGACGATCGGTTGGACGAACTCCTCGACGGCGGGGACCTCGATCACGTCGTCGGCCAGTTTGGCGGTCTCGGTGTCGCCCTCGGAGACAACGGCGATCACCGGTCCGCCCCGGGCTTTGATTTCCTGCAGGTTTGACATCACCTTGTCGTAGACCGGTCCCTGGGGCATCAGGAAGACGCTTGGTGTGTGTTTGTCGACCAGGGCGATCGGGCCGTGTTTCATTTCGGCGGCCGGATAACCTTCGGCGTGGATGTAGCTGATTTCCTTCAGTTTCAAGGCTCCCTCCAGCGCGGTGGGGAAATTGAACTGGCGTCCTAGGTAGAGGAAGTTGTCGCAATCGGCGTACTTCTCAGCGATCCGTCGCACCGCGTCATTGGTTTGCAGTGTCCTCTGGACCATCTCGGGCAACTGCTGCAAGTGCTCGATGATTCGCATGCCGGCGTGGTATCCGAGGTGGTTCAGCCGGCCGAAGTACAACGCCAGCATCGCTAACACCGTACACTGGGAAGTGAATGCCTTTGTCGAGGCGACGCCGATTTCATGGCCTGCCCGCAGGTAGATCCCGCCGTCCGACTCCTGGGCGATGGTGCTGCCGACAACGTTGTTGATCGCCAGCGCGGGGTGGCCTTTGCGTTGCATTTCTCGCATCGCAGCCAGCGTGTCGGCCGTTTCGCCGCTTTGTGTGATCGCGAACAGCAACGTGTTGCTCTGCAGGGGAGGATTGCGGTAGCGGAGTTCGCTGGCGTATTCCACTTCGACGGGCAGCCGGGCAAGGGTTTCGATCTGATATTCGCCAACCAGCGCCGCGTGCCAACTGGTTCCGCAGGCGGTCAAGATCAGCCGTTCAACGGACCGGAGTTGCTGTGGCGTGAGCGTCAGTCCGCCGAACTTGGCGGTGGCAGCGTCCATGTCGAGCCGGCCTCGCATTGCGTTGCGGATCGACTCGGGCTGCTCGAAAATTTCTTTGAGCATGTAGTGGGGGTATTCGCCGAGGCTGACGTCCTCCGATTCGACGTCCAGCACTTGGATGCTGTGGTTAATGTGTCCTTCGTCGCGGTGGATGACCCTAAGCGAATCGGCCGTCAGCACCGCCAACTCGTTGTCTGCGAGGTAGACGATTCTGTCGGTATGGCCGATCAGCGGGGAGGCGTCGCTGGCCAGGAAGTTTTCGCCGCTGCCAACGCCGACGATCAAAGGGCTTCCGCAGCGGGCGGCGATCAATACCTCGGGCCAATCGCGAAAGACGATCCCCAGGCCGTAGGTGCCCCGCAACTGGCTCAAGGCTGCGCGGACGGCCTGGGCCAGCGGTTGGTAGTCGTCGGCTGCCATGTCGTCGACCGCCGGCTGCCGGCCGAGGCAACTGTCGATCAAGTGGGCAATCACTTCGGTGTCGGTCTCTGAGTGGAACCGGTAACCCTCGCTTTGCAACCGCTGCTTGATCGTCTGGAAGTTCTCGATTACTCCGTTGTGGACCACTGCCAGTCGACCGTCGCCGCCGAAATGGGGATGGGCGTTCTCAGTTGTTGCCGCCCCGTGGGTAGCCCAGCGGGTGTGGCCGATGCCGATCCGACCCGGCGCCGGTGTCTTATCCAACTGTTCCCGCAGCCGGTCGATCCGCCCGGCCGTTTTGACGACCGCCAACCCATCGTCCGGTGTGATCGTGGCCACACCTGCACTGTCGTAACCCCGATACTCCAGCCGGCGGAGCCCCTCGATCAAGTAGTCCACCGCGTCTCGGGGACCGACGTATCCGACGATTCCACACATTTCCGTGCTCCAAGTGTTCGTGACTGGCCACATCCCATGGAAGGCCTCAACCGTAGTCACACTATTCTAGCACAAGTAGGGTATTGGGAGGACCGCAGGATTTGGCGCCCGCCCCACATTTGGCACCCGTACACGGGGGGGCGAAAGCGGGGGTGGACTAGGGGTATTTGTAGAGACATCCAATTGCGGTTACGATACGGGCTTTAGTTTCCTGCAGAATGACGCGACCGGACGGGGCGTCGCGGCAGAGGAGAGGCAATCGACCGTGGCAGTCCTTTGACACCGATACATGCGATGAAACACAGTATTGTTACAGGCGGGGCGGGATTCATCGGGAGCCACCTGACCGAGGCATTGCTGGCCCGTGGAGACCGGGTGTCGGTCGTCGACGACGAGTCGACTGGCTCAATCGACAACCTCTCGGCAGTGATCGACCACCCCAACCTCCATTATACCAAAGATACCGTGGCCGACGAACGGGTCGTCCGCGAGATGCTGGCCGACGCCGACGAGGTCTACCATCTGGCGGCGGCAGTCGGGGTCCGGTTGATCGCGGAGAGCCCGATCCACACCATCGAAACGAACATCTACCCCACCGAGTTGATACTGCGTTATCTCGACGAGCAACGGGCGAAAGGCCGTCCTGTGAAGCTCTTCCTGGCTAGCTCGAGCGAGGTCTTCGGCAAGAACCCGAAAGCGCGATGGAACGAGGAGGACAGCCTGGTCTTCGGCCCCACCACACGGGCGCGCTGGGCCTACGGCACTTCCAAGGCTATCGACGAGTTTCTCGCCCTGGCCTATTGGCGGGAAAGGCGGTTGCCGGTGGTCGTCGGGCGGATGTACAACGTAACCGGCCCCCGCCAGGTGGGGGATTATGGAATGGTGGTTCCTCGGTTTGTCGAGGCGGCCCTTGCCGGTGGACCGCTGGTGGTCCACGACGACGGACAGCAGACCCGTTGTTTCGCTCACGTCTCCGACGTGGTTCGGGCGATCGTCGGCCTGATGCAGTGCGAGGCGGCCATTGGCCAGGTGTTTAACGTCGGCAGCGACTATGCAGTAAGCATTCTCGATCTGGCCAAACGGGTAACCGCGGCCATCGATCCGGAGATCCCCATCGAGTTCATCAGCTATGCGGAGGCCTATTCTGAAGACTTCGAGGACTGCCACCACCGCGTGCCCGACTTGACGCGTATCCAGAAAACGATCGACTATCACCTCGAATACGAACTCGACGACATTATTCGCGAGGTGATCGACTGGAAGGTGAACCATCGCCCTATTTCCCGCGTAACCGATACATAGCGCCCCTGGTTCGGGATGTGACGAGAAACAGGGGGTTTTGTATCGGAATCTGCTCTTGCGAAAGTGAGGCCAGCGCGGACGCGCGCTTCGACACTCCCCGCGGTCTACCGCCCATCGGCCGGATCGACCGCCAACACGTCTTCCCGCAAACTCCTTGACGCCTTTGTCGTATTGCGGGAAGCTGAATTCGGGGACACTGTACGAACAGAAACGAACCGGTGATGAACGTTGCATGCTGGGTCATTGAGGCCGAAGGAGGTTGTGAGGGTTGTAGTGATTGGAGCGCAACCCACGAGGACGGAGTTTGCGCTAACCGCCCGTTGTGTGGACAGGCACGACAATGTGGACCGGTCGAAGGGCTGGCAACGGATCCGCGATGCATAGCGGTTGTGCCTCGGATAACCATCTTGACTGTGGACGATTGTTTCTCGTGTAGTAGAACGGCCTGAGAATGCAGAACGATCCTTGACATTTCGGTAGGGCCTTATCAGAATGAACGGACAAAGTGGAAACTTATCCTTATCGGCCGGATAAACGAGGGTCATCCACCGGGTGGCTCCGACGTACCGGCATCCCTTCCTTTTTCTGGTACGTCTTAATCGTTCGATGTAACAATGTTCTCTTTGTCCATGCGATCAGTAAGGCGCTCGAGGTGAGATAATGAATACGTTTTCGTGGCTGGAAACAAAAAAGGCGCTCGAACGCGTGTTGCCGCCGTCGGCGGTCTTTTACGGCTGGATCGCCCTGATTGCAGTCTTGTTGATCGCGTACGGCCAGAGCACGGCAACGATCATCCATGTGTGGTGGAACAACCCGGATTCGAACCATTGTTTCTTTGTCCCTCTGTTTGCCGCGGCGTTGCTATGGCACCGGCGCGACCTGATCGGCGCCGAACTATCAAAGGACGAGGCCATACAATGGTGGCCGGTCGGTGCGGCCACCGGAGCCGTCGTGGGGCTCGTCCTGTTCTTCACCTTGGGTACCTGGGGGGGCATGTGGCAGAGCGATTGGTGGCAACCGGTCGTAGCGGCACTCTACGGGGCAACGGTCGGTGCGATGCTCGTGCAGATCTTCCCCTTGTGGGCCTCGCGGCGGGAAGCGACTCCTAGCAGCGGTTGGGATTATTGGTGGGCCCTGCCGTTGTTCGTACTGTGGGCGCTGATGTGGTGGGCATCGGCCTCCCTCTCCTACCAGAAAACGATTCCGCTGTCGGTAGTGCCGTTTCTGGCGGGCGTGACGATCTTCCTGGGCGGTTGGCGGATCATGCGTTGGGTCTGGCCGGCACTGGTCTACGTGACCTTCATGGTGCCGATTCCCGACGCCCTGTCTGGCTGGCTGCGAGGACCGCTGATGCGATTCGGGACCGTCGCCAGCGTCTATATCATTAACACTATGGGTATTCCCGCCGTCAGGGCCGGCGACATCATCCAACTGCAAGGCACGGTAGTCAATGTAGCCGAGGCTTGCAGCGGTCTGCGGATGCTGATGCTCTTCTTCGCCATCTGCGTGGGAGCGGCGTTCTGGCTGCGGCAACGGCCTTTATGGGAAAGAATCGTGGTGGTGATCAGCGCGCCGATAATCGCTGTGCTGGCTAACGTGATTCGCATCGTCGTGACGGCCCTTCTGCACCACCTGCACTTGGGTGAAACGGCAGACAAGTTTTTCCACGATTGGGCCGGTTTCGGGATGATGCCGGTGGGGCTACTGATGCTCTGGGCTGAGTGGACGTTGCTGCAGAAGCTGTTCCTGGAGCCGGCTCCGGAACGCCCCTTGTCGTTGGGTGGGACACTCGTGGGACCACCCGGCGCTGCCCGAGCAAATCTACCCGGCGGCACTCGGCGTAAGTCTGCGGGCGGCGCGCATCCGAATGTGTTCGGTGTTCCTCGCCCGAATACACCCGACCAGCAGATCGAGGACCCCTGACAAACCGACCTTTTCTCCTTCCGTAAAAAGTCTCGTCTTTGACATCTCACCTCACTTTTCGGAGAAACAATCATGTCCACCAACGAAAACATGCCTCTGCCGGATGACGTATCGGCCGCGCAGGCCATGGAAGTTCGCCGGTCCACCATGGTCGGTACACAGAATGATGCCTGGGTTACCACACCGGAGTTTGGACTTTCGAGCCCGGCCGCACCGGCCAAGAATCCTTTGATTGCGTATCTTCACGGATTGCGTCGTCACTGGGTACTGGCGACGATATTGGGCGCCGTTGCGGCGATTGCCGGCGGCCTCGGCGTGTGGTTCGGCTGGGGCCCCCAGTACATGTCTCGCTCGCTGCTTCAGGTGGACACCATTGAACCGGTAATCATAAAAAACGCTGCGACTTCGCAAAGCCGGCGGTTTATGGCGGACGAGTACGATGTTTATAAACTCACCCAGGCCCAACTGATAAAAAGTTCTTTTGTGCTAACCGCGGCGCTCCGCAATCCTCACAAGGAGGTTGTCGCGTTCAACAAGAAGATGACCGAAGGGAAAGCACTCACGTATTTGCAAGATGAGGTTCGGGTGGATTATCCGGGTAAGGCAGAGATTATGGAAATCAGCCTGACCAGCGGCGACCGCGGCCTCGACGTGGCGCTGGTGAACGCCGTCGTGCGGGCTTATCTCGACGAAATCGTGGAGAAGGAGAAGAACCAAAAGCGGTTACGGCTCAATGAGCTCGACACCGCCTATTCCTCGAAGGACGAAGAAGTGCGCAGACGCTTGACCAACTTGAAGAATCTGGCCGACGAGTTGGGTACCGTGGACCTGAAAGCTGCGTCGCTGAAGCAACAACTCGTCATGCAAGAACTGTCCGCTGCGCGTCGCGACCTGCTGCGACAGCAATTCGAGACCCGGCAGGCAGTTGGCCAGATGCAGGCCCAGCAATCGTTGTATGATCTGATCGCCGATCAGGAGATCTCCGACGGAGAGGTGAAGGCGTACTTGCGGAACGATCCGGCCTACAAGGAACTGTTCCGCGAGCAGCAGTATAAGATGATCGATCTGGCGTACCTAAAAAGCACCGTCAGGAATCATGCCGACTCCCCGCATCTGGATAAGTTTATGCGGGACTATCAGGCCGTTCAGGCACAAGTCGAGGGGATGTCCGGAGAAGTGCGTGAAGAGATCCGCGACAAGAGTCGCAGCGAACTCCGGCGGGTTATCACGAAGCTGGAGGCACAGGCCGCCTTCCTGTCCGAACAAGAACCAGAACTGAAGAAAGCGGTGGAGATGAGGCGAGCGGAAGCACAACGGCTCAGCGAGTTCTCCGTCGATCTGGAGATGATGCGGACCGAGATCGATAACATCAAGAACGTGCAAGCCGGCATCGCCAGAGAACGCGAACAACTCAGCGTGGAATTGCAGGCCGTTTCGCGAATTCGGGTCCGTCAAGAAGCCGAATCTCAGAATACCCCCGCCAACGCGGCCGCGCGGATCGCGCTGTCCGTCGTCACAATGGTTTTCGGTTTCTGCCTGCCCGGCGGCCTGATCGTCTGGTGGGACTCTCAGATGCGTCGAATCAACTCCGCCGACGACGTCTCCGTGGGGCTCGGCCTGGACGTGCTCGGATCGATTCCCGTAATTCCCGCGCGAATCATGCAGAGCCTCGGATCCCCAACCCGAAAGCACAACCTCTGGCAGACGCGGCTGGCCGAATCGATCGACGGCGTGTCCGCCCGGCTGTTGCGCAAGGCCGATCAGGACGAGTCCCGCGTCGTGCTGGTCACTAGTGCCATCGCCGGTGAAGGCAAGACGTCGCTAGCCACGCAACTGGCCATGAGCCTGGCTCGCAACAACCGGCGGACCGTGCTGGTCGATTTCGATCTGCGGCGCCCGGCGTTTGACGGCGTTTTCGGCCTGCCCCTGGAACCGGGTGTCTGCGAAGCCCTTCGTGGCGAAAGCGACGTTGTCGAAGTGGTCCGCGAAACCGGTGCGGAGAACCTTTTCGTGGTCACCGCCGGCCGGTACGACCGGCTCTCGCTAACGGCGCTGGCCAACGCCGCCGCCGGGACCTTGTTGGCCAAACTCCGCGAGGAGTACGAGTTCGTCGTGATCGACAGCAGCCCGATCCTGCCGGTTGCCGACACGCGATTCGTCAGCCAGCACGTCGACACGGTAATTCTCTCCGTGTTCCGCGACGTCAGCCGGTCTGACAAGATCGCGGCCGCCTGTGAAATCCTCGAAGCATTCGGCGTGGAGCACGTTGAGGCCGTCGTAACCGGACCGACTGAGAACATCAGCGCCGCCGACCTGACGTACGAACCGAACCCGACCGCATAAACCCTTCACCCGGCGGGCCTCGTTCGCGTCGCGAAAAGCGAACTTGCCCGCCGTGCCTTAGGAGACCCGTTTGCCATGAGCACGACCATTCGTCTTATCATCCTGACCGTAGCGGTCGTTTCGATCTGGAATATTGCCCTGATGCTGCGGGGAACGCTTTCGACGGAAAGCCTCCCCGATTGGAGACTCAACGAGTTCCCGGAGGACTTGCGCCTGGACGCCCCGGATGGCTCAGTGATTTCGTGGCACGGCAAGAAACAGGCAGTCGACCCGATACTGGCCCAGGCCGTGGACGCAGATGAAATATCCGATCGGGCATACAGTGACAATGCAGGCAACTCGATCTCGATTCACATGGCCGCCTTCAAACAGTACCAGTACGGTGTGACACACAACCCGATGGTCTGCTACGATCGGGGGGGCTGGGAACTGAAGGACGATTCCATCTTGGACCTGGACGTTGCCGACAACGAGGACGGAAAGAAAGATGAAGAGAGGATCATCAGCGTCAAGGTTTCCGCCTGGGAACACAAAGAGAAGGGCCGCGCGATGATCGCCTACTGGTATCAACTCGGCGACGACCTGGTCTTTGACCGAGTGAGCCTCGGTACGTCCCGCATGAAGTATCTGGGGCAGCCGTTCAAGCCCGCGCTGATGAAATTCCTCTTGCATACCAACTACACGACTTCCGCTGAAAAAGAATTGGCCCGGGAGCGGTTGAAAGCGATGTGCGAAAGCGTTTATGACTGGATTAACCAACCCGGCCACGACTGGATTCCGAAGAAGAAACCTCAATAGGGATCGTTGAGTGATGCGATGGACCAACACGGTGTTGCAAATCGTCAATGGGGTGCAACTGGGGGGTGAGGTATATTCGGCCCTTGGGTGCCGTCAAAATCTGTCCAATCCATACAACCAGCCCCGTTTCATCGGCGTTGGGCCTTTTTCGGCCCAAAGGCACCCAACTTGCACCTGTAGTGAACTTGCCCGAGCCGTTCCATCCTTGTTCGGAATCACGCGGCCGGAATGGTCCGGTGTTTTGGGCAGCGGCGAGGAGCCGGTGATTGATACACCAGGTACTTGTCACAATACGGTTCCTCCGCTACAATGTGGGGTCTACTCGGACAATCGTCAATTATCGGAACGAGACATTCGTCGTGAAAAGCCGGTTTGCTCCCTTTCTCTTTTCAAAGTCGAAACCTCGACATCGGCGGTTGAACATGTGGACCATCGACGATACCGTGGGAGGGCGTCACTGATTCTATGTCACAGGTCAGACTAAACAAACACGACAGATCCGGAAACAACGGCCGAGCCGGAGGCTTGTCCTCCGGGGTGACGCCGAGTCACACCAACGGCAACTCGTTGCGTAGTTTCCCGTTTCGCATCGGGCACCTGATTCTTCGGGTCGGCAAGCGGATGACGACGCGGCGGGTCTGGCAGTTGGCGGCGGCGCACGCGGGTTTCTTCGCGATGATCTACCTGCTGGCGTTCGGAC
>SDBT01019157.1_pt1 | contig 10731 bp, 9 predicted proteins | sample 2277101 | NCBI WGS metagenome assembly SDBT01 (sample SAMN10404973, study PRJNA504765) | marine sediment metagenome | isolation source: marine sediment core GS10_PC15, 103 cmbsf | place: Arctic Ocean: Southern Knipovich Ridge | collected 2010
ATTCAGCCCTTGGCTATAGAACGCCGAACGAAGCTGCGGCCGCGTATAATGCCCTCGCCGCCGCTTAAATGTGTCTTGCTTTGAAGGGGCCACTACGGGGGTAGAAAAAAAGTACTCAAAAAGTGCTCATTTTTCCGGATTTTTTCCGAATTTCCCCAAATTTCTTTGAACTTTTCCAAATTTTTGCCAATTTTTCCGCGTTTTTTCAGCCAACTTGCGCGTTTGGTGCGAAAACTTGCGCGTTTGATGCGAAAATCTGCACGCCTGATGCCAACTTTCCCCCCAAACCAGGTGTCCAATTGCAGCCGCTTGAGGCATAACAAATGGAGATGAAGGGAATCGAACCCTCATTTCCGCGATGCGACCGCGGCGTGCTCCCGTTACACCACATCCCCTCAAAAAAAACTAAAAAAAACCCAATTTTTTGAAATTCCGGATAATTTAAGAACTGTTTCAACTACCTTGCGTCGGGCTTTACTTACAGTTTACACCCGTGTCCTTCGTTATTCGATGCTTCTTGCCTGTCCCAACTTCTTTTATCGGGGTTTGATATTTATCTTACGCTTCACCCGGAACTTCATTCGAACTATCTTGATTTGGACTATATGGCTTTGATGCCCTCTGTCGCTGCCCGATTGGTGAGTCAACTGGATGGTGAAACGGTTAGAGGCTGACACGAGATACGCAATACGAACGTGCCTTAGTGCCTTAGCTGCCTTCTTCCTCAAGCATCTTTCTGAGATACTTATTTTCCCGGCGAGTCGCTTCTAAGTCGAAAAGCTGATATTTGATGCATATTCGCAGATAATCCAGTGATTCTTGCAGACTACTGACGCTTTTCTCAAGTCGCTTATGGCTGTCGTGGGCCTGCTTGGCCAGCATAGCCAACTTTTTATATCGCGGCTCAGCCATACCACCAAATTCCCTCACCAGTTCGTTAAGTTTGTTTTCCAGGTTTGTTGCGTCCATCACATTGTTCCACTCTCAAACACTTCTTCGCTTTGAATTACCCTATAGAGGTTCTCCGAAGCCCCTAACTTACCAGTATAATGTGCAAAATTCATACCCAAACGCCGCAAAAACCAGCTCCTGGCCCAATTAAACCACTTACCCCTAAAAATAGCCAATCAGGCCAACCTTAGATGACGCTCTTAGGTTTTGTCCCGATGCATCGGGATGCGACCCTTATATGGGTTAAAGCCCTGTGTTGCGAAAAAGCAACATCACAAGTCCAACTGCATTTTATCAGCAGCGGCAACGGTTTTATTAAAAGATGGTTACGATTAACGTTGATTATTGTAAACATAACTGTCGATTTGCTGCATCATTTGTTGCCGTCGTATGCACTTCAGGAGCAACTCGGCAGGGCTAAAATTGGCCCACCTCCCCATATTTGCCGTTGTGTTGAAGGGCATTGCCTTTATTCTTTCGGATTCATCATCCGGCCGATAAACAGAACGCTCCCCGAATGGTTATCACGAATTAAGAACACAAATGGGTGGTCTGCCCGAAAAACCGGTATCTCTCTCGGCCGGACTGACGTTATGCCCATTACCACACCCGTTGCTGCAGCCGCCTCTGTACCCTCCTCGTTCACGTCAACATAGGCCTTGTGAATAACCGCTGAAATAAAAAGGTCTCTTTTGCCATTTATTCCCGAAAAATCCGCCACCCCTGGCACCGGCGAAAAGGCGTCCGTCATCCCCATCGACTTGAGCACACCAGCCAGACCAAACTGGCTTGTCATCTTGAACTTAGGAACAGAAACGATAACCTTGCGCTTCTCAAGTCTCCCCAGCCACTGCGAAAGGTTCTCAACCGTCAGTGTTTTCTCAAAGTCAGCCAGTCCATCGGTCTGCTTTGGAAGCAGAATAATCATGGATAGCTCATCTTCCACGTAAGGCAGTTCAAGCCCCTGAAAAGTCTCGGTCTCGGTATATTTGAACTCTCCCGTCTGGTTCATCATTGGGACATCCATCTTCTCGCCGTTAAATAGAGTAAATGGAGCGTCCTTTGTTCTATCCTTTTTGAACTGACTCGCCCAGTTGCCCTTAAAGTAAACGGCGTTTGTCAAAACCAGCCGCGTCAACGGATTCAGCACGCCCTTTTTGATAAGGTTCTTTATCTTCTCTTTGGTCTCCTTTTCCACCCAGGCGTTGATGGTCTTTCGCGCAGTCTCGGTAGCCATTACAAAGTCAACCTTGCCGAATTCACCGTCATAATACACCTTGATAAGCTCCAGAAATTCTTTACCGAATCCGTATCCCTTCTGGCCCCACAAGGCGTTGGCAACGCTAAGCTCGTAGCCGCCTTTCTCGCCCCTGGTGTTCAAATCCTTCAGAATTGTTCCAAATGCCGAGTGAATCCGCCTCTGCTCCCACACTGTCTCTGTGGCTGACGCTTCGCTCAAATCTTTGTTCGGGTCGCAATCAACACCGCCCCGCTCTGTGGGCAAGTGCAGTACCTTGGCCATCTGTGCCTCTGTCTGGCCACGCGCCCCCACATACGCCATAGCCAGAGCCGTCGAAATGCTGAACGGTGAGAAAAACAGATTACCCTCACCCTCCCGCAGCTTCGCATACAACTCCACGGCAAACTCATTATTTCCTTCCACAATGATTTGTTCATCCGCTTTTGCTTTCACGGCTGGTTTATCTGCGCCAAAGCAGCCAGTCGCAGCTCCCATCACAACCAATACCACAAGCAGCCATTTGCCCGTTTTCATATCTACTGCTCCTTTGTTAGTGTATAGCTTTTTCTTTTCCTATCCGCTGATTATAGCCGATTGCTTGGCAGTCAGTTATGAAAAAATGACAGAGCATGGCCAAAGTATGGGACAAAAAACAGCCGAGAATCCCGGACGCCGCCGGACAAAAAAATCGGCTCATACCGGGAATATATTGACTCAAAGCCTTTAATGAATTTCGTTGCGTTCAATCCATTACCGCCTTGGACATGGCTGAAAAGCAACGCCTTACTCCATTTTCCTTGATTTGCTGAGCTGATAGGTTTATAATTATGTGGTCATTTGTGGTTTAATCGAAGGCTAGAAAAAATGCGAAATTCAAAAGCAATTTCAAATATCACAAGCGTTCGTTTGGTTATTCTGCTGGTTATTCTGCTTTCTGTGGTTTTGGTGATTACAGGGGTGGTCAGAGCTGACTGGCTAAAGCAGGATACGCCGCCTGACGTTGATAAGAAATCCCACAACCACACCAACACGTCAACGTGCTGGTTGGCTACTGCTTCAAATATGCTGGCAGGGGCGGGGTACGGCAGCGGTGCTACAGTTCAGGTGCGGGCTGATAATATCTACAACCAGATGGTAACAAAACATGGCACGGGCAGTGGCTGGACGAACGTGGCCGTTGAGTGGTGGCTTGGTTCCAGCCACAACACGCAGAAGGGGATTAATCCCTATACCTCTGTGACCGTGTATGGGAACAAAACCGGAAAGGCCTGGCTACATCAGTCTGAGGACGGCTCAATGGTCAGCAGTGATGATGGTGCACAGTTCCTCGGAAATGAACTGCGGCGCTGTCAGTTCGTCGGTGTTAGTATTCATTCAACTGCTGGCGGACATGCAATTACAGCTTGGGGCGACGATGAAGATCCGAACGTGTTGACGGACAATCCCAGTAAACTGACTGTCAGCGATTCAGACAAGGACACGGGCGGCGACCTTCAGACCTACGGTTATAACTTTAGCAGCGGCTGGTATGTATCGTATGCATATAGCCCGGCCTGGTATATCAAACACATAATTACACTCTGCGGTGATACCAACGACCCCAACGAAGTCAGCACTCAGAAAATTGTAAGCTCACTTAAGACTTTTAACAGTAGTCGTACGTTTCTGGATCAAAGTGCAACTGATGTTCATTACAAGGTCTGCTCCAATTCGCATATTTTATGGTATGATACCGGTATCGATTGGCAGACCTCCAACTCACTTATTATATCCGAAGACCCCTGCTCGCCGCGCAAATATATTGATGTTAGCTGCGACCTTTCCGACAATCCCGTTCCCCCAGGTAATGCAGTAACCGCTACGACTGAGCTGGTTGTGCCATATGACTCCAATCTGCCGGCAGCTATCTCCAATACAAGTATGAACTATACGTATCCCACCCCTGACCTGATACTTCCCATCCACGGCTGGTCACTCGGGGCGCTTGAGCTTGCGATGGGAAGAGACGCAAATACCCCCAATATCACAGGCGGATATGTAATAGGCGCTTATGACTTTTTCAACGACCCCGGTGGTGCTGAGCCGAATAAAATTCAGGAATATCGCTTCTGCTGCGAGTACACATATTTCCAGGAACCCGAAAACCACGAATTCACCTTAATTCCGTTGGACGCACTCGAACCGGCCTGGGTCGGCAATTTCCGTTTCGGGCACAGCTACGGTCTGCTTACTGATGAAGTGCTCTGGATGTTTGATGACTGGGACGTTGACGAGGATAGTATCGAATCTTTTGTACCGGGTGCACCGATAGTAAAGCCCATTTATCTACCCGGCTTGTTGCCATATCCGATGGGCGAGAATTACGTTGCACCTGCCGGGTGCGAAGCTGCTAACATTGACGATACCGGCCAGGTTGAGCTTAAGGATTACTCACTTCTTGCTGGCACCTGGAACAATAACGGCGCAGGACTTGCCGGCGATATAGACGAAAATGGCACAGTCGATTTTAACGATGTAAAAATGCTGACAGATTGCTGGCTTGATGAGTGCGTGCCTCAAAACCAGCACTGGGCCGTAATAGTCGGAATCTCCGACTACAACGCTATCCCTGACAAAAACTATTGCCACGAAGATGCTAATGACTGGTACAACTATTTTACAGCCCTGGGTTATGAGCATATCTGGGTATATGGCGACACGAATCCAGGTAATTACGCCCAATATAACGGCCTGGCCACCGAGGAGAATATTCAGAACGCTTTGCAAAATGTGCTAAGTAGTGCCGACTCCAATGACGTTATTGCCTTTATTTTCAGTGGCCACGGTGACAACCCCGGCACAGGCAATGTTTCATTGCGGGCGTGGGATGCTACAGCAGGTGTAGGCGGACACGATGGCGACCTTTGGGACTATGAATTAGCCGGCCTCCTTGGGACAAGTGTCGCAAGCAGGGTATTTATTTTTCTTGATTCCTGCTTTAGTGGCGGCATGATTGATGATTTGGCAGGTTTGCCCAATGCCGCCACCTTCTACGTGGCTGCAACCTGTACTGATGTGGGATGTAGCAATGATGAGCCAGCCTACAACAACGGTGCATGGTCATACTGGTTTGAAGAAGCGGGGCTGGTGAATCACTATGCCTCCAATCCCGGTACAAGTATGGAAGCCTGTTTTAGCTGGGCCGATGCACAGTATAACCCTGGCGGCGACGATGAGCCTGTGGAGTTCGACGGCGACGCCAGTGTGCCCTTTACTCTTGCTGATTAATCTGTGGTTAGGTGGTGCGTTGTGAGTGCCGGTTGGAGGGGAGGTGTTGGCTCGGTTGACCTGGTGGGTCTGTTTGTTGAAGAATGGCTCTGGTACTGTCCCTATGGCTGGTAGATACGTCCTGACCTTCCACCCGAAAAGATGCAAGAACTGCTTTTCAAATCAGCCTACACGAAAAAAAACCGCGCCAAAATTATTAATCCAAGAAAATTTATACGACTAGTCAAAAAAGAAAAGCTCAAAGTGTCCAGAAACAGATAGATATTTTTCTGCAAATAAGAACCAGGCAGACAACTAATGAACGGAAAGCGTTATTATGAATATTACAAAAAGTCAGATAATTATTGTCGGCATAATCCTGGTTGCTTTTTTCATTAGTATCTATTTTCATCCTCAGATGCCGGCACATTGTGTTACTAAAAAAAATTTCCGAGAGCCTTGAGTTTGCACAATTTTCGGCCGTTGTTCTTTCAGTTATTGACACAATCGGGCCTTCAATGTATTATGGTATTTTGTGGTTTGGTTACGAAAAAATCATTTTTGAAAAAAGAGGTGATTTATGGACATTGGAAAAGACAGCCCGTTATGGAAGTTCAAGTGGCACATTGGTGTTATTTGCGCAGTATTATTAGTTGTGGTCCTGCTCACACTCTTTACCGGCATCTTTGATACGGCCGAAGCCAGCTCAATCTCGCCGCTCGCCCGGCTTGTTGCCATCTCGGCACTTTTGGTTGTCGCTGTAACAATGCTCTTAAAGATATTTAAAATACTCGACGCGCTTGCGGAAAATAATGCAAAGCTCGAAAAAGTGGCTGAAACCCTCGAGAAGAGCCGTGCAGCACTGACGCAAATCAATCAAAGCACACGTCTCAGTGAAACTGCCAAGACCATTGCATTCCGCGATGCAGACAGACAGACCCTCCGTGAAGCCGTTTTTGATAAGCTCCAGCAGCAGGATTTTGACACTGCCTATGAAATGATTGCTGAAATCGCTCCTCGTCCGGAATATAAAGACCTGGCTGAACAGCTGCACGCCCAGGCCGACAAATACCGTAGTGCAACCGACCAGGAGCGCATAAACCAGGTCATTGTGTATATCGAAAAGCTATTTGAAAACTCTCAATGGGCCAAGGCAAGTACCCAGATTGAAAGATTAATCAAAATTTACCCCAACTCCGAAAAAGCAAAAGCGATGCGGCAAAACCTGCTCGATAAAAAGGAAGAACGCAAAAAGGCACTGCTCACCGCCTGGGACGATGCCGTAAAACGACAGGCCCCCGACCACAGCCTCGAGATTCTAAGGGAACTCGACTTATACCTTACCCCCAATGAAGGCTTGGCTTTGCAGGAGGCTGCAAGAGATGTTTTCAGGAATAAGCTGCACAACCTCGGAGTACAATTCTCCCTGGCCATCTCCGAGAAACAATGGGCCGAAGCTCTCCGGGCCGGCCGGCAGATTATTCGCGATTTCCCAAACAGCAGAATGGCAGAGGAAATCCGCGAAAAGTGGGATGTTTTGGAGCAAAAAGTGAAACAACTGGCCGGCTAATCTGCTTGTAGCTGCCTCCTTCGCCGATGCTGACTGTTCGTAATCTTACTGAAAGTTGAACAGAGACTGCGTCTTAATCATCGTTACCTGGTCCGGATAAGCCGCAAACGTGTGGATATGCAGTTCACTGTGTCTTGCCTCGAAGTCGATATAGCAAAATGGCTGCAGCCCGCCAACTTCTAACTTCGGAAATTTGATAAACATACCCCGATTCCGCGCAAAGCGCTCAAGGTCGATATGACTCTGACGATACAGATTGGGACTCATCTTCTCAATCTGAAAATCGGTCATATAACTTACACCTCTGTTCAATGTGCACTTATGTGACCGCGGGCCCCGGAATTGAAAACGCTCAATCAATCCTCGCTGCGGCAGCATCTGCCCCGGCGAGCTCACTACCTCGCACAGACACATATCCCCCGCGTACACGCTGACAACATGCGTACAGCCTGTAACCCAGATGTCAGCCTCGTATTTGCCCGTTCTTAATCGCCGCTGAGCATAAATTTGGAAAAGCTCGGGATGTAAAGGCCTTTGAAAAAGGCTGAAGGTCAATTCCTCGACTGCTACATTGATTTGTGGCCATTCCATAATAAATCCAAAAACAAAAGTCCAACCCTCTAACTTCCGATACCATTATACAAAAATTCCCCCCTCCGATTCAAGGCCAATATCAGTATTGATAAGGCCTCTTTCAGTAATTATGGGACGATTATTTCGCAAACTCCGCAGCCTAAAAGAGTAACGGTTGAGAAATTTTTTGGAGAAATTAACAAGACCCCCTGTTATTTTTTCACTGCTGGAAAAAGACAGCGTTGATAAATGTCGCAATAATATCGTAAAAAGCATGAGTCCCCGCAGTGATGCCAAAGCCCCGAATTGCAAAAAGAACCGCGAAATAAACACCTGCAATTGTCCGAAAACCAAACGTTCTCAGGTTAAATGGGTCTCGTGGATTTAATTGCCCGCTGAAAAAATCTATATGATGATGCGCACTAAATAACGCCGCCGAAACAAGAACGGCAAGTATAATCGAACTCTTATGGTTAAACCGCAGCACATCCTGGAAAACAATCATCAAAACGCATATTAATATCAAGCGAAAAATAAGTTCCTCGTAAATCCCCGCTCCTATGCCGGTAACAATATTAGCCAGCAGAGATTCCTTTTTCAGCTCGTCTCCGCCGGCCTCTGTAGCCGCCGATAAACTATTCTCTGTAACCGAAGAGAGGCTCAGCACCGCGTTATTGTATTGCGTATTGCCTGTTGCGTATTGCACATGACGAAATTGTATCGCACTGTTATCGAATTGGCCGGAATTGCCCGGCGATTCAGCCGGATTATTCAAAAACACACTCAGTACAATTAACGGCACCGCAAGCAGAATACACTCAACTGCCATTGGCCAAATATCGCCAAGCCAGAAATCCCAGCGTTTTCCCGACGCCAATTGCAGTCCTATCAATATTATCACAACCGCCAGCGGAGCTGCCACCCACCCGAACTTGCTGCCGAAGCCGACGTATTCAAGAAATTTCTGGAGCCACCAGAACGCCACCACCCGACCCTGCCAGTAGGAGGTCAGCACATCGGTCTTAATCAAAATCGTGCCTACCTCGTAGAAAACAATAAACGGAGCCAGGAAAACTATGGCGTAAATCGGCCGACTCGTCCGTTCAAGATAGGAACCTTTCGCAAAGTTAAACAGTTGACTTGTGCTGTACTTGTAATTATCTTCCATTTTCGCAGCTGTTGTTTTTCTCTTGTAACTTCTCCGAATTTCTTCAGAGTTTACTTCAAACCAGCCGAAATTACAATAGCCAAAAACCGACCGTAGAAAGCGGTCGTCCTGAGCGCAGCGGAGTCGAAGGAACTGGCTTGGGAAAAAGAATAGTACTTCAGTTCAAACAATAGTTAGCATGATGATAGCTGAGCAACTGACTAAAGTTTATCAACTACTTTTCGACCGTTTTGGCCCTCAGTACTGGTGGCCCGGCGAAACACAATTCGAGATAATCGCCGGCGCAATCCTGACCCAGAATACAAACTGGCCCAACGTCGAAAAGGCGATCGCCAATCTAAAATCCGCCGGTCTGCTAAGCCCTGAAAAACTCCATAATATTGAGGTCTCGCAGCTTGCCGAGCTTATCCGGCCGGCTGGCTACTTCAATATAAAGGCAAAACGTTTGAAGAACTTCTTAGACTGGTTCTTTGAGAACTACGATGGAAAACTATCTGAGCTGGAAAATGTTGATACTGAGCGCTTGCGAGCAGAGCTTTTGGGCGTAAAAGGCATCGGTCGGGAAACCGCCGATTCTATTCTGCTTTATGCTTTCGATAGATGCATCTTTGTTGTAGATGCCTACACCGCCCGAATTGCCTGCCGGCACGCATTAATCCAGCCGGATGCTGACTATGAACAACTTCGCGAATTATTCCAGTCGAATCTGCCACAGGATACCCAACTGTTCAATGAATACCACGCGCTCCTGGTAAGAGTCGGAAAAGAATTCTGCAGGCCAAAAGCAAAATGCCCAGGCTGCCCACTCGAAAACCTACCACACACTCTCGACATCGAATATTCTTAAATGCCAATCCCCATAACCGCCCGGATGTGTCCTCTGATAAGTTAAGCAGAACGCCTCAGGCTGATATAATAGTACCTTGACAGACAACCGGCTTTGTGCATAATCGTGGTTTTCTTGTTCTCGAATCGAGAGAAACTAAAGAGTGTCACACGAAATTGTATCAAAAACACAGCTTTCGGAGAACGTTTTCGCCGCCGAAATCGAAGCGGCGCTTATTGCGCGGGCAAGAAAGCCGGGCCAGTTTGTCATTATCTGTATAAACAACGAATACGCCGAAAGGATTCCGTTAACAATCGCCGATGCCGACCCCCAGAAGGGTACCATTAAGCTGATTTGGCAGCGTGTCGGGAAAACCACCGCCGAATTGGCGGATATGCAAATAGGCGATAAAATCGCCAACGTCGTCGGACCACTGGGCAGGCCGACTCATATCAAAAATTTTGGCACCGTCGTCTGCGTCGGAGGCGGAATCGGCAACGCACCATTATTGCCTGTTACAAAAGCTCTAAAGGAAGCCGGCAACAAAATCATCAGCATACTTGGAGCAAGAACAAAGACTCTGCTTATTCTCAAAGACCAGTTTGCACAGGTCTCTGACGAGATGATAATTACAACTGATGACGGCTCATACGGACGAAAAGCCTTTGTAACCGAGCCACTAAAAGAACTCTGTCAACGTGACGAAAGGCCGGATATCGTCTTTGCAATCGGGCCGGCAATTATGATGAAGTTCTGCTGCCAGGTTACAAGGAAGTTCAATGTCCCTACCCAGGTCTCGCTAAACACCATTATGGTTGACGGAACCGGTATGTGTGGCGGATGCCGAGTCGAAGTCGACGGCAAAGCAAAATTTGTCTGCGTCGACGGCCCTGAGTTTGACGGGCATAAGGTCAATTTCGACTTGATGATGAAAAGATTGGACGCCTATAAAGACCAGGAGCAAACCGCCTATGAGCATTATAAAAAATGCAGATGCAAAATAGGCCCGGATAAATGATATTTTTGAACACACCTGGCCTGCCAAAGGTAGCTTATACTGTAAGTAATGTTGGGTGACTTTTTTTCGTGACAGATAAAGAACGACAAAAACTTTTGCAGCAGCTTTTGCAAAAGCAAAAGTGCGGCGAACTTAAACC
>SDBT01019158.1_pt1 | contig 10731 bp, 7 predicted proteins | sample 2277101 | NCBI WGS metagenome assembly SDBT01 (sample SAMN10404973, study PRJNA504765) | marine sediment metagenome | isolation source: marine sediment core GS10_PC15, 103 cmbsf | place: Arctic Ocean: Southern Knipovich Ridge | collected 2010
GAGGACGTCTTCCAGGAAACGTTCCTGCAGCTTCACATCTCGGCGGCGACGTTTGACCCGGCCCGCAGGCTGAAACCCTGGCTTTTCACCATTGCCGCCAACAAGGCCCGCGACGCCATACGGTCCCGTCAGCGCCGCCGGGCGGCGTCCCTGGACGCGGGAATTCTGACCAACGAAGGTGCGGGCGCCACATACGCGGACCTGATGCCTGCAAATATTCCCGCGCCAAGTGAATCTTTAATGAACCTCGAGACCCGTCAGGCCGTAGATAGGATAGTTAGTCAGATGCCGGAAAACCTCCGGATGGTATTGTTACTTAGTTATTTTCACGAGATGCCCTACAAAGAGATAGCCGAAGTCCTCGACGTGCCGTTGGGAACGGTAAAGTCGCGGCTCCATGCGGCTGTGAAACACTTCGCCAAGCGCTGGAAAGCTGCTGCGGAGCGAACGCACCATGATGAACAGAGCCCCTGAAGACGAGACGCGGTTGATCGATTTCCAGATGGGCGAGTTATCCGCAGGCGAGCAGGAGGAAGTCCGCCGGCGATTGAATAGCGATGAATCCTTCAAACGCCTCCACGACGACATCGCCAACACCCTCGCGGCGATGCAGCTTGCACCGCAGAGCGATCCCCCGGAGCATCTCACCGAGGCTACGCTCGAGCATATCCGGCGGGCGCGTCGGACGGACGAGCTCCTCGCGACTGAGGAATCCCGCCCCGCGGTGGACCGCCCGACCTTCTCGCTGAGAGAATTGACCGTGATCGCCGCCGCGCTGATTCTAATGGCTGCGATCATAGTACCGTCGGTGCGCGCCGCGAGATACCAGGCCGTTATAAGAAACTGCGCCTCGAATGTCGGGCAGATCGGTTCGGCGCTGATGACCTACGCCAACGCCAATGAGGACTATCTACCCGCCGTCGACGCACAACAGAGGCGATGGTTGCCCACCCCTGAAGAGCCTTCCCTGAGCAACTCCTCGGCGCTGTACAGGCTTGTGCGATCAGAAGACGCCTCCCCGGTGATCTTTCAGTGCCCCAGCGGGCAGAGGACGAGCTTTGTGGTGAGGGCGAACATGACCGATTTCCCGGGCGGGAAGTTCATCGGGTACTCATATCAACATACCCTGGGACCGCGGAAGATGCGCCTGAACGATCCGGTTTTGGCGGGAGCGACCGAGAAAATGGCGATCCTCGCCGACAGCAATCCGCTGTTCGCCGACGGGCGGTTTCGCCCGGAGAAGCTCAAGCGCATCGTGAGCGACAATCACGCCGGGACCGGGCAGAACGTACTCTATTTTGACATGCACGTGGTGTGGTCCAAACGCCCCAACGTCGGGGTCCAGGGAAACAACATCTTTCTCGTCGATGGAATTTTCGACTACCGCGGGATCGAAGAACCCTGCGGACCGACGGATACGTTCCTGCTCCCGGCGTTTTCATCGCCTGCCGGTCCGGTAGGCAGGTCTTCGCAGCAAGCGCGTTGATCCCAATAATCTGCGGGCGGTTTTGACACGCCTACCGACGCCCAATTACAATCTCGCTCATGCTGAACTCGCATCAATTTCACGGAACGCCTTCCCGATCTCTGCGAGTTCTATCGGGAAGCAGGTGTGGATGCGCGCTGTTGGGGCTTATGTTCGTTTCGCCCCCCCTGCTCGCCGACGCCTTCACCACGCGCCCGACCGAGGAGGCGTTTTTGGAGGCAAGCGCACTAACCGAGAAGGAGTGGACCGCACTGGAAGCGGTCCGCGACCGCGTCGGGCGGCTCGACGAGACCGCTTTTTACGTGATGTTGCGGAAGGCGGAGGCGCTGACCAGATTCGAATCGCCTCCGCTCGAGCAGTTGGACCGACCGGCCGTGGTGAATCTGCTTCGCCATCCGCGGCGCTGGCGCGGCTGGCCGATCCGCATCAACGTCCGCGCCGCCCGCTTCGAGAAGCTCACGCTCGCTGAGGCATTGACCGATTCGCCCGATTGGCCGCGAGATAAGCCCATCTGGAAGATGGGCTGCATCAGCACCGATACGCGATCCACCACCGGGGATCCCCTGCTGGTCTTCTCCGTGGTCGAACCGGCCGTACTGGGCGAACCCGACAAGATCGGTGAGGATGGAGAGAGCATCTACTCTCGCCGCCCCCAAGTCCAACTCGCCGGGATATTCTACAAGGTGGCGACCTATGAGGGGCAGGATGGTCGTATCCGGGATTATCCGGTGATTATCGCCTGGAGCGTCGCGCTGCCCGAGGGAGACCGAAAACCGCGTGAGAAGCCTTCCGGCTTTTCCGGAAACATGCTCATCATGGTGTTGCTGGGATTGCTCGTTGCGTACCTGATCGTCAGGCGAAAAACCACGCGCACTGGCCGGAAGGACGAGGATTTCGTATATCACCCGCGAAGGTGGGAGGAGAGGCGAGAAACCGCAATCGAATCGCAGCAGTTGTTAAAATCGAAAGATACTGAAGAGTCCGAGCAGGACCGCAAGGAAGAGGAAACCAGCGATGGTAAGAGTCGAGACCCTTCGCGTTGAACTGGGCGAGCGCAGCTACGATGTCCGCATCGGTGCGGGGATCCTGGATGAGCTTGGACCCGCGGCCGCTGCCCTGGGCAACGTCGCCCAGGTGGTCATCATCTCCGATTCAACCGTCGCCGAGCTCTACGGACAGCGCGCCTGCGCCTCGCTGGAGGGGGCTTCGCTCAGGACGACCCTGGTGCACTTTCCCGCAGGCGAGGCGAGCAAGAACCTCGCGACGGTGCGGGAGATTTACGATCGACTTTTCGCGATCTCGCCCCCCATCGACCGCAACTGCCTCATCGTCGCCCTGGGTGGTGGTGTACCGGGCGACGTCGCCGGGTTCATCGCCGCCACCGCGCTTCGCGGGCTGCGATGGGTTCAGACCCCCACCACGCTCCTTGGGGCTGTGGACGCCTCGATCGGCGGGAAGACGGGCGTCGACCACGAAACCGGAAAGAACCTCATCGGTGCGTTCCACCAACCGCAAGCGGTCCTCATCGACGTTGAAACGCTCAAGACGCTCGCACCCCAGGAGCTTCGCAGCGGGCTCGCAGAGTGCGTCAAGCACGCCTTCATCCGAGATGCGACGCTGCTCGACTTCATCGAGAGCAACGCCGAGGCGCTGCTTTCGTGTGAAAGCGAACCGCTGACGGAGCTCATCGCACGCAACGTCGCCATAAAGGCCTCCGTCGTCGCCGACGACGAGCGCGAGTGCGGTGTGCGGGCGCACCTGAACTTCGGGCATACTCTCGGACACGGGATCGAGACCTTCGTCGGGTATGGTAATATCTCGCACGGTCAAGCCGTCGCGTTGGGAATGATCGCGGCGTGTAGGCTCGCAGAAGGAAAGGACCTCGTCGACGCCTCGCTGCGAGAGCGATTAACCACCGTCCTGAAATCGCTGTCCCTCGCGGTGCACTGGAAGGATCTTGACGCCGACGCGATTTGGCGGATCATGCAGCACGATAAGAAGGCTGTCGCGGGGCGGCCGCGATTCATCCTGCCCACCGAACTGGGCAAAGTCGATATCTTCGACGACGTAAGCGAGAAGGAAGTAAAGCAGGTGATCGCGTCGCTGGAGTGAGAGAACCTGCGAGATAGGTATGATGGCGAAAAAGAAGACCCGGAGCGAATCAACTCCCGACCTCAGCGTGGACATCGCGGGCGTGAAGCTCACCAGCCCCGTCATGACCGCCTCCGGAACCTGCGGTTACGCGGATGAGTACGCCGACTTCGTCGACCTCACTCAGCTCGGCGCCTTCGTCACGAAGTCCATCACGCTCGAACCGCGTGCGGGTAACGAGTATCAGCGAGTCGTCGAGACCCGCGCCGGTATGCTCAACGCCATCGGGCTTGCCAACGTGGGCCTGGAGGTGTTCGTTGCGGAGAAGGTCCCGCTGCTCGAACGGCTTGGTGTACCCGTATTCGTCAACGTCGCCGGTACGAAGATCGACGATTACCTCGCGGTCGCCGAGGCGCTGGAGGACGTCGCCGTCGTCCGCGGGATCGAGCTCAACATCTCCTGCCCCAACGTCAGCGAGGGCGGGATACAGTTCGGGACCGATCCGAGGCAGGTCGAGAAGATCACCTCCGCCCTGCGCGGAGTCTGCAGGAAGAACATCCTGATCGTCAAGCTCTCCCCGAACGTCACGGACATCGCCGTCCCTGCCGCCGCCGCCGTCGCCGCAGGCGCCGACGCGCTCTCGCTTATCAACACGTTCACGGGGATGGCGATCGACATCGAGTCCCGCCGCCCGGTGCTCACGAACACTACCGGTGGGCTCTCCGGGCCCGCCATCCACCCCATCGCCGTCTACATGGTCCACCGCGTCTACACGCAGGTCGCGCGGGATGCGGGCGTCCCAATCATTGCGATGGGCGGGATCCAGTACGCCCGCGACGCTATCGAGTTCCTCCTCGCCGGTGCGTCCGCCCTCGCTATCGGAACCGCACTGTTCATCGACCCCGCATGCTTGATAACCATCCGCGATGGGATAGCGGACTACCTTACTCGCAACAATCACAAATCCATCCGCGAGATCATCGGTACGCTGCAACTTCCCGACTGACAGCCGTACCAAAAAGGAGCAGAAGCGTGACATCAGACCATGACAATCGTGAACACGGCGGGGACTCACATGGGGCCGGAAACAGTCTGAGCGAAGAGGCGCGAGCGATTCTGGTCCGAGGGATCAGCGAGATCCTGCGGATCACTGAAGGGCTTGACGCCCGCCCGCTGCCCTCCGAGAAGTTTCCGCTCCCCCTGACGACCGCGTCATATGCAACCGCACCGGACATGGGCGCCGTTCGCGGGGAGGTGGCGGCTCGGATGCAATCAGACCCGGTCGGTGTCCTCGATGATGTCCTGGTGCTTCTGGAACTCTTCGAGTGCAATCAAGACGATATCGCGGAATATTTCCTGAAAGACATGCCCTTTGTCCGTGAGTGCTTCTCCTCCAAGCGCACCAACGGATGGATCGCACTGATGGGTGATGGGGATCGGACGCGGGTTGAATCTGCGATCAACGGGCGGTGGAAATTTCGATTTTTCTCCGGGCCCCCGCGCCCCACCGGTCTGTACGTCCTCCTCAGCATGCTGGCTCGATACGCCTTCGTGTACGGAAAGATACGTTCCGGAGATGCGCACGAGCTGGGGCATTTCGTGGAGGAGTTCTCCCCCGGGTTGATCGTTTGCCATGGTGAGTTGAGCGATCTGGAGCTGACGCTTTCACTGGCGGCGATGAAGATGGGCGTACCGGGCGTGGTATCGCAGGACTACCCCTTCCCGCTCGGCCGCACCATCCGCACCGGGAGCATCGAGGAGATAACGGAGGCGGTGGTAGGGTTTGGCAATATCCGCAGGCTTATCGCAACCCCCGAGATACCGCAGCTTCCCGACTACTGCGACCCGCAGAACGCGGACGAGGAGGTTGTCCCCGCGAGCACCTGGGGCCAGACGGAAGAGAGCTTCTTCATCGTGCGCAAGGGGCGTGTCGAATCGTCCGGTTTCAGCGTCACGGGCAAACCCGCCGGTGCGGTCGGTGTGATCGTAACTATCGACGCCGAGCCCATGGACTCCTTCGATCGCGCGTACATCGAGCGGACCATCGTGTCGAAGCTCTCGATGATGCACGGTGTAGCGGCTAGAGTGACCGACGAGGAATTCCGCATCGATCTTGCAAAGGATGCGGATCTCGAACCGTCGAAGATCGCAGAGGTACTCATCGCGGCGGTGGGCAATGGGTTTCCCAAGCTCAAGGACTCCGTCAGTGTCGAGGTGATCTTCGATCGCGAGAAGCTCTGCGAGCTGTCTCCAACGGTGCACCGCGAGAAGCAGACGGACCGTGAGGAGATCGCCTCTGCGACGGAGGAGACGATCGATTCGTTCGTCGGGTGCACGGGATGCTCACCGTTCGCCCCGGACCATGCCTGCGTCGTCACTCCGGAGCGTCCGGCGATGTGCGGCCGCAAGATCGAGACGCTCAAGACGGGGGCGCTGTACGGTTACGACGACATGTCGAACATTCACCACAGTAAGCTTCAGCGCGGGATCAATTCCTTCGCGATCGTAGAGAAGGGACGCTGTCTGGACCCTCTGCGCGGAGAGTGGTCGGGCGCCAACGAGCACGTGTCCAATATGACGCAGGGGAGGACGCGGAGAGTCTTTCTGCACTGTTTGGACGAGGCCCCGCACACCGCCTGCGGATGCTTCCGGCTGATATTGTTCAAGACCGACGCTCCGCGAGAAGGAATCGGAATCATGGACCGGCGCTACGAGGGCACCTGCAGCGACGGGCGCTGCTGGAAAGATCTGTATTATCAACTGACCGGGAAGCAATCTCCGGGCCTCACCGGGGCCGTCCACGGCTACCTCCTCTCGCCCAAGTTCCTCCAGGGGCATCGCGGGTGGGAAAGCGTCGTGTGGGTCTCCCCGCAGGTCGCGGAGTTCATGGGCGAAAAACTCCCCCCCGGAGTTAATGTCGGATGCTGAGATTACTGCGGCGGGGCCCCGCCCTACCCACTACCCTCGCTTTTTTATTTCCTCAACGAGTGCGGTGAAGTCCTTGGTCTCACTGCGGACCTGCTTGATGAAGGAGTTCTCGTCGGCGGAACCGAGGACGGCGTGCATCTCGGCGTCGCTGGAATAGGAGACGCGGCGGAACGGGTTGTCGAAGTCCTTCTTGCGTGAGATGTAGGTCTGCTCGGCGATGTATTCCTGGACCGCCACCGCCTCGTCAAGCGCCGCGCCCCAAAGCTCACCCGTGAGCTCCTTCACACCGAGCAACTCCAGCAGCGTCGCGTACGCGTGCCGCTGCTTATCGAGCGTATATTTCTCCCAGAGCTCATCATACCGGGCGTGGATAGCGTTCCAATCGCTGAGGCTCCCGGCCTTGATATCGCTTCTCAGCTGCTCGAGGTCGGCGCTGCTTACGAGCTGACCACCCAGATTCTCCCATTCCCGCACGCGGTCGCCCCCGAGTTGGCTGGACATCGACTCCAGCGTCGCGTCCGCGTTGGACTTCATGTATGCAAGAAGGTTTTTAACCGCGTAATAGTGGAGCATCTGGCCGTAGGCGTTGTAGGCTGCCCGCGCCTTGAAGATCACGGTTTTCCGCTTGGACTTCTCGAATCCCTCCCCGAGGATCTCGAGTTTGTCGACTTCTTTGTCATCGCCGCTGAGCAATTGATGACCCTGAGCGATGAGTTGCTCGCGCGAGGTCGACTTGGGGTCCTTTCCTTCTGCGCGGAGCCTGGCTTTGGTGGTCCACTGGCAGAGCAGTTCGCGAGCGGAGAGCATCTCTTCTGCGGTATCGGGCGCGAACGAGTCGAACTCGATGTTCTGCCTCTTCACTTTCCGCTTGTCGCGTGCGCCGAACTTCCACGTGTTGCGCGCCAGGGCGTACATGTTGTACATCCACCAGTACGCAGGAAGGACTATCAGGCGCGCGCCCGGTTCGTCGTCGCTGACGAGTGCGAACGGGAGTGGTATGTCGAGTTCTGCGGGGTAGTCGCCCTTGGCGAGGAGGGTGAAGGAGGCGAAGCGGCAGTTGTGCTTGAGTGAGACGCAAAGCCCGGGCCAGAACCCGCGGCCGGCGTGTATCTCACCATCGGGGGCGCGCGAGTTGTGGTTGGAACCGATGGTGGCGTTGGCGGCGATGTTGCTTTGACCCATTACCTTGCAGGCGATCAGGAACGAGTTGTTATGGTGCTGCTCGTGCGCGGGGAATATCAGGTTATTGAGGACCTCGCAGCAGGCGATGGTCGAGTTATCCCCGAGGAACGAATGGATCATCCGCACCCCGTATTCGAGCGTCGAGTTGTCGCCCATCACGAATTGCAGCGCCTTCACCCCGTACGCCGCGTGACACCCATACGCGATGATCCCGTTGACCAGCTCCACCCCCTCACCAATTGCGGTCGGTTCTTCGGGTGATGAATTGATCGTGAGGTTCTCGAGCTTGTTCGCCCCGCTGACGGACGCGCACGGACCCACGCGGACGTCGCGGATGACGCGGGTGCTCTTGATGATGGTTTTTTCACCGATTGTCCCGTAGTACCCGCGGGCCGAATCGAACTGCTCCTGCGTGATCTGGCCCAGGCGCTCGATGAGCGCCTTGTCGTCGCGATGATCTGTCCAGAGGGCGGCGTCGGCGGGGAGGATACCGTCGAAGGGGGCGATGCAGCGGTTCCCGTTCTCGTTGATCGGTTCGAGCCAGATCCGGTCGTCCTCGTCCTCACCGTCCTTGATGATACCGACGCCGAACTTGGCGGTGCTGGTGGTGAGCATCTCGTCGATGTTCATCAGGACGACGTTGTCCGCGAGGATGTAATGGGCGAGGTAGCGGACGTCGTGGATCGCGACGTTGTCCCCGATATCGCAGGAGATGATCCTGCTGTTTGAGATCCCCGCGCTCACCACGAGCCCGTCGCTCTCGAGGAGCACCTCCTCAAGCTTTCCGATTCTGACCAGCCCGTGGAAGCGGGTATTCTCGATCAGTTGCGGATCGAACGGATCGGCGACGCGGACGTTGGACCAATCGTCGGCGGAGTTAGTGGTGGCCTCGAGCGTTTCGATCTCTTGAAGTTTCAGTCCCCGCCAGTAGTCCGCGGGCTTGCTCGACTGGGCGTTGCGCAGGTAATACTCATCCTCACCCTTGGGGAGGAACTCACTCGGGACGAAGGATCGCCCCAGCGATTCCCCCGCAATCACGCGCAGCTCGTCCATCTGAAAAATCCCTTTCCGCGTTTGGGTCCAGAAACGGTCGCAGAGAGCGCAGAGACATCGAAAGGACTAACTTGTTCTTTCACTTCCGCGACTCTCGGGCGTCCAGAGTCATCACAGCCGGTGGTTTCAGGGTTCCGCGGTGCACCGAGGAGTTAATTTCCCGGCGCGGCGGGCTTCTTCGCCTGGATCCACTGGTAGTAATCTTTCATCTTCAAGTTAGCCGACGCATCTTCGTCGATGAAGATCATACTGTCCGGATGCAGTTGGAAGGCGCTTGCAGTGCACATGCATGAGACGGGCCCTTCGACGGCGTCGGCGAGGGCTTCGGCCTTGCCCGCACCGTTGGCGAGGAGGATGAGCTTGGCCGCCTCGAGTATCGTCCCGACTCCCATCGTGATCGCGTAGATGGGGACGTCCTCTTTGGTCGCGAAGAATCGCGCGTTGTCGCTGATGGTCTGCTCGGCGAGCGTCTTCATGCGCGTCCGCGACCCCAGCGAGCTGCCCGGTTCGTTGAACGCGATGTGCCCGTCCGATCCGATCCCGAGGATTTGTACGTCGATCCCGCCAGCTTCGTCGATGCGCTGCTCGTACCACTCGCAGAACGCCTCATAATCGTCCGCCGTCCCGGAGGGAACGTGGATGTTCTCGGGGGCGACGTTGATGTGGTTGAAGAGGTTCTCGTGCATGAAGTAGTGGTAGCTTTGATCGTGGCTGGGGGGGAGCCCGACGTACTCGTCGAGGTTGAAGGTCGTCACGTGCGAGAAGTCCAGACCCTCTTCGGTGTGCATGCGGATCAGTTCCTTGTAGAGCCCCAGCGGGGTCGATCCGGTCGCCAGTCCCAGGACGGCGTCGGGTATGTTTCTGACGATATCCGCGACAACGGCGGCGGCGGCCTTGGAAATCTCCTCGTAACTCGGACAAATGATCACTTCCATCTTAAGTCTCTCCTTCTGAAGGTATCTGGCTGCGGCGCACCCCACCGGGGGCGGCCTATAACTGTCATGACGCATGAAGCGGGCGATTCGGTGGATGCTGACTCGCCTCGCCCCGGGACTGTCGCTACCGTGCACCTGACCCCACCCACGGTGGGTACTGCGGTGCAGGTAAGACACTAAAGATCGGCGACTTTACAGAAGCCCCCCGCCCCTGTCAACCCTTCCGTGCGCAAAAAACAACAGCCTGCTAAGCCGCAAGTGGCCCCTGGGGCCGTCCCCGGCTTTCAGTAGCGGCCGTTATACGGGCTTGCGGGGCGGTGGTCGCGCTACGTGTTCTCCCCCCCGCGGTGCGTGAGGAAGTCCCAGATGATCGAGCGGACCTCGCGATCGTCGTGCAGGACGAGCGCCCAGTAGGTGAGCGAGGCGACGGCGGTGGCGGTTACCACACCCCAGGCGGGCAGTTGCATCCAGAACTTCGCGCAAGCGCCCGCCGCCAGTGTGGGCAGCGCGTACAAGGCGTATCTGAGAAGGTACCGCGCGGTTCGACCGAACGAGACGCCGGCGGTGAGCAGAAGGTACCAGCACAGGGCGGCATTGACGATCGCCCCTGAGATCCCCAGTAGCACCATCGTCCACTTCGCATCCTTGAGGAACCAACCTCCTGCGATGAGCGCCGCAACCTGCCCCACCACCATCGCGACGTTGAATATCAAGCGGAAGGTCAGCCGCTCCATGACCTCAAGGAGCGTTGATATGGGCGAGGCGATCCCGGCGAGGAACAACCAGCCGGCCATGAACTGGGCGTAGAGACCGGCCTCTCTCCATCGCTCGCCCAGGAATACCTCGAAGAAGTCGGCCCCGATCAGCGCGACCGCGAGGGCAGGTAGGATCGATATCCAGATCAACCTGCGGAGGACCTGCTCGACCAGGTCGCAGAGGCTTTCCCCGGTGGCGGCGGTGGCGGCGGCTCGCTGGAAGAAGACCTGCCCGATCGCGTTTCCGATCAGCAGGAGCGGAAGCTCGATGAGCAGCAGCGCCCAGCGGTAGAGCCCGACG
>SDBT01019159.1_pt1 | contig 10731 bp, 10 predicted proteins | sample 2277101 | NCBI WGS metagenome assembly SDBT01 (sample SAMN10404973, study PRJNA504765) | marine sediment metagenome | isolation source: marine sediment core GS10_PC15, 103 cmbsf | place: Arctic Ocean: Southern Knipovich Ridge | collected 2010
TGCAATGAGGTAACATTTCGTCATGTATAATTTAGGGAAGCCTATCCTATAGGTATTGGATGCCCCGACCCCAGACAAATGGTGAGGCTTTGCTTGACACCTTGAACCTAAGTCAGGGTGTCAGGACGCATGCAAAATCCGTCACCTAGCCGTACCTGATTAGTATTCCGTACAGTTGGGCAATGCTCTTGCTTTTACCGGGGCAATTATATAGAATATGTTCGTTAGTGAATAGTCCAGATTGCTGTCTGAAAGCAGGCCTTGAAATGTGCCTGCAATCAAATGCTCTACCTGTGAGATTTTAATATGACCGAAGCACATATTGATTCCGCATCGATTCATGGAGCAATAGCAGCTCTAGACTATGACCGAGTCCAAAGATGGCATTTGTGGGCATATCAGAGTATAGTCACAGTAACTGCCTTACTACTCTGTCATCCACATCTTCGTATAGTCCCTGGTATCTCTCCGAGATTTGGCTTGGTAGATCGTAGTACAAGAGCTGTGGAAGATCTATACGACTTTGGAATAAGGCAGTTACTACCTGTACTAGAGACCACTTTGGACAGCTATAGTGATGCCACTAGATTGAGTAAATCTAAAGAAAACGCTGAAAGGAAAACAAAAGAGTGGATTAAAAACAGCACGGAGGAGGCTAAGAAAGCATTTTTTACAGCCAAGACTCAAGACTGCTATGAATCTTGGCTAGAATGGGCAATACAAAATGCTTGGGAGCGCGACTCAGAGCGTATCAATGGTCTCTTCAACTTTGAAATGATTGAAGAACTGGCACTGACATTAGATTGTGATAAACAGACTATGTATAGAGTATGGAAGATTACGCAGAATTTGGAACGCCTGAGGCTCTGGAAGCAAAAACAGGAGGGAGAAGACTTCAAAATTGCTTGTGAGGCCTACGTTGCGTCTGCTGTTTTTCGCGGCAGATATCATGATGAGTTGGCCAAAAGTATGAAGTGGCAAGTTACGCACCATCCCATTCGGGATTTTGCGCTTATACAACCGACAGGCACGAACAACATAGCCATTCCGTTAACCAGACCTTTTACCTACTTCTGTAATATCATAATAAATGGAGCAATGAAAGAAAGTAATAGCAAATCCAAGATTGCTCTTTGGACAGAAAACATGAAACACGCCCAGGGGGATCAAAAAATCATGACATCGCTCTTCGAGCCGGAAGATGATATAGATATTTCACGAAAGAAGGCTATCAATGCTGCACAGGCTTTAAAACTACGTCTATATCCAAAGTGGTTGGATTTGATGGATATACCTTTAGCTTTGGCAGTAACTGGTCTTACATCATTTGTGCTTACTGGTTGGGCGGATCTTAGCCTAGCGTTACCTTTTGCGATTACCCGTCCAGTTCACAGGATAACAGAGAAAACTGCCCTGCGGGAGAAGAATTTGCAGAAGCTGAGCACGCTTCCTGCCGGCCGTATTACTCAAGAATGGGACATATCGGTATAGCCCCTGAAAACATACATCAATCAATCTATGTCTCCCAGTGACTTTTTGATCGGCCTTCATGGGACATGACACAGAATAGCATGGCAATTCTAAGGTTGCTGTCAACGCTATGGAATGGCTCCTTTATTGGTTGGTATTGACAATTTATGTATGAAGGGCTACTCTTAACATTAGTGCCGTGTAGCTCACATATGAATTATTAAGCTCGAGCTGTAAGTAAATGGCAGGGTGGGCTTAGGATGTAAGGCTGCGAAAGAAGGGCACTGGAACCGCTGAATAATAAAGCGGTGTCTTGTTTGGTTATGCTTCAAGGTGTTGATAGGTTTTATTACCTTTAGTTACAATAGTCTATACGATGAGCTCTGTAATGTTGATTACGAGTAGCTGGTACATTATGTTGGCTGCCTTTCTTGCTTCCTCGGTGCTTACAGCTATTCTGTGGAAAACGGGGGTCTTGAAGATATTTCATAATCGGTACGAAGCCGGCATTCCTACTAGACTAGGATCTCCGGAGGACAAAGCCGTCTTCAAACTTAATAAGATTTTGCACGCTGAAATCCCAAAGTGGATGGGCAAGCCCCCTATATCTTATGCGATTTGTTTCTTAATTACGTGTATCGGTATTGGGGTGATACTTCTAGCAATAGGTATCGCGTTCTGATTGGCTACTATACGATAGGCCGTCATTTTTGAGGAATAGGGCACTTATGCTCTGATAGTATATGCGACAGAAGTAAATGACTATAGCGAAGTTTCATATCCGGCGCAAGCGACATTGGTTGGGCTTCCTTAAGCCTGATTCCTTCAAGTCGGCCCTCCAGGATAGCTATGGCATTCAGTTGGAAATCGATGGCAAGAGTGTGCTGATAGGTAATGGAGGTCAGAGCGAGACAAAAGCACGCCTTATTTCAAAAGAATCGCCCAGGAAAGAGCTAGTCAATTTCTTGAAGCAGTATCGCAAAAACCCTAGCAGCACAACCTTCGACGAAAGCATCTCCAAATGCCTACACAGAATGATATTCCCGAACCCGTCATTTCTAACGGCTTTCGCGAAAGCGACAGGCATGGTTGAATGGATATTGCTAGAGCCTGATAAAACCTCCCGTATGATCGCAACGAACATACCATGGGAGTTGACCGCTACTGAGGATAGCAGCCTCGCATCATCACTATGCGGCACTTTCGCGTCGCTCCCGTTCGCCAGAGTTATTGCTGGTACTCAGTCAGAGTTGGTGAACAACAGCAAGGAAGTAATGCGTGTAGTCTACTGTGTCTCAGAACCACCCGAAGATCCATTCGGTGCCGAAGATTTCAACAAGGCGATCCAAGCCTCCCTTCAGAGGTCGGGCATGCTCAAAGACTACCCCGTCCTCGGAAACACTTTCTCGCCAAGTTTCGAGCAGATCGCTAGTGCTATCAAACAAACCCGGCCCCATATCCTGGTCCTCGTTTGTCACGGTTCTATTAAAGACGGGATTCCGCACTTACTCTTCGAGCAATGGTACCCGATTACGGAGCTAGGAGAGTGTCTAGCAAGGGTAGGATCGACCTTGTTAGTATTACTCATCGCATGTGATCAGGTTTTTCAAGACGAGCAGCCTTCTGCACATTCAGGTGCAGTTACTCTTCTCGAAAAAGGTGTTCCAGCAGTGGTAGCCATGCAAAGCAGCGTAAGGGCATCACTTGCTGGCGAATTCCTTGGTGCAGTCATCGACCACTTTTTTCAGAGCACTTCCATCGCCCTTGCGGTTGCGGGAGCCCGAGTCCGAATGGCGCGCGGCAGTGACCCTAAAAGCCATGTGGAGTGGTCGTTACCTTCATTGTTTGTCACCGAGGATGCGCTTGACCGACTTTCTATGATTTCGGATTTGGTTGAGGGATTCGAACCTTCACTGCAACAATTGATTCGCAGTGTACCGCAAGTACCTACATATTACTTCCCACGCATCAAGGAAGAGCAACGCTTGTCAGCCATGATTGGATCAAAAGAGACAGGTGTAAGAATTGTTGTTGGCGGATTTGGGTGTGGCAAGACACAGTTGGTACAAAGGGTCTGCAGAAGCACTCTTACTACGGCTCTGAGTCGCAAGAACAGGGATTTCCGTGCTGTGTTGTATTATGACTTAGGTAGAGATAGTACTAGTTCGCCTATTCAGGATCTATCAATGCTGTTAGTACGAATCGGCGAGCGAATACAGGAAGTTCAGCCGCCAGCAAGTAGCCCAGTCCTGTTTCGATGGCCAACGATCAGGAGTATCGACGGAGAGTTGCTTGGAACAAATACACTGGAAAAGTTGATTAGACTGATTGATGAAAATGAGATGATACTGATCATTGACAACGTTCGGGATGCGGCTACAGAATTATGGGGTTCCGTCATTGAGGAAGCCAAGAACCTGATTAATTCGGTTATTGTTATAGTCACAGATAGTCAGCCGTCAGTTGACATTGACGACTCCCATAAGCTCCAGGTACGTGCCCTAAACAAAAAGCAGACAGCGGAGTATACTTCACGTCATATCCGGCATCTTGAAGTTAATGAGGTATTCTCGAAAACCGGAGGTATACTTCTTCTACTCGACAGCCTTCGGCGTGAAGCGCCGGGGCTACCGCATGATATGCACATCAGAGACCACATCACGGACGCCGAAGTTATAAGAAAGGAATACGTTCAAATGGCGCTCAAATTACTTAGTAGCTACCCACAGGAGATTCAAGACTTCCTCTATTCGTTGGCTAATTTACCTCACGGGGTAAACCCTGATCTGGCTAAACAGTATGTAGGGGACTGGGTTATTCTACTAGATTTAGAGTTGAGTGACTGGCTCGTGCGAGAGTATAGATACGATATCCCGTGGTTATATGTTCCCAATATCTTAGCGAAAGGCCTTCGTGAAACCAGATCGTCTGAAGTTAAGCGTGCTCGCGAAGAACTAACTGATCATTTTATACAGAACATACGCAGTAATAATCCTAATGAGGCCCAAGAGAAGTTAAATGAACTGGCCTCACTGCCCGGTGCTATTTACTTTTTACATGATATACATGTTTTACTTATCGAACGCGGGTTCACTGTTTCCGCTAGGGCTTTAACTACACTTCTTCACAACTGGTTTTACCAGCGTGCTTGCTGGGATGATGCATACCGTTTTTGGGAGCGTGTCATGGAACATGTCCCTCTAACTGATATCAAGGCTGAAGAATGGCTTTGCTTCGGTGAGGTTGCACGGCTCTTGGGGCGGCAAGAAAAGGCACTTGAGTGCCTTGACCGGGCACGAAATGCTGGACCAACACAGCTCGATAGAGTAGACATTCACCTACTAGAGGCAAGTATCATAAAGGACACGGCAGATGTAGCAAGAATTGAAGACATTAGGGAGGCTTATAAGGAAGCGATCTCTACCACGGAGGACGCATTAAAGCAATTGCAGCAAGCCGAAGGATTAGAAGATGAAGTTTGGAACTACCGAACAAGGCACGCATATGCGCTATACAACCAAGCAATATTTCGCAGGTGGTGGCTAAAAGATATAGACAGAGCTTTGAAAGATAATCAAACTGCTACTGAACTATTCAAGGAGTTAGGTCTTGACCACATGAGGTACGTTGCGGTCAGTGAGCGTTGTGACATGGTTATGGACTTACCGGAAGTCATAGATGATTGGACAAAGCTCCTTAAACACCTCTCGGACTCTGCAGATTACTTTGTGAAGAATGATAACTTGAGTGATGCAGCATTAGCTATGTATCGCTTGGGGAAGTGCTATCGACGCCTCCCCTATTCAAATGAAGCCGATTTGCAAAGCAACTTGCGTAAAGTCGCAGATGCATACCACAGAGCAAGCGAAATGGCAAGGAACGTGTCTGATTTAAGGCTTGCTCTCATAGCCCAAGCACATGATATTGAGCTTTCTTGGCAACAGTTAGGAACCATACCTGCTACCGAAGCCATCGAAACACTTGACAAAGTGATTGGCCTACTACATGTTTTTAGGGGCGACGCTTGGGCAACTAGAGTTCTAAGAGATTCACTACTGCTACAGTCGACTGCTGAGAAGCAAGATAAACGCACCGAATATATCACCACACTTAACGAGGCTTTGGACGTAGCAGTTCATGCGCCATTACGCCCGAAAGAGGGAACCGATGCTGTGCGAGCTGCTGCAATTCTTGATGAATATTTACAAGCGTTGCTGACCGAAGGGAAAAACTTGTCCTTTGATCGTATAGCTTTGAAGCACAGAGAGCTTATTGAAGGATGGTTAAAGCGTAGTATTAATATAACTAGCCAGCCAGAATGGTTAGAAAACCTTCATAACTTTGGAAGGCGACCAGGAGGTTATCATGGGTAGTCAAAGATCTGGAGATGGTGTCACCAGGAGTCAGGCTCAGCGCGCAGCAGATGCGTTTGGAAGTGAGAGTACAGGAGGAGGTGCCAGTGGCACTTCCCACCGTACCAAAAAGGGCCGTCAGGATAAGGCAACAACCAAGCGGCGTAGGTAGAACTGCATCACCGTCATCGCTTTATCTGGTGAATTTAGATGCTTGGGTAAATGAATATGTGTCCTTTGTATAAGTATGACAGAGCAGTTATATCTGTGTCATGCAAGCAGGATGGAGTAATCAAATGGTAGAGAATATAAATGACTTAGGAATATCAGATGGGGCATTGGAGCTTCTCCGCATCGCGAGAGAAAACGACACTCGGCGAGCCTTGTCAAGAAACGCCGCACTTCTAACTGTGCTGGAGTTTGGTCAGAGGCTGGTTCATATGTGCCGAGAAGGTGACCTTACGAGCATTCATAAGCTTGTTGGATCAGATAAGAGTCCAGATAATTTCTTGAGCGTAGTGGCAGCTATATTGCGTACAATTCAAATTGATCTTGATAGACAATACCACGAAAAAGGAGACCGTTTAAGGATACCTGTCGCGAGTGACTTTAATCACCACGTACTCCAGGGCTTTGCCCAAGCTTTAGCGGACATTGCATGGCCAGAACGGAACGCTGATGATTTCGATGGTCCCTCTATCAAAACATGCATCAAGCACCTAGCTTCAGTTGATCCACGAGGGGTCTGGACTTTAACAATACAGAATTACCTGGGAAACATCCTACAGTACTACTTTTCAGAATCGCGCATCAGAGAGCAAGTGCAGGGCCTTGACCTGAGCACAGAGGTGAACCTTCGGTCTATAGATGCCAGTAGAATTGCCCAGCGTGTCATGGTACTCGCACCGGAGATAACTGAAGTCGAGAGCGAACCAGTGAGGGTCATGTATGCACTGCACTTGACGCTTGAAAAGATCACGACGTAGGGTTGGCGAGAACATGATTAAAGTAAAATCACCAGATTCGGAATGGCTCGAGATTGATACGCAGGGGCGGAAACAGGCAAGGTACACATCTAGATTGAGGTGCTCCTTTGGTGAAGAACTGGGCAACTCACTTGCATTAGATCTACTTAGTATTGGGGAAGCGATTTTCCTCGCTGACAGGGCGTTTCGCCGCGGTTCTCGGTTAGGGCAACAAGTTCGCGAGCTTAGTGTAGAGGTGCCGGTCGCTCAGGTAGAAAAATGGGCAAGCGTTTCGGAGATGATAGCTTCTCTCGCGGAGTTTGCCACTGGAGATCTGTGGAGTTTCAAGTTCACGCGCTCACAGTATCCAATGCAGACGATGCAAAAGGTGGGACTAAACCTAACAGATCCATCAATATGCCTATTCTCAGATGGCATTGATTCACTGTGTGGAGTTGCTGCAGCTCTGAAGAGAGGAGAAACACCCGTGCTCGTGTCACACTCTCCACCTGGGTACAAGACTGTTGCCAGCATAGCTTCAGCACTTAGTGATTGCATAGGCACTTCACAGGTTGAAATCCAGTACGTGAATCTCTTCTTTAGGGCCAGCGATCGGGACCCCATGGGCAAAAGGAACCAGTTCGTAGAAAGAAGCAGAAGGTCGCGCCCTGTCCTTTACCTGACTCTGGCGGGAGCGGTCGCGATTGAGCTTGATATCCCACGAATTCTTGTCAACGAAAACGGACCGTTGGCTATCAACTTTCCATTTCGGCCGCATCTGAGCAGCCCACGAATAAGCCGACACGCTCACCCAGACACCCTTCGCAAGTTCGAAGCGTTACTGCATGAGATTTGGCCACATAATTCCAAGCCTATCGTACAGAACCCTTTCGAAACACTTACGAAAGGAGAGGAGCTTGAATTCCTTGACGATGCAAAAAACCTCGCTAGGGAAACGACAAGTTGTGAATATGCACGACAGCAAATGGCGGTTGTCAGGGCATGGTGTAGAAATCATGGACGGCGGGGTGGAGAAGCGAAGGAATGCGGACTATGTATGCCATGTCTTATACGCCGTGCCGCAATGCATAAGGCCCAGGCCAAGGAAGCTCCTTACCACTACGCATTTGACGCCCGTAGTACCCTAGAGGGGCGGGAAGGGAATAAGGATGCTCCTCTTTATGGCAGGATTGCCGCCAATGTAGGAGATTTGTATACCTACTGCACCCGGATCCAAAAGATGAGCCCCAACGAATTTGTTGTTGCTCATCTCGCAGAATTGGGGCTGCTCTGCGATGAATTCGATGAAACACCCTACATAGCGCGCAGACTCTTTAAGCTATACAGACGATTCGCCGACGAGTTCCTAGACTATATTGAGGGATAAAAGAGACTCAATGAGCACACTATGCGGCTTGAGTATCAGCCAGCCATGGATTGACATGATCATCCGTGGCTTCAAATTCGTTGAGATACGAGGGTGGGATGTACGTAGGCGAGGACTGATTGCTCTGCATTCGCCGTGGCGTATTGATTGGGGAGCGTGCTATTTCTATGGCTATAAAGAACCATGGGCGTTGCCGCGTGGCGCGATCATTGCTGTTGCAGAGATAGCTGAAGTCAACAAGCTCACTAATGAGCTTTCTATGGAGATCTTGCATCAGCATCGCAATCCTCTGCCACAAACTGGTGGCTCATTTGCTATCGTATTAAAGGATGTCCGCTCCTTGCGAAAACCGGTGCGTTGTCGAGGGCGCCAATACTTCTTTCCACTTGGTGACAAAGTAGCAGGTCATGTTAGGGAGTACGCAGGTCTTGGGGCAAACTTGGGTGTCGGCAAAATACAAATTGATAGAAAGCTGAAGGCAAAGAAGTAGAAGCTACACATTCGAAAAACTCGAACTTTACAAGCTAACGTTCAATTACAGCACGGACGATAGTTCTTAGCGCTGAGGTCTCGCCTTCCACCATAGGCCAATTTTCATCTAGTATGGGGATAATCATGCTTCTATTTGGATTTGCCGGTATACCCTCCCACTGTGAATGATCTACCGACAGTGAAGTAGTGCAAGTTTATAAGAGGCACTCTACGAACGGAATCAGAACAACTAAAAATGGATCACTTGGTACGAGTGCAAACAAAGACGGAACTTACATTTTCTACGATTGATAGTTCAGGTATTTGACTCATAAATTATCGCATGACTCCAAGAGACGCCTAGCATATGCTTCTCCAGGAATCCTCACCCAATTTGGCGTGAATACTAGAATCCATGCCAAGAAAAGAATTAAATTTATTAACCCAGATATAATTCCAATTGGTGTCGGAAGCATTCCCTTTTGGAAATAGTTCACACTAAACATCAGTCCAATAACAACAATCCCAATTGCAGAAATTGTTATACCTAGGGGTTTCATACCCCATAAGTTTCGTCTAAACCCATAGTTGCAAATTTCCTCGAACACAAGCGGAAATTTCTTTCTATCCCGAGTTTTTTCTCGCAGAAACGTCACACAAGTTTCATACACGTCATCGGCTGTAGACGGATTGGCTTGCTCCTCCTCTATTGTTGGAACTTTTATGTCTGGCAGCATCTTCTGTAGCTTCTTATGGCGATGTGCCAAGAGTACCATATTTTTTGCGCTTCTGTGTCGAAGCATGCGAGTAGTAGGTCTTACCCCCCATGACTTGAAGAGCTTGTGTTCTTTCTTTTTCCCCCAATCGCGTCCGATTTGTGATAGCAGAAATGCCCCACCGCTCCATACGAATAGACTCCAGAATGCACTCCACTCTACGAGAACGCTTGGAAACGAAGCCAGAGTAGCCATGCTCAGTGGGAGGACAACTATCAACGGCGGTGCAAGTCGTGCCCTAACAGTGTATGTGTCCAAGACTACGCGCATATACTCTCCATTACATCATATTTACCTTAGACGAAGATACTCCACTATTAGTGCATTGTCATCATCGTTTGCCAGACAGCCTTCAACGGAAGTCATGATTCTGTCAGGTACATAAAACCGTCTACCCTTTGTACAGATTTTTCCTATAGCCTCCATAGTAATTCGTACCAACTTGCTGAACCTTATAACTATATTAGGCTGCGTCCCATAACTGGTGGAAATTCGATCTGGCCATATCCTATACCCTCTTATCATATCAGTCAATCCCTTTAAGCAACCAGTGCTTCCTCTAAGAATTCCAATCTGATTGGTTCTTGCTCCAACGCCTTTGATGCTTCCTCTATCCAGGCGATATCCTCAGCTTTCATCCTGATTTTCTGCCACTTCAACCGCTCCTCATTCAGAATACTGAAAACCATCACCAGGGCCGAGGTTTCATTCGGAAAGCGGCCAACTACCCTGGTCCTTCTCTTAACCTCCTTAAAGGCTCGCTCGATGACATTGCTGGTGCGGATGTGTTTCCAGTGACGCTCGGGGAAACGATAGAAGGTGAGACATTCCTCGAGGTGTTTGGCTAAGGTCTCGCAAGCGGTGGGGAACTCCCGGCTGTAGCGGGACAGAAACTGTTTGGCTTCATCCCAGGCATCGCCCAGACAGGCAGCATAGAAGATACGATGCAGTGCCTTCCTGACCCCATCCTGCTTCTTCTTGGGTACCCTCGCCAGCACATTCCGGATACGGTGGACGGCACTTCGGGCTCAAGATTACGAAACCGCCGCTCTTTATTATTACTATAAAAACAATATATATATAAAATTTGATATTTTTCTGCGGAAATCATAAAATCAGGGTGTCAAGACACTAGGTCAACCGACACCCTGATTCTTTACAAAACTCCCCAGCAGGGAAGGTCTTCCAGCTTTGGTAGGCCGTACAGGTCTCGAACCTGTGACACCCTGATTAAAAGTCAGGTCTGCTCTTTGACAGGGAAAGTAACCGTTAATGCTCGCCGTTCCCTAACTAGTCTTTTTAACTGTTGG
>SDBT01019161.1_pt1 | contig 10730 bp, 8 predicted proteins | sample 2277101 | NCBI WGS metagenome assembly SDBT01 (sample SAMN10404973, study PRJNA504765) | marine sediment metagenome | isolation source: marine sediment core GS10_PC15, 103 cmbsf | place: Arctic Ocean: Southern Knipovich Ridge | collected 2010
GCCTGCGATATATATACCACTGCATCCAGATGGGAAGGCTTTGACCTACCCATTGCAGAAGCTCAGGGATTTGGAAAACCGACCATCAGCTATAATATCGGGGCTCATCCGGAAGTCGCAAATAATGAAAAGACAGGGTTTGTAGTAGAAGACAGCAAGCAGTTCAGGGAAAAGCTTGAGATAATGATACTTAATCCTGATATGCGCGAGAAGATGGGCAAAGATGCTCTGGAGTATTCCAAAGATTTCACCTGGGAAAACAGTGTCAATAATTATGACAGCCTTATTAAGGAAATGCTTGACCTCAAGGACTCTGATATAAAGCCAAAGCCTGATATAGACCGCTACAAACCTAAAAAAAGCTCTGAAGTATCAGTTGTCATGGTCAATTATAATTCTTCATATCTTGTGATGAAGGAATGCCTCCAGTCTTTAAGGAACCAGATACATAAGAACCTGGAGATAATCATATTTGACAATAATTCATCAAACCCGGATGTCCTTGACGAGATAAAGGTAGAATTTCCTAAAGTTAAGGTCCTTTACTCAAAGAAAAACCTCGGTTATGGGGAGGGGCTGAACCGGGCCATAAGCAATGCAAGCTCTGAACTCATACTTATCTCAAATTTTGATGTGGTATACAATATTGACGCGATACAACAGATGGTAAAGCTTATAAATGAGCTTGAAAGCATATATATAGGAGTAGCCCCCAAAGTCAAACTATATTATCAGAGGGAATTTATTGAGAGTGTCGGACTTTATATAGACGGTAATCTTAATCTCGGCCATTACGGGCTCGGACAGCTTGATCTCAGCCAGTATAATAGATGCGAGGATATATTCGGGTTTTCCTTTGTATCGGCACTTGTAAGAAGGAGGGCCTTTTTAAAGGATAAAGTAGGGCCGGTTGACCCGGGCTTCTTCCTGTTTTATGAGGATGTGGACTTTTCATACAGGGCCGCCCTTCATGGATATAAGTTCAGGTCATGCCCCCAGGCAATACTATATCACCGCCACGGTTATAGCTTCAGGGATGAGGCCACAGGCTTCCAGACAAAATATTACTGGCAGAAACTGAACCAGCTAAAGACTGCTTATAAAAACAGTGAAGACGGAAACCTCAAGAGGATAATCAACAATGAATTCAGCATCCACAGGTCCAATTATAATGATCCCAATATGAGGGCCGTATCCAAAAGGGTCGTCAGGGATTTTAAGGGCAGCATCAGGGGCCTTCGTAAAAAAAGACAGTATATCCAGTTTTCACGGCAGATATTTGATTCGGATGTCACAAAATACAGCTGGGGAGAACCAGTATTTTTCGATATGGCAAGAAATGAACCCATATACACGATCTCAAATATACTTCAGTCCTACAAGAGGCTTTTCTCTCTTATCGGCAATGAAAGATATGAGGGTTATGTGAATTACCTCACAAGCCTTGAAAATACCAAGTTCAAGATAGAATCCAGCCTGTTCAAGGACATACTTCACGGAAAACTTGAATATGAGCCGATCTCGGTTCATGAGTTTATTGACAGGTTGTCATGACAGATAATAAAAAACTAAGGATAGGTCTTGAAGTATCCACACTTATAAATCACGGCCAGGATATCGGGGCGGGAAGGTATATACTGAACCTTACCAGGAGCCTTCTTGATATTGACAGGACTAACTCATATCTTTTATTCGGTACTTATGCAGATAGCAAGTATCTTAACCTGGCTTACAGCCTCGGACAGGGATCTGCAGACGGCCGGATCGGCTTCAAGTTTATAAAGGCACCAGAGAAGTGCCTGAAGGTCCGGGAGAAGCTCGGATTTCCACCAGTGGAATTTATGGGATTTAGGGCTGATGTATTTCACTGTATGGATTATGTAATACCCCCTACCTTTAATAAGAATATTGTACTTACCATACATGATCTTGCATTCATGAGGTTTCCGGAATTTAATTTTGACTGGTTCATTGAAAAATACAGCCGGATGGTCCGCAGGAATGCCGGGATAGCAAAGAAGGTCCTTGCCTCTTCTGAAAGCACTGGCAGGGATATAATAGGGTTTTTCGGTACCGCTCCGGAAAAAGTGGAAGTGGTCCACCTTGCTGCCGGACATATATTTAAAAAGCTTGGATCTACAGAGATAGATGAAGCCATTATCTCAAAGTCCGGTATCAGCCGGCCATATATTCTCTCTGTCGGTACGGTCGAACCCAGGAAAGACTTTGTGACACTCATTAAAGCATATAATATGGCCAGGGAGAAAAACCCGGGTTTTTATCATAAACTTGTCATAGCCGGGAGGACGGGATGGAAAAGTGAAGCTATATACCATGAGCACAGGCTTTCTGTGTTCAGGGACGATATAATCTTTACTGGCAGGATAAGCGACCCGGAACTTGTACAGTTTTATAACCAGGCTGATATCTTTGTATATACTTCACTTTTTGAAGGATTTGGCTTACCTATACTTGAGGCAATGAGCTGCGGGATCCCGGTAATATGTTCAGACAGTTCCTCGATAGGGGAAGTAGTTGGAGATGCAGGAATTCTGGTGGAGCCCGGGGACATAGGCGGATTTGCAGATAATATTATTAAGATAGTAAATGATGAAGGCTTGAGGAAAGAACTTTCAAATAATTCACTGGAAAGGGCGGGAAAGTTCTCATGGGAGCAGACAGCCAGGAAAACACTTGAAGTATATAAAAAGTCGGCTGTTAAAGTATCAGGCCGGAAGTGATATCTTTTTAAGCTGATTAATATAAATATCCAACGGAGCAGACTGTAAGTCTTTAAGGAATCACTTTCCAGTATTGGGATGCACTGTAATTTATTGCTGTGAGGATGACACTATACTTTGCCATTAGTTTTATTCATATAAAAGTTTTATATGGCTGGCTGCGGAGAAAGAAGAAGATCTATTGTCTTTCTGGTAAGCTCTACCCAATCCCGGCTCATGGGTCTTAACAGGCCGTGCATAAGCATTCCTATTGTCATTGAAAACAGGATCTCCGCCCCCTCTTTTGGGTCGATCTTCCGGATGCTCCCATTTTCAACTCCTCTTTTTATTATATTTGTAAAAAATAATATGAATTTTTTATAGGAGCGCAGCATTATTTTCTTAAGATCGGGGTCGGACAGGGATTTTACATATAATTCAAGGAAAATGGGAAGCTGGTTTCCTACTTCTTCAAACAGTGGGCTAAAACCATAAGGTATACCCATGAGAGCCTTTAATATATCGGGAGTCTCTATCTTGGCAATATCTATCCTTCCGGCTACCCTATTGATCCACTGGTCAAATATTTCCAGAAACAGGTCCTGCTTGGATGAGAAGTGATAATAAAATGCTCCCTTGGTAAGCTTTGCCCTGCTGCAGATCTTATCTACATCAGTCTGGTGATAACCTATCTTCGCAAAACATTCCGATGCTGACCTGATAATATTTTCCCTGGTCACTTTGCTTCTAAGTTCCTGTTTCATTCTTTATGCTCCCGGTCATGGATTTCTTTACTCTAACTGTAGTATCTGCGGGCCCGCCGGTTTTCCGGAGTACCGGACGTCTATATCATGGATTGCTATTTATGGAACGGTCCTTGCGATATATTTTCTTATCCCGTCATTTCCGCTAACTTTCTGGTCCACAAGGTTTATAAGCTCTTTCTCATCATCAGATAGATAATATACTGCGGGTCCGCTCCCGGCAAGATGCAGGGGGCCGATATCCATGCAGTCAGTATATTTCTTCCACCGGTCAAACTGTTCGTGTCCATTATTATACACGATTTCAAATGCATTAAACAAATTCCCGTTGATACAGCATTCATGGGTTTTATTTCTATTGCCATCACCTTTAGACTCATTATCATTGCCGCTACTGTAAAATTCTTCGATCTTTTTAAACAGGCATTCAGTCTGGCTCCCATCTGAATAATGTGATCTGTCTATAAGGGAATAAAGGGTCTTTGTCTTTTCACTAATGGCTACCGGGATAAGAAGTATGAGCAACCATTTCGTAGGCAGGGGTTTTACAGGTATGACCTTTTCTCCCCTTCCCTTTATCAGGCATGTTCCCCCATGAATAAAGAAAGCCACATCTGAACCGATCTTTGCACCCATCTCCATGAGCTCATCATTTGAGAGCCCAAGCTTCCAAAGGCGGTTAAGGCCCTTAAGCGCAGCTGCCGCGTCACTTGAACCTCCTCCAAGCCCTGCAGCCGAGGGGATGCTTTTCTTTAACTGGATAAGCGCTCCTCCCGGATACCCTGTCTCTTCCTTTAGCAGATCTGCCGCCCTGTACACCAGGTTTTTCCTAAAATAATTGGAACTATCAAGCTCTGATAGTGAGTCCATGCTGGGAAGCCTCTGGTATTCGGGGACTATATGTATCCACTCATTGTCCCAGAATGTAAGCACATCGCATATATCAATGGTCTGCATGATGGATCTCAGCTCATGGTATCCATCATCCCGTTTTCCCAGGATCTCAAGTGTAAGATTTACTTTTGCCGGTGCAATTTCACAAATCATTTATATTCACCTGTTAAATAAAATTTTTAAAATCAATCAATCGGCCCGCTGTTAAAGCATTTCATACAATATATCCCTGATAAACAGATATTATAATTCTATGATCTTCTTTGCCTCTTCCTCATCGACCTCAGTATCCACGCAACCGTCCCTTAAAAGGGGAACAGCAACGATTACCGGACCATTACCGGTAGAAGCATCTCCCTTTTTAGTCTCGACGATCTCCTTTACGGCACACACTCCTTCTTCAAGTTCCTTCATGCATGCTATTGCGACTATTCCTTCAGGGTTATTCTTCTTTATAAACTTCAATGCCATGGACCCTCCGGGAGCAATGCATACCCCCTTATAACCAAGTTCCTGGGCCATTATCCTGAGCCTTCCCACGGTACATCTGGTGGGACAGTCGTCCCTGCATTCAAGTCCCGCCTTTGTCATCTTTGCCGTGCAGTCCTCACTGGATCTCAGGCAGTGTGATATCAGGAGAACTCTTTTCTCCTTATCGACCGATTTTAATATATCCTCGTTTTCCTTGCTTTCTTCAAGCAGTTTTGATCGTATGACCATCTTATTTCTCACTCCTATACTTTCCCAGAGCCATTAATGGAAAATAATCTTTGTAAAGTTCATATCTTAGATAAAATGTACCGGGAAAACCTCCGCCGGTATAATGATCCTCGGACCAGCTCCCGTCAGGTTCCTGGCTCCTGATCAGATAATCAACGGCCCTTTCTGCTGATCTTCTAGCCTTTTTATCCCCCATCACGCCAAGAAGCGCCCACGCAGTCTGAGAAGCGGTACTTCTGCCCAGCGGGCAGTACCTGTCCTGGTCAAAGGATCTGCAGTCTTCCCCCCAGCCTCCATCGCTGTTCTGGCATGAAACCAACCAGTCCACTGCTTCCCGGACCTGCTGGCTGGTCCCATTTAAGGAAAATCCCCTGTTTTCCAGTATTTCCAGAGCCTGCAGCACCTTGCTTGTGCCGTATATGAAAGTAACACCCCAGCGGCCATACCAGCTTCCGTCCTCCCGCTGGCTCTTCTTCAGATATCTGAGAGCTTTTTTAATTATCCTCCTGTAACCGGGCCCGAGATATCCCAGCTCTCCCATCACATAAAGCACATGTGCGGTGATATCGGGACTTCCGAAATCCAGCGGAGCTATAAAGTCTGCAAAGGGGATGTCCCTTAATAGTCTTTTATTATTATCCCTGTCAAATGCGGCCCAGCTCCCATCCCTGTTTTGCATCTGCATGACCCACTTCATGGCTATTTTAATAGCCCCGCTTTTCTCTTCTCCCCTTGTGATCTTAATAAGGTCTATTGCAAGGCCCACCTTTGCAGTATCGTCAATATCGGGATAATATTTATTCGCAAATTCAAAGGACCAGCATCCCGGCTCCATTCCGGGATTTTTTACCTTCCAGTCCCCTTCGACTTTTACCTGCTTATCCAGCAGCCAGTCAGCCGCCCTCACAAGCCGAGGGTCACAGGGATCCATTCCTGATTTTACGAGAGCTATTACGGCCCATGCAGTGTCCCAGACAGGGGAAGTCGCAGGCTGGAGCACAAAATTATCGCTGTCTTCCATAATAAAGTCTTCAAGACCGGAAAGGCCCTTTTTCATTACCGGATGTGAATTCTCATAATTCAGGTATTTAAGCGCAATAAGCGAAAAGAGCCAGGGAAGCATGATCCCTCCCCAGCTTCCATCATCCTCCTGGTGATCAAGTATCCACCGCTCCACTTTCTTCATGGCCGCTCCCCTGCCGACTTTCAGGCTTCCCGGAAGCCTATCCCACATCTTAAAAGCACGGTTTAGCGCGATGAATATATTTCCAAGGCTTCCGGGATCCGATGCCTTAAAAGCAATAGGCTTTTTAAAATGAGAGATATTTGTATAAAGGTCGAAGATGCTTTCTCCTTCCTCGATTTCATATACAGGTTTAAGTGAAAGTATTATGGAAAAGGCCATAATGGTAGCTCTCGTCCAGCTTGCAAAATCATAGATATTTATATAGGACCATCTTGGTAGGTAGATAATCTCCGGTGGTATCTCGGGTATCCCTTTCCAGCTATACTGCCCGAACAGTGCAAGTATTATTTTGGTGTATGTGTTTGTAGCCTCAATTCCCCCGTTCTGCAGGATGAACTTTTTTGCTTTTTCCATACATTCATTATCTGCAGGTATACCGCATATCTTAAGTCCAAAATAAGTCCTGAGAGTGGCATCGATATTTCCCTGTCCTCCGTAAAACAGGCTCCATGAGCCATCACTTCCCTGTCTATCCAGAGCATATTTAATAGCTTTTTTCTCCCTATTAGGATTCCTTATACCGAATATCCTCATAAGCGGGATAAAATCTATGACCACGGTGACATCAGCTTCTAAAAGCCCGTACCAGTACCCTGCATCATGCTGTTTTGAAAGCAGGTATTGTCGTGAATCCTCTATTGTCTTGTCAAGTCTTTTAATATCAGTTCCTGACATATCCATTCTCCCTGAACCAGTTGATCGATCTTTCAAATGACTTTTCTACCGGAGTGAGTTTAAGACCCAGTTTTTTGATGTCCTGACTGCAATCATAGTATTTAAACTTATGAGCGGTCCTTACAGCGGCAATCGGTATTTTTGGGTGCCGCCTTAGAAGTTTTCCTGACAGGAATTCATCTATGTGCGCAAAGAACCTGGCTACAGCCAGCGGTATCTGCACTTTTGGAGCACTGAGCCCCGCTATGCCGGCAATGATCTCCAGTATGTCTTTTAATGTAAGGTTTTTATTTCCAAGTACATATCTTTGTCCGGGTGCGCCTTTTTCAAATGCCAGGAGGTGGCCCTCCGCCACATCTTCAACATCTATGATATTAAGTCCAGTATTGACATAGGCAGGCATCGCCCCATTAAGCATGTCCAGCACTATCTTGCCTGTGGGGGTCGGATATACATCACCTGCACCAATAGGCGTCGTGGGATTTACTATGGTAACCGGATAATCCTTACCGCAAAGTTTTAAAACCTCTATCTCTGCCAGGAGTTTTGATTTCTTATAGTCCCCGAATACATCATCAGGTGATGCAAGTCCATATCCATTGCCATTTGAACTACTGCCCCAGCTAAGGGTTGATTCGCTGCTCGTATAGACTATTTTTTCCAACCCTTGAGATACTGCAGCCTCTATGACATTCTTTGTCCCTTCAACATTTACGCGGTAAAAATCTTGCGGATCCCTTGCCCAGAATCCGTACATCGCAGCCGCATGAAAAAGCCCCTTGCAGTCGCATGCTGCCCTCTCCAGGGACAGCCTGTCCCTGAGGTCCCCGTATATTACTTTATAGGGAAGCTCCTGGATATTGCGTATATTGCTGGATTTTCTGATGAGCACATTGACATCATGGCCCTTCTCCAGGAGCTTGCGTGCAATATGGCTCCCGACAAATCCGGTGGCTCCTGTTACAAGAAATCTCAAAATACTAACTCCTCCCCGTAATGTTCCATCTGGCAAGCTTTGCTATATCCCTTAAGCTTTTTTTACCCTGTATGGAAGAGGCTTCATAACCACAGTGTGCCATACAGTTGCTGCACCTGGGATCCCTTCCGGTTCCGTATCTTTCCCATTTTGTCCTGTCAAGCATCTCCCTGTAGGTCTGGTAATGGCAGTCAGTCAGCAGATAACATGGGCTTTTCCATCCCTTGATATTATATGTTGGGGTCGACCATGGAATGCACTGGAGCTGCTTCTGTCCTTTAAGAAAATCCCAGTAAACAGGAGTATTGTACAGGCGGGTTCCGTTTAGATTATTATAAATATCTGTAAAAATCTTAAAAACTTGCTGCCTGGACAGAAAATCGTCTTCACCCAGCACTTCATAGTTAAAAGCCGGGGAGACCATCACACCATCGGTCCCGATCTCCTTAAGCAGTGAGAATAATTGCCCGATCTCTGCCACATCAGTATCTTTGTATATGGTCGTATTGGAACGGACACTAAATCCAAGCTTTTTGGCTTTTTTAATTGCTTTTACAGCCTTTTCAAATACATCGGGCTTTCGCGCAAAATGATTATGTGTTGCGGCCATACCGTCAAGATGCACCACGAGGCTCAGCCTTGGATTGGGCTTTATCCCGTCAAGAAAATCCTCGAGCAGCAGTCCATTGGTACACAAATATACAAAATATCCCCCGGTAAGAAGGGACCTGATTATCCCCTTTATCTCGGGGTGGAGAAGCGGCTCTCCTCCGGTAATGGATACTATAGGAGCCTGTGCCTGCACCGCTGCCTCGATGCATTCTTCTTTTGTTAGCCTGCGGTCAATAACATCCCTGTATTCCCTTATCCTCCCGCATCCCGAGCATGCCAGATTGCATTTGAAAAGGGGTTCAAGCATCAGTACAAATGGTATGTATTTATTCTTCTTCCTGCTGTTTCTATAAATATGTTTTATAAGTGTCTTTGACAGGTCCAGCGAATATATCACAGGTCATTACCTTTCATTTTTTTTACTTCTATTTATCATCCGTATTACTCTGGTTTCTTTTTACCAGATATTTATTATTTTTAAGCCCGGCAATATTTGCAGCCCCAATCCCAAACATGGTGATTTTGAGTCCCATTATGATCTCATCAATAAGATCTCCCGCTTCTCCTGCCTGGCCCATAGAAGCTTTTAGTACAGGAAGGGCGGTCCCTGCAATATCTGCCCCCAGAGCTATTGCTTTTGCCGCATCCAGCCCACTCCTTATCCCGCCGCTTGCGATTATCTTGATGCTGCTTCCAATGCCGGAGACCATCTCAAGGCTTTCCGCGGTTGGTATTCCCCAGTCCAAAAAACTCTTTGCAATATTTTTTAACACCGGATTTTTTGAGCGGCTGCTTTCTATTTTTACCCATGAAGTCCCGCCGGCTCCTCCTACATCTATTCCTGCCACTCCTGCATCAGCCAGTAAATGTGCGGCATCAGCCGATATTCCAAAACCTACTTCCCTTACGATTACGGGAAATGGGGCATTTTTACATATATCACCGATCTTTTCAGCAAGATGTGAGAAATCATGGTCGCCTCCATCCTGGAAGACTTCCTGCATGGGATTCAGGTGAAGCATGAGCGCGTCCGCCTCTATCATCTCCACTGCCCTTTTGCACTGCTCCAGCCCGAAACCATAATTTAGCTGTACAGCACCCATATTTGCAAAAAGCAGTATATCGGGTGCAATTTTCCGGACCTTGAAACTGTTCTCAAATGATCTGTCTTCAAGGGCTATCCTCTGAGAGCCGATTCCCATGGCGATCTTCTTTTCCCGGGCCAGTTCTGCAAGCCTCATATTGAGCTTTCCGCCTCCTTCGGTCCCCCCGGTTATGGGTGAGATCATGAGTGGTGCGGAAAGCTTCCTGCCGAACATGCTTGTCCCTGTATCGATGCTGTCAAGGTCAAGCTCCGGTAGTGCCTGATGGATAAACCTGTATCTTTTAAAACCGGTAGATACTATCTCGTTTTCCATATCACCATCAATGCTCAGGTCCAGATGTTCCTGCTTTCTCCTGCTTCCTTCAGAACTTTCGCTACGATCTTTGCTAATTCTTGCCATTTCCCTTAATTTTATGTTTAAAAATCCCTTTTTATTAAAAACTCGGATAACTGTCTGTAATCTGCTGGAAATTCTTTCCTTATGGGAAGCTTCTCCATCTGCTCGATGGCCATATCATAATATTTTTTTGCCTGTCTCTGGCAGAAATATCTTGCACTGGTCTCTTCAAGGCTTTTAAGCACTACTGCCACTCCCCTGTCATTTACTTTACCTTTCCTATAGATTCTTAAAAGCTGGTTCTTCCTCTTCTCATCGCTTTCCTGCAGGCAAAAGACTATTGGAAGCGATTTTTTTCTTTTCTTAATATCATTTCCCTGAGGCTTTCCGGTCCTCCTGTCATTTCCCCAGATTCCCAGGATATCATCAGTTATCTGGAAGGCTATTCCAAGATATCTGCCGAATTTTTCAAAGGCACCAAGCTTTCCATTATCAAGATGCAGCACCGCTCCCACTTTCAGAGCACCGGATATTAATGCGGAAGTCTTTTTTTCTATCATCTCAAGGTATTCGTTAACAGATATGATATCCCTGTCTTCAAAGTCGATATCCATATACTGTCCCTCTATCATCTCAAGGCAGCTGGTATCCAGTATATCGAATACTTCCACCTGTTTTTCC
>SDBT01019162.1_pt1 | contig 10730 bp, 12 predicted proteins | sample 2277101 | NCBI WGS metagenome assembly SDBT01 (sample SAMN10404973, study PRJNA504765) | marine sediment metagenome | isolation source: marine sediment core GS10_PC15, 103 cmbsf | place: Arctic Ocean: Southern Knipovich Ridge | collected 2010
GTGAACTAACAACTAATCGCCTTAACTATCGGACTTCACCGAAGTCCCCATCATTCGCTCTCACATCTCTTTTGGATCGCAGCCCTCTCCTCGCATTTGGGCCATCATATTCTGCATCATCCTTGGCATCATCTTAGGCATAGCATTTGTAGCCCAAGCCAAGAGAAGTCCACCTCCGATGGCACCGAGACCGAACGCAAGCATATATTTCCTGCTATGAGAACCTTGATCACGCATCTTTCTACTCCTCTCCGGCATCTATTATGATGTTAGTTTTAATCTTCTTTGTGCTATTGTCAATATGTATTAACACCTATATTTCCTATATTTATGTGGCTGTCAATGGTGTTCGATCAGATGTCAGCCAATCGAAACTAACCAAATCCTTACCCACGTAAAAACGACAAATATATCCTGCGCAGGACGAGGTTGATTAAAAACAGATGGGGCTTAGGTGGTGAGGATAGTTTGAAGCTTTACGCGGCTATTGTAAGTTGAATATGCTGGTCGAAGCTGAGAAACTTGTCAGATTCATAACCGAAAGTCGCTGGTTCGAATCCGACCTGAAATGATTGGACAATAACTCCTAAACTGTCCATAATATTTATTACGAGTAGACTCGGAAGATGCGTATCGGGCAAGGACACAGAAATGGCAAGTTTAGTAGATAAAGTTATTGGGGTCTATCATTTCGTTAGTGATAGAACACCGAAAAATATTCCGCTCGTGGAACCGAAGCCACATACAGTGAATCCTTGGCATAAGAATGGCCAACCCCTCGTATCTAAGGTGACAGCTGAGAAAGACGTGAGGGACACCATTAACAAGGCTATTGCGTTGCTGGGTAACTTGGGGCAAGCTATCAGCAGGAGTGATAAGGTCTTGGTAAAACCCAATTTCAATAGTCCGGATCCGTTTCCAGCCTCTACTGACCTCGTATTTCTCCGTGCCATAGTTGAGTTACTCCGTGAAGCAGGAGCAAAAGTTACGATAGGTGAAAGCTCCGGTGGTGTTTGGAGACCTAGCAGAAATGTTTTTCGTAAGCTAGGTGTGTTCGAGTTAGCACAAAATCTCGACGTGGAATTAATCGCTTTCGAAGATAGAGCTACTGATTGGGTTAAAATCAAGATTGGTGGCGACTACCTAAATACGGTCACTATGCCGCGCTCAGCCTATGAAGCCGATAAAATAGTATATTTGCCATGCATGAAAACTCACAAGCTGGCACGGTATTCGGGTGCATTGAAACTAGCCTTTGGTTTCATTCACCCCGGTGAACGGCGTGCCTTCCATCTTAGCCACCTGGAGCAGAAAATCGCTGAAGTAAGCCTATGCTGGCAACCAGACCTCATTGTGATGGATGGTAGAAAGGCTTTCGTGTCTGGCGGACCCGACAAAGGTGAATTGGTAGAACCCGGACTACTCCTCGCCTCTGGCGACCTTATTGCTACGGACATCGAAGCGATGAAAGTAATCTTAACCTATCAGGCTAAGAACAAGCTCATTGGAGATCCTTGGCAGTCACCACAGATCGCTGCAGCATTGAAGCATGGCTTGGGAATCAGCGGGGGTAACTATATCGTAGTTGAGTAGACTTGATTCAGTCACTGCATATCACCCCGCCACTCCCTAACTCTCCTCACAAATCATGGGCAGATTGGCCACTTAATATAACTTCTTCACACAGAGGTTTGGTATTGTGGAGCCACCTTCAAGAGCAAGATGGCTATGTACACAGCCTACCGCTTTGAACTGAGTACCAATTGGGAGAGCGCCATTCCTTTTAGTCACAATATATGTTGTCTCAGCGTAGTGTCTCCGCTTGCGCCTTTCTAAATACCTAACTGATACTCTTTTGTAGATCTCCCTTACTTTTTCTGGGTTACGCTCCCGCCAGGCCGTGGTGTGCTCTATATGCCTCTTCTTGGCCTCCGGCGTGAAGAAAGGGTAAGAGTATCTCTTATAAGCCTTAGAGCATTCCGGGCAGTACTTCATGGCGACTTTGGTTGGCTTCCCACAGCGAATACAGAACTTGTGAACAGCAAGGTTGAGACCAGGATAATGCTTATTAAGTATCTGCCGGACCCGCTCCCTGGTAATTCCAAATGTGTCACCAATACTCTGAAGAGTGTGCCCTTCTTTCCTCATTGTGGCCATGTGACCAATCAAAACTTGACGTGCGTAAAGCCTGCTGTCCGCTTCGGTCACCGCGGGAATTGATTTTACTGCGCCTCTCTGCTCAATAGAAATGGAAACTTCTTTCGCTTTTGTCTTCGCTGGTTTAGAGAGTGACTTACTCTTATCTAGCACTGTCATCATCCACCTCCCAATTGATGCGCCTCTTTAATCCCAACAAAAAGGGGCACCAGCCACCGCTACCTTATCTAGCGGTTCCAGTGCCCTCATTTCATTCTCATCACCTTCTCTAACCTTACTTAAGACAATATTCTATTGTACTTATGCGTTCATTGGTTGACCCTATACGTAATTATTTAATATTATTTTTCCCCGTTTGTCAATACCTATAATATCGATAACTAGTTTAGCAAACTCGAAACCAACCAAATCCCTACCCGCGCAAAAACGAGGAATATGTGCCGCGACAAGAAACACAAAACGCTTGACGCTCACGTCACTAGCACCTACAATAACCATAGCGCCGGGATGGCGGAATCGGCAGACGCAGCGGACTTAAAATCCGCCGGAGTTAATCCTTGTGGGTTCGAGTCCCACTCCCGGCACCACCCAAGATTAGGGGTGTGATATGCCCTGGTTAATAATAATATTGGGTTATTTTCTCGGTTCCGTTCCCACCGCCTATATTACCGGACGCATTTTGAAGGGCGTTGACATTCGGCAGATTGGGGATGAGAACATGGGTGCCGCCAATGCCTTTCACCAGCTGGGGCCTAAGGTAGGAGTCGCGGTAGGGCTTGTTGACGCTGGAAAGGGCGCCCTGGCTGTCCTGATCGCTCAGGCAGCCAATATGCCCCAGGTAGCCGTCCTGTTTGCTGGCCTTGCCGCCGTAATTGGTCATAACTGGCCAGTGTTTATCGGCTTCAGGGGTGGCCGGGGGGGGAGTACTACCATTGGCGTGCTACTAACCGTGATAACTCAGCCAATGCTAATAGTGGCCGGGCCAGCAGTGCTAGCCCTCCTTATCAGAAGGAATATAATTTTAGCCAGTGCCTTTCTATTTATCCCACTGCCACTAATATGCTGGTGGTTGGGAGTGCCGGCAGTACTTGTTGTTTATAGCGTAACTCTACCTTGCCTGGTGGGCTTCACCCACTTCCTCAGGATGAGGCGCAGGGTAATGCGCCAAGCATAATCCATAGCTAGAATAGCCGTTTAATGACGGCTTTACCTTACTAATGCTTTAGAGCCAACGACTTTATTGACAAAGCCAAGTTGGGTTGTTAAACTGGTGTTACTCTAGCCATGCCTTGTAACAGTTTGATTGGCGGGAATATGGCGTATTTATGTCGTGAGGTAGAGTCTTAACACTGGAGTGGCTTCGGTGGTAGATAAAAACAGTAAAGGTATGGTTCAGGTTTTCACCGGCAACGGGAAGGGCAAGACTTCAGCGGCACTGGGAGCAGTACTCCGAGCCGTGGGTCACGGCCTGAAAGCATACATTGTTTTCTTCATGAAAGGCCAATACCCCTATGGCGAATTCAGTACCCTGTCTAAGATACCCAACGTCGATGTGGCCAGCTTTGGCTTTAGGTGCCTTACTGACCCGGCGAATATTAAGCCTGAGGAAATAGAGCAGGCAAAGTTAGCTCTGTCGGCTGCCCGTGAGGCTATGCTCAGTGGTAATTATGACCTGGTAGTATTGGATGAAGTAAATGTAGCCGTAGCCAAAAAACTCGTTGAACTGGATGAGGTGGTCAGGCTGATTGGTGATAAGCCACGGAATGTGGAACTTATCCTTACCGGTCGCTATGCTGATGCCAAGCTAATTGAGTTGGCAGACCTGGTCACCGAAATGGTAAAATTAAAGCACCCCTATGATAAAGGAGTGCCGGCTAGACGGGGAATTGAATATTAAGTTAGAGGAGGAAATATTATGAAGATTACACTGAGCGTAATTAAGGCTGATATTGGCGGTTATGTTGGGCATTCTGCGTCTCACCCTGATATTTTAGCCTTGGCTGGTGAGTGCTTAGCCAAGGCTAAGAAAGAAGGGTTGCTGATTGACTATCATGTAACCAAGTGCGGCGATGACCTGCAACTCATTATGACTCATCAGCAGGGTGAGGAAAACGAGAAAATCCATAAGCTGGCTTGGGATACTTTTGTTGAGGGTACTGCATTGGCTAAAAAGTTAAAGCTTTATGGTGCCGGGCAGGACTTACTATCTGATGCCTTTTCCGGCAATGTTAAGGGAATGGGCCCCGGGGTAGCTGAAATGGAGTTTGAGGAGCGGAAGTCTGAGCCCATCCTCATTTTTATGGCAGACAAGACCTCGGCTGGAGCATGGAATATGTCACTGTATAAGATGTTTGCTGACCCGTTTAATACCATCGGACTGGTTATTGCCCCCAATATGCACACTGGTTTTGCCTTTGAAGTACACGATGTCAAGGAGCATAGAAAGATAACCCTGAATGCTCCAGAGGAAATCTATGACCTGCTGATTTTCATTGGTGCCCCTTCACGCTATGCGGTAAAAGCGGTTTATCAGCGGGAAACCAAGGACATAGCAGCGGTATCCTCTACCCAGCGTCTGTCTTTAATTGCTGGCCGATATGTGGGCAAGGATGACCCGGTGTGCATCGTTCGCGCGCAGGCGCAGTTCCCAGCAGTAGGTGAGGTGCTGGAACCTTTTACCTTACCCCATCTGGTAGAGGGCTGGATGCGGGGCTCGCATCACGGTCCCTTTATGCCGGTAGCTGTTGAAGATGCCACACCGGCCCGTTTTGACGGACCACCAAGAGTGACCTCGGCTGGCTTCCAGCTTGCCGATGGCAAGCTGGTGGGACCACGCGACATGTTTGCTGACAAGTCATTTGATATCGCTCGCCAGCAGGCAAACGAAATAGCTAACTACATGCGTCGCCATGGTCCCTTTGAGCCGCACCGCCTGCCTCTGGAGGAGATGGAATACACTACCATGCCTGAGGTGGCGAGGAAGTTAGAGGGAAGGTTTACTGACCTTGACTGAGCCAACGGTGAGGGCTATCATTAGAGCAAGGTAATATTTAGCCATGCTCAAATAGGAGGTGAGGCAAATGGCAGTCTACGTTATGCTTACCACGCTGACTGACGAGGGAAGGAAAACCGTAAAGGAAAGTCCTAAAAGGCTCAAAGAGGTTAATAAGGAAGTTGAAGCCATGGGAGTTAAGATACTAGTTCAGTATGCTCTCCTGGGTCCATATGACTTCTTAAATATCCTGGATGCTCCAGACAATAAGACTGTATCCAAAGTCGCCATGGAGCTAGGCTCAAGAGGTACCCTTCATACTATGACCATGGCGGCAATGACTGTTGACGAGTTTACCAGTAACCTTTAACATTTATTTTGGAGTTCTGTTGCGTCTCAAGCTTCTTCTGGCGACAAACAATGAAGCCAAGGTGCGTGAATACAAGAGCCTGCTTCATGACCTGCCTTATGAGCTGGTTACGCTGGCTGAGCAGGGTATCACTGCCGTGGTTAGCGAGGTGGGAGAAAGTCTGGAGGAAAATGCCAGATTAAAGGCAACAGTCTTAGCTACCAAGAGCCAGTTACTAGCTATGGCTGATGATTCAGGTCTGGCGGTTGATGCTCTGGGTGGTGAACCGGGTCGGCTGTCAGCCCGCTATGCTGGTGAAGGTGCTTCAGATAGAGACAGAATCAACTATCTGCTGGCACGGCTCAAAGGCGTACCCTGGGAGAAACGCTCTGCCCGTTTCCAGTGTGTTATTGCTATAGCTACACCTGACGGGAAGGTAGAGTTTTGTTTCGGCGAGTGTCATGGCTTTATAACTTTTGCTCCGAGGGGTGAGCAGGGCTTTGGCTATGACCCGGTTTTTTACCTTCCCGAGCTAGATAAAACAATGGCTGAGTTACCTTTAACACTGAAGAACCAGGTCAGTCATCGGGGACGGGCGGCCAGACAAGTATACCGGGTACTGGAAAAGTTAAAGGGGCAGTAAATATGCCCGGTAAGTTATTAACTGGCGGAGAAGACAGAAAATCGTAGGAGGCAGCATTATCTATGACTGGACTTTCCGACTCTTTTCAGCGCCCCATAGATTATCTGCGTATCTCGGTAACTGACCGCTGTAATCTGCGCTGTATCTACTGTATGCCAGCTAAAGGTGTTCACCTGATGTCGCACGGAGACATTCTTAGCTATGAAGAAATCTACACTGTAGCTGCCGCCGCCGCCGAGTTAGGTATAAATAAGGTAAGAATTACCGGTGGTGAACCCCTGATAAGGGCAGGACTACCTAAACTAGTCCAGATGTTGTCGCAAATAGATACTATAGATGATATTTCTCTAACTACAAATGGAGTTCTGCTGGCTCGTTATGCGGCTGAGTTGAAGCAAGCCGGACTCCGGCGAGTTAATGTAAGCTTGGATACACTTAAGCCTGACAAATTTGAGTATATTACTCGGGGCAGTAATCTTGACAACGTACTGAAAGGCGTCAATGTCGCTAGGTCGGTTGGGCTTAATCCAATCAAGATTAACATGGTGGTTATGTCTGGAGTTAATGACGATGAATTGCGCGATTTTGCGGCTAAGACTATTACTGAGGGATGGCATGTGCGCTTTATTGAGTATATGCCCTTCGGTGAAGGCGCTACCGCTTCGCCATTTGTCCCGGTCAGTGATATAAGGCAGCGACTTGAGGTAATGGGAAAATTAGAGCCTTGCTCGCGCAAGATGGGCAATGGACCGGCTAAATACTTCCGTTTGCCTCAGGCTAAAGGCACCATTGGCTTTATTACACCGGTTAGTGAACATTTCTGCTTCCACTGCAACCGACTTCGTCTTACTGCTGATGGTAAGCTCCGCCTCTGCCTATTAAGTGAAGATGAAATAGACTTGAGGCAATCCCTGCGTAGTGGTATGTCTTCGGCGGAATTGAAAAGATTAATTGAAGAAGCGGTCGCCAATAAGCCACTGCGCCATCACCTGGCCGAGGGCTGTGTGCCTCAAGACCGCCCCTTTTCTCAAGTAGGGGGTTAATTGTGGAAAAGCTGACACATATAGATGCGTTGGGGCGTCCTCGAATGGTAGATGTTACCAAGAAACCTGATACCAACCGTGAGGCAGTAGCCAAAGGCACGGTCAGAATGCAAGCCTCCACCTTTGACTTATTAAAGAAGGGTAAGACGGCAAAAGGGGATGTGCTGGCGGTAGCCCAGCTAGCTGGCATTATGGCCGCCAAGCAAACGCCTAATTTAATCCCTCTCTGTCACCCAGTTCTCATCGGGGATATTAGGGTTGAGTTCAGTCTGAATGAGGAGAATAGTGCTGTGGAGATTACCACCACGGTAAAGAGTATTGGCAAAACGGGTGTGGAGATGGAGGCACTTACCGCTACCGCAGTTACCGCCTTAACCATCTACGATATGTGTAAAGCAGTAGACCGCGGCATCCAAATTGAGAATATCCGTCTCACCAGAAAAAGTGGTGGTAAAAGTGGCACCATAAACCTTGATTAGAATTAATTATTGTTATATACTAATCCACCATTAGTTAATGTAATTTTGGGGGTGTACCATGAAATTATCATGTCTTCAAGAGAACCTGAACCGGGGACTCAGTGTGGTAGGGAGGGCAGTAGCCACCAGAGCAACTTTGCCTATAACCAATAATGTCCTACTAGCCACTGACCAGTCACGCCTTAAACTTGTTGCCACCAATCTGGAAATGGCTATCACCTGCTGGATTGGTGCCAAGGTAGAGGAAGAAGGGGCAATCACTGTTCCCGCCCGACTTATCACTGAGTTTATTAGCTCCCTGCCCAGTGACCGGATTGATATTAGCCTTTCTCCCAAGACCAGGACACTGGGGTTAAAGTGTGCCCGATTTGAGGCGCGTATCAGTGGGGTTGATGCTAAGGATTTCCCACCCATACCCAAGATTGACGAGGGTATTGCTACCAAGGTTGAAGTGGAAGCCCTTCGGCAGGGGATTAACCAGGTTGTGTTTGCTGCGGCAATAGAAGAGTCTCGCCCTGTGCTCACTGGGGTTGATGCCCAGTTCGAAGGCGATTTACTGACGCTAGCTGCAGCTGATGGCTTTAGATTAGCCGTATACAAGCTACCTATCGCCGCCCCGGTTAGCGAGAAAGTCGAGGTTATTATTCCTGCCCGGACTCTGGCTGAGCTAAATCGGCTTATGGCTGACCAAGAAGAGGCAGTTGACATAACGATAAATCCTAATAAGAGCCAGGCACTCTTCCGCCTCAAGAATATTGAACTGGTATCCCAGCTCGTTCAGGGCACTTTCCCCAACTATGTCCAGCTTATTCCCCAGAGCTATAGTACCCGAATGGTGGTTAGCGTTGCCGAATTTCTGAGAGCAACCAAAACTGCCTCAATCTTTGCCCGTGACGGCAGTGGCATTGTCCGTTTAGTAGTAGCACCGGGTGCCGAGCTAAAGCCGGGTAAGGTAACGGTGTCTGCCCGCTCTGAGGAGATAGGTGATGATGTCGGTGAGATTGATGCTACTGTCGAGGGTGAGGAAGCAAAGATTGCCTTTAATGGCAAGTATCTAACCGACGTGCTCAGTGTGCTTCATGAGGCACAAGTGGCTGTGGAAACTACCAACCCGTCAAGCCCTGGTGTTATCCGCCCGGTGGGAGTAGATAACTACATTCATGTCATCATGCCGATGTTTGTGCAATGGTAGTAACATCGGTTGATGAAGGCAAGGTGGGGAATTCTACGGGTATTATGCCCTTAATGTCTATACTCTGAGTGGAGGCTGTGACCCGGATATCCAGTGCTTCAAGGGCAAGTCTCTTATCCTGAATATTTGCATTATCCAGGTTTTGCCGCACTCTCTGGCAGAACTCATTTAGTTTAATCTCGGCATCAGCAATGTGCGATAGCCTATCTTTGGTCTCTTTAATCCTCTGTAATTCTTCGTCAGCCTGGCATTCGTTCTTCAGTCTGTTGATTTCATCCAGCACATAGTCCTTGGTTACCTCACCGTGCCCTAACAGAGATATAAGCTGCCTCTCCTGTTTCTCGTAGTTACGAATCTTTCTTTCTAGCTTGGCAATTTCTTTGTTTGAATATGATTCTTGAAGCGATTGTTTGCTTTGTTCATCAGCCTGTCGTTTAAGTTCTGCGACTATGATTTCTGGATTTTCCAAGACCTCCCTGACGTTTTTCCAGACCACGTCCTCAATGTAATCAGCCCTGATATACCGGGCGTTGCAGGTCTTTCCTTTAACAGCTGTTGGGCTGGTGCTGTGCTCAAAACAAGGCGTCAGCAAGTTCGTGATTTTCTAAGCTTGGTTCTTGTTGAGATGCTACAAAAGCAGGACGAGATTGGAAAGAAGGAGATTGCTACCCGGACGCAGAGCTACTAGTTAGCAAAACATGTAACTGTGCGACACATAATGACGAAATGTTCAACATCCAGGCCATTAAAGACAGGGACTGGGCTGAAAAATAGAAACGAAACAGGAGCAGCCTCGGAAACTAGATTTCCCCATTTAATAGCTGGACCAGATGCAAGACTTTTTGAGGCATCTTATGCCTGAGGAGCCCATCCTGGAGTTGTATCACGCAGCCAGGGCAAGTTGTTACTACAATATCAGCATTTGTCTTTTTGATAGACTCAATCTTATGGTCGGCAATTTTCTGCGAAAGTTGGTAATGGTAAATACTGAAAGCACCTCCCATTCCGCAGCAATCATCGGCCCCGTCCATCTCAACAAATTCCAATCCATTGATGGACTTGAGGATTTTCCTTGGTTGTTTGACTATGTTCTGATATCTAGCCAAATGGCAGGGGTCGTGATAAGTAACCCTCAGGCCTTCCACATCTCGTGTTCCATAGGCAGATTCCTCCAGCTTCAAATCGTCCACCAGAAATTCGGTTAAGTCTCTTACATTAGCAGTGAACTCACCATATGATTTTACTCTTTCTTCGGTATCCGCCAGGTAAATTTGGTAATGTTTTAAGGCGGAGCTACAGGTAGCGCACCCAGTGACAACAAGGTCTAGATCACTAAAGACGCTAACAGTGTTATCAGCTAGAAACCGCGCTGTTTCGAAATCTCCAGCTCCAGAGACTGGCATTCCACAACAACCTTGTTCCTTAGGAACCACAACTTCAATCCCATTTTTCACCAAAAAGTTTATTATAGACTTCCCAATCTCAGGCCAGATAAAATTGAAAACACAGCCAACGAAGAAACCAACTCTCATCTTTACCTCAGTCCCCGGTGGAGGGGAGACTACACTAGGAACCTGGTCTATTAAAGAAGTAGAAGCAATATGAGGTACGTATCTTCCCTCTCCCAAAGGGGAAAGAAAAAGTGGTAGGCGCTTAAAGTCTCCTTCATACTTTGGCAAGAGCGGTTGAAACTTGGAGGCAAGCTTTAATAATAGGGCAAATCTTTGCCTATAGGGTATTAACCATCTATAGGCCGCTTTCTTGGGCAGTGAAAATCCTCTTTCTCTAACCAGGTCTGCCCGGAGAGCCAACACTAGCTGGTCGGCGTGTATACCGGCGGGACAGAACATGGAACATCTATTGCAAGCCAGGCAT
>SDBT01019163.1_pt1 | contig 10730 bp, 11 predicted proteins | sample 2277101 | NCBI WGS metagenome assembly SDBT01 (sample SAMN10404973, study PRJNA504765) | marine sediment metagenome | isolation source: marine sediment core GS10_PC15, 103 cmbsf | place: Arctic Ocean: Southern Knipovich Ridge | collected 2010
TATAGAAGATGCTATTTCATTGTCCCGACTTGAAGATGCCTTCCATACTGGGTATTGGCACCACTTTGTTTATCCCATAGATACGGTGCTTTCCCACCTATCAGCTATGGTGGTTGATGATGTTGCCTCTCAAGCTATAAGGAACGGGCGTCCTGTTGCTGGAGCCGCTTATCTTGAACAGCGCCCCTCAGCACACTCTACTTTTGATGATTATTGCCGTGCCTATACAGCTGACGGCTGTTTCTTAGGCGTGCTGCGTTTTGACCCTGAAAAAGGGCAGTGGCAGCCCAGGAAGGTTTTTTCTCTAGCTGATAGCTAGTCAGGTTCTGGCTTTAGGTAGCCCCTTTAATTTTTCTTCTGGGCTTCTCCCGGGCGACCTTCTTGAAATGTTTGATTGCCTTGCCCCACTTAAACCGATTCAGATTAACAAAGCCCTTGGTTCTATTCATAGTAGCTTAACTCTGCTCACGGGGTTCAGTATCACCTTCTGTTAATTCTTCAACAGGAGTTTCACCAGCAAGCTGTAATTTATCCCCAAACCGGGCAAGTTTTCTACTTGCCTCGTCATATTTATTGGCAGCATGCCGTATATGTCCCCCTATTGTCTCGTAGTCAAGTTGAAAATCATCAAGGTCACTTTGCAAACGCCTCACATAACCAAGGATTTCACCCGCGGCCTTCTCAAAGTGTAGCCCTTTTAATCCTTGTACAATAACCTGTAAATAGGCATAGAAGCTGTTCGGTGACACAGGAACTACCTTCTTTTCAAGAGAGTAAGAGAATGTGCCACTTTCTTCTGTGTCTCGAATTATTGTCTCATAATAGATATTTTCTGCTGGAATATACATCAGGGCGAAGTCAAACGTATTTTCATCGGGGAGAATATATTTAGTTACGTTATCAATGTGCCTTTTAATGGTGCGTGTAAATTGCCGTCGTAAGGCTGCTTGCTCCTCTTCAGATTCTGATGAGAGTATTCGCTTAAAATCTTCTAAAGGGAACTTAGAGTCAATGGGGACCAGATTCTCCCCAATTCGAATAACGGCATCTACAATCTCACCATTACGAAACCTATGTTGAAGTGAGTAGTTCTCACGCGGCAGAATATCAGTTAGTAATCTCTCTAGTAGGAGTTCACCAAAACCGCCTCTGAATTTGGGGGCACGTAAAAGCTCTTGTAAGTTAGAGATGTTCTTGCCAACTTCTTGAATATCCTTCGTTTTCTCAGTCAACTCACCCAATTGTTTTTGCACATTGCCAAAAATACCCACGCTATGTTCCACCTTTTCTCCCACCACTTTTGATAAAGTGTCACCTTGTTCCTTCCATCTTTGGTGAGCTCGACGCCTATCCCAGATAAAGAAACCACCCAAAATCACTAGAATCACTAAAATAATCGATAAAATGATGATTATTGTTATTTCCATGTTAACCTCCGAAGCGTGTTATCGGTAAATGCCTTCCCCTTTATTCACTGCGTTTCGTTAAACAACCCTAGCTATCTTAAGGAGCCTCTTGGTATCGTCGTGTAGCTCGTCCCATATCTGGGGAATTCGCTTTTTCTCTACCCATACCGCTTCACCAACGTCACTCCCGGTTTTCAATTCACCACCAACCAGCCTTGCCAAATAGTCAATATAAACGACGTGGAGCGAGACTGTATCATTTGACCTGACGATTCTATCAAAGGGGTGCAGGGGGGTAACTAAGTCTACTTCAAGCTAGGTCTCCTCTCTCACCTCTCTTTTAATACCTTCCTCTATTGTCTCTCCAAATTCTAAAGCTCCGCCAGGGCATATCCACTTGCCCTGCCAGAATCCACCTCTCTCTGGGATATGCTTTACTAGGAGTATTTTGCCATCCCCTTCTTCAATTACCGCTCCGACTCCAATCATTATTGAATGCTGTGTCATCACAACTTGCTCCTTTGTTTGCCGGGTAAGCCTGTTATGTTTTTGTGTTGTAGCCTGACATTGACCTTACCCTATTTATACAATATCATAATAAAGATTGCTATGGAAATCGTTCCTCATGTTTACCAGATAAAAAGCAGGGGTGGCATAATCAGGGGTGGAAATATGATTTTGATTGCTGAGGAGGAGCTAACACTTATTGATACCGGATTACCCGGTAGCTCTGCCAAAATAGTAAATCTTATCCATAGCCTTGGGCGTTCTATTGAGGCGCTTACCCTTGTTCTTCTTACACATAACCATCCTGACCATGTGGGTGGACTGGCTGAGTTGAGGAGGCTTACCAGAGCCAAAGTGGCTGCGCATAAAGCTGATGTAAGGGATGTTTCTAGCCAATCACCCTGTCCTTCTTGGGTCGTACGAAAGCTATTGCATGTACCACCTTTTTCAGCCTTAAAACCAATCTTTGCTCCCGAGCTAGGCGGTGTTGACGTTCAGTTGGAGGGCGATGAGGTTCTTAGCCCACTAGGCGGTCTCAGGGTTATCCACACACCAGGGCATACTCCGGGCAGCATCAGCCTCTACTCACCACAAAAGAAGTTGCTTATTGTGGGAGATGCTTTGCGTAAGCGCCGCCAGAACCCTTGCCTGCCAAGTAAAATGGCTAGCCGTAACTACCAGCTAGCCATAGACTCAATAAAACGAATTGCTTATTTAGACTTTGATATTATGTGCTTCGGCCATGGTAGACCAATAACTAAGGATGTCTCAGCTAAGGTGCGGGACCTGATAAAAAACGTGGACTAAAATTACCCTTTATACCATAGCTAGGCAGGTAAGCTACTTGACGAACAACTTGTCTTGATTGTAATATTGTGGCGGTAAAGAAGACGATATACAAGTAGAAATGCCCTTTAAGAATGCGAGTTATCGCTGGCAAAGCAAAAGGTCACCGGCTTAAAGTGCCGAAGGGAACCTACATTCGCCCGGCAACGGAGTTAGTGAGGGGAGCGATTTTTTCCATTTTGGAAACTACCACCAGCGATTGGACAAGGGTGGTTGATTTTTTTGCCGGTAGTGGTGCCTTGGGCATTGAGGCCTTGAGCCGTGGTGCCGGTTGGGTTGATTTTGTTGACCAAGAGCGGCGGTGTTGTGGTATAATCAAACAAAATTTGGAAAGCACAAAACTGGCAGCACAAGCTCATGTTTATTGCTGCAGTGTAGCCAAAGCACTTTCGTTTCTTGATAAGGAGTATAACATTATATTGATGGACCCACCTTATGCTGATTCATCTATAGGTGGTCTTATAACGCAACTGGCAACTACTAAGCTGGTTGGGGCAGACTCGGTTGTAGTGGTGACTCACTCTCCTCACCTTCCCCTAAATTCAAGTTATGCCACGCTAAATCTTATTAAGGAACGCCGCCATGGCGATAGCTGCATTGCGTTATACCGGAAGGAGGAGAAATCTTGACTGTTGCTCTTTACCCAGGCAGTTTTGACCCGATAACCAATGGGCATCTTGATGTTGTTCATAGAGCAGCTAGACTTTTTGAAAAGCTAATCATTGGCGTTTTTGAGACCCCGAGTAAATCCCTTTTATTCACTGCTGAGGAGAGGTTAGAGATGGTCAGGCAGGCAGTAGTTGATGTCCCTAATGTTGAGGTGCAATCTTATTCTGGGCTCACCGTCGACTTTGCCCGGAAAGTAAAGGCACTGGCAATGGTGCGAGGATTGAGAATGGGCTCTGACTTCGAGTGGGAATTTGAGATGGCCATGATGAATAAACAGTTATGTCCGGAGTTAGATTTGGTCTGTTTAATGGCATCGTTAAAATATCAATTCCTCAGTTCCACTATACTCAAGGAGGTAGCTAGCTTGGGGGGAAAAATTGATAATTTGGTTCCTAAGCATGTGGCTGAAGCTCTGAGAAAGAAGGTGGGGAGTATTAGATAAATTAGTGGATGATTCTTTAAGAAATAAAGTCAGGAGGTAAAAAAGGTATGGCATACAAGATTACGGATGAGTGTATTAGTTGTGGCGCTTGTGAGCCTGAGTGTCTCAACAACGCCATCAGTGAGGGGGAGACCATCTATGTGATTGACCCTGATAAGTGCACCCAGTGTGTTGGTAGCTTTGAATCACCTAAGTGTGCGGAAATTTGCCCTATAGACGATTGCTGCATAGCTGACCCAGAGCATAAAGAAAGCAACGAGCAACTGCTGGAGAAGTGGAAGAAGTTACACCCTGGAGAAACTCCGGCTACTTAAAACCACTCGGTGTAAATCAGTGGCTAATTAAATAGACTTGCAGGGCTGGGGTGAGGTTTCTTGCCTCAGCCTTGTATGTTTGAAGTGCTCATAAGAAAATAAACCCTGAGAGGCAGCTATGCGTTTAGCTGTAATAGGGGTCTGATCACCCACCGGAAGAAAAAGGTAAGGCGCTAAATCCAGTCTCTATTATCCGTAGCGCAGAGCATCAATAGGATTTAGTCTGGCAGCTCTCATTGCCGGGTAGATGCCGGAGACAAGGCCAATAATAACCGATACTGAGATAGCCAGAATTACAATAAATGGTGAGACCACAGCGTTGATTGTGAATCCACCGATGTCGATGAGAGAGATTCCCCATGCCACCAGCCAGGCACCAGTTAATCCAATAGCTCCTCCCGCCAGACTCAGCATGGCGGCTTCTAACAGAAATTGCATTAGAATATCCCTGCGCTTGGCGCCTATTGCCTTACGCAGGCCTATCTCCCGGGTGCGCTCAGTTACTGAAACCAGCATGATATTCATGATACCAATGCTGCCTACCAGCAGGGAGATACCACCAATCAGCCCTAGAAATGCGGTTAAGGCAAGGGTTATGGTCTCAAATGTCCCCATTAACTGCTCCAAGCCGGTAACGGAGAAATCGTTATCCCCACCCTCAGCGATGCGGTGACGCTTCCTTAAGAGGGTTTCAATATCTTCTATTACCTCGTCCATCACCTCAGCGCTGGCTGCCTGCACAACGATTGACTGCACAGCGTCTTCCCCGCTGGGTGTCTTCTCGGAGAACAGCCGGGCTTGAAAGGTGGTTATCGGTGTTATCACCATCTCATCCCAACTAAACCCGAAAGATGACATACCCCTGGGTCCCAGAACACCGATGACGGTAAAGCGTTTCTCCTTGATTTTAACTTTCTGACCGACAGGGTCATCATCGCCAAACAGCTCTTCAGCAGTTTGACTCCCCAATACCACCACCATATCCCTCCTGGCTGTATTCACTTCAGAGATGAATTGCCCCGACGCTATTGTAAAATCATACAACTGCTGAAATTCGGGAGTAGTACCCTCTATCACGGCGGTTGTGTTTTCATTACCGGCTATTAGCTTAACATAGTTCTCGTTGGTCGGATTTACGGCTGCCACCGAGCGGATGTCTCGCATAGCCTCAGCGTCATCCATAGTAAGACTGGCAGTGGCAAATCCGGGTGCCATTGCGGCAATTCCCGGCGCATCTGGATTACTGGGCGTCACGAAGAGCAGGTTGCTGCCTAGCCCTTCAAAAGTGGAGGTAATCATATTTTGGAAACCCGCTCCCACGGACATGAGAACGATAACGGCACCAACCCCGATTACCATACCCAGCATAGTCAGAGCCGACCGCAATTTATTTGACAATAGTGATTTTATAGCAATACTGATGAACTCGATAAACTTCATAATCTCCTCTATAGCCAGAATCAGGCAGGAGTTGTCTGGGTAACCTTCTCATCACTGACAACCTTACCGTCATAGAGCCGAATGATACGCTGGGTTTGTTCGGCAATATCCATCTCATGGGTAACCATAATGACGGTGATACCGTCGCCGTTGAGTTGCTGAAAGATAGAGAGAATCTCGGCGGTAGTGGCACTGTCCAGGTTGCCAGTAGGCTCATCAGCCAGAATAACATCTGGATTGTTTACCAGTGCCCGGGCAATAGCTACCCGCTGCTGCTCACCTCCTGATAGCTCAGTTGGTTTATGATTAGCTCTGGCTCCCAAGCCCACTCGCTCCAGTGCTTCCATAGCTCGCCGGCGCTTATTACGGCTACCACTGTAGACAAGGGGCAGCTCAACATTAGCTAAGGCATTAACCCGGGATAAGAGGTTGTATTCTTGAAAGACAAAACCCATTTTTTTGTTTCTCATCTCAGCCAGCTGGTTATCGCTGAGTCGGCTGACATCAGCCCTGTCAAAGGTGTATCTACCCAGGGTAGGCTTATCCAGAAAGCCGATGATATTCATCAGGGTGGACTTACCCGAACCTGAGGCTCCGATAATAGCCACCATCTCCCCTCGTTTAATAGAGAGAGTTACCCCCCTGAGGGCAGGAACCTCTACCTTCCCCATGCGGTAAATCTTGGTGATGTTGTCCAGTTCAATCATGTTCCCTGACCCATTAAGATTTATCAGCCAAAAAGACCGCCTGAGCTGGATGACTGTGCTTTAGCCCGAGTTTTTATGACTACGGTTTCACCCTTATAAAGTCCGCTAATAATTTCGGTATCAAAGCCATCGCTGATACCGGTAATTACAGTTCTCTCCTCAATCAGCTCCTCTTTCTCCTTAGTCTGCTCCTGTACCATAACCTTGACTATAGTATTACCTGAGCTGTCCTCGTCAATTGCACGATTTGGCACTACCAGTACATTACGACGTTCCTTGATAACAATATCAACTGTAGCACTCATACCAACCTTAACTTCGGAGTCTGCGGCAACATCAAAGCTAATGGTAACGTCATATAGTACCAAGCCAGCCTGAAATGTAGGCGTTAAGCCAATGGAGCTAACCGTACCCTCAAGGTGAAGGTCAGGTAAGGCATCAAGACTGATAATGGCTCTTTGACCCGGCTTGACGCTGGGAATATCTATCTCATCAATCTCTGCCCCTAGTTCCAGGCTACTCAGGTCATACAGATGGATGATTGTTTGAGTGGCAAGAACAGTGTCTCCTTCATCAGCATTAACATCGGCTACCATCCCACGGAATGGAGCGGTAAGAGTTGCCTCACGAAGTTGCTTCTGGGCGTGCCTCAGAGACTGCTCGGCTAGCTTTAGAGACTGCTCGGCTAGCTCCAGAGACTGTTCAGCCAGCTCTACTTGCAGCTTCTCAATGACTACTTCCTCTGGGTCAGTACCAGACAGCATTGCATCTAACTTGTCTTTAGCCGCGTTCAGCCTTGACTGGGCGTGGATTACTACGTTCTGGTAAAACGCCTCGCCCGGGCTTCCTGGGTCATAATTGGACAGTTTCCTCAGAGCCTCATCCAGATACCTCTCGGCTTCATCTACATCAGCCTGCGCAATCTTAATATCTGACAAAGTATATAGGTCCCGAGTTTTTTCCAGATTGTATTCGGCTGTTTTCAAAGCTACCTGTGCCTGGGTTACGGCTGCCTCTTGCTGGGTTACGGCTACCTGTGTCTGAGTTAAAGCCACCTCCAGAGCATCGGTATCAAGCCTGGCCAGTACACCACCCGCAGCAACGTTATCACCCTCCTCAACATATATCTCATCCACCCTGCCACCAACACCAAAAGCTAGTTTAGCCTCATTAGAAACATCAATGTTGCCGCTGCCGCTAACACTAACAACTAAATCGCTGCGCACAACCTCAAATAGCTGGCGGCTAGCCGCTTCTGTTTTACCCCCTCCACAAGCGGTAATGCCGGTCAGGACTAGACACAGGAATAAAAGAACTGTAATTATTCGCCAGTTTTTCACCTAACCACCCCCCTCTTTTTGCTAGCTGCTGTCGGCGACTTGTAATCCTGTACCAGTTTCCCAAATTCAGCCAACCGCTCACTCCATTTGGACATTATTTGCTCAACAGCATCAACTTTGAGTAGTAGGAGTCCCTGCCCGTGGGGGGTGCCGCAGGCTAGAAGGGTGTCTCCTGAGCCTATATCTAATTCCTTACGAGCATTGGCTGGTATAACCACCTGCCCCTTAGGGCTAACAACCATTGAACCAAAAACCTTGAATTTATGCAACCTGTTTTCGTTAGTCATGATGCCCCCTATTTTTACCGTTAATAAACGACCTACTTTTCCTAATTATATTACTTTTCTGAAATTTTATCAATGTCCAATGGCTAGAATAATGGCAACCGATACAGGTGGATTGGGTAGGTAATCACTTACCAGCGGGGTAAAAGCAAGTATGCCGGAAGAGGTCTGGTGACAAGAGAAGACAGGGGAATTATTTACTTGCCTAGCTCTTTGGCTCTCTCATAGGCAGCGCTCACTGCTTTAGTGAGTAGTTCAGAAAATCCTCCTTTTTCTAGCCGGAGTAAAGCGGCGGCAGTAGTGCCTCCAGGGGAAGTGACCATTTTTCGTAGCTCTGACGGCTCTTTACCTGACTTTTGGAGGAAGTCTCCTGAGCCTAATATTGTTTGTAGCACTAGCTCTCGTGCTATATCATGGGGAAGACCGATATGTACGGCGGCATCAGTCAACAACTCGACGAAGAGAAAGAAATAAGCCGGACCGCTACCACTGACCGCTGTCGCCTTGTCAATATAATCCTCGTCATCAACGTAAATCTCTTTGCCCATGGCACCAAGTATAGACCTGGCCCATTCCTTATGCTGCTTGGTTACTCCGGTAGTGGCTGTCCACACACTCATCCCCTTTCCAACCTGGGCTGGGGCGTTAGGCATAACCCGAACTATTGAGCTGTGGTTTAGCCCGAGACGCAGGGTATTAATTCTTGCCCCGGCGATGATAGATAACACCAGTTGATTTGGCTTAAGCTGACCTTTAAGCTCAGTCATTACCTCAGCAAGATTCTGCGGTTTAATAGCCAGAACCACAATATCACTCTTTTCTACAGCTTGCTGGTTACTACTCACGACTGTCATGCTAAATTTCTTCCCGTATTTCTCTTCCTGCACATATTTCTGCTCAATATAAAGGCGGCGTGTGTCACTAATGTCACTAACAGATATTGCAGGTGGTGGGGTTATCCCTGCTTTCAAAACAGCTGATAACATTGCCTCCCCCATATTGCCGCCACCAATAAAAGCTATCTTCATTTTGTTTCGTCTCCTCTACCATACCTCACGCTACTTAGCTACCAGGTTTATTAATCTCCCTGGGACATATATCATCTTAACAAGCTCCTTGTCCTTCAGGTGAGCCTTTACTCGCTGGCTTTCTAGTGCTATTTGTTTGGCTTCAGCCTCGGTGATAGATACTGGCACAATAACGCGGTCGCGCAACTTACCATTGACCTGCACCACCAGGGTAATTTCCTCGTCCTTAACCAGTTCCTCATCCCACTGCGGCCAGCTCTGATTATGAATACTATAAGGGTGTCCTGTCTGTTGCCATAACTCCTCGGCAAGGTGGGGTGTGGTAGGTGCTACGAGCAATAGCAGGGTAGCTATAGTTTCTCTCCAGACAGAGCCAGAAATTTCCCCTCTTTCTTTCGTCTTCGCCAGGTAGTTAGTAAACTCCATAAGAGCGGCTATCATAGTGTCAAGCTGCATCCGTTCCAGGTCGTTGGTTACCTTCCTGATAGTCTGGTGAGTGACCCGTTGTAAATCTCTGTAGTGGTCTTTTTCACCTTTCATTCTTGCCGTAACAGCGGCCGTAACCTTCATTTGGTAAGGTTCTAAGACCAGTTTCCATACTCGGTTTAGCCAGCGGCTGATGCCGCTGATGCCGCTATCATTCCACTCGCCGCCCTGCTCCCAGGGTGCCACAAACATGAGGTAGGCACGCATGGCATCGGCCCCCAGTTTAGAGACATACTCATCGGAGTTAATCACATTGCCTCGTGATTTACTCATTTTCTGCTTCCCAGCAATGATAATTCCCTGATTGAACAGGCGGGTAAATGGCTCATCAAAGTCAATCAGCTCTATATCCCTAATTGCTTTGATGAAGAAGCGGGCGTAGAGGAGGTGCATAACGGCATGTTCAGCGCCGCCGGTATAAAGGTCTACTGGTAACCAGTATTTCAACTTGTCCGTGTCAAAGGGAGCTGTATCACAATCAGGGCTGGCATAGCGCAAAAAATACCACGAGGAACACATAAAAGTATCCATGGTGTCAGTCTCTCTTTTGGCAGGGCCGGAACACTGCGGGCAGGTGGTATTGACAAATTGCTTATGGTATTTTAATGGAGATTCCCCGGTAGGCTTAAACTCAGCATCCTCAGGTAACAATACCGGCAGGTCTTTCTCTGGAACTGGAACAGTGCCACACTTCTCGCAGTAAATTATAGGTATCGGTGCCCCCCAGTAACGCTGGCGGGAGATGAGCCAATCACGAATTCTATAGGTTATGGTTGGTCCACCCCAGCCCTTCTCCTTTAGAAAAGCAGAGATGGTATCTATACCCTGCTGGTTAGAAAGCCCGTTAAACTGCCCTGAATTCACCATAGTGCCTGGTTCAGTATAGGCTTCCTCCAACTCTTCCCCCTGCCACCCTGGTGGAGCTATCACCACTCGTATTGGCAGATTATACTTCTTAGCAAAAGCAAAATCACGCTCATCATGAGCTGGTACCCCCATTATGGCTCCGGTGCCATAGGTCATTAGTACATAGTCGGCAATCCAGATGGGCACTCTTTCTCCATTAAGTCTGTTGGTGACGTAAGCCCCGGTAAATACCCCGTCCTTTTCCTTCTCTGTTGAAAGCCTTTCTATTTCACTCTGGCGTCTTGACCGTGCTATGTAGTCTTCAACCTCGGTTTTTCTATCTGGCGAGGTTAGTTTAGCCACCAGGGGATGCTCTGGAGCCAGAACCATAAAGGCAACACCGAAAGTAGTATCG
>SDBT01019164.1_pt1 | contig 10730 bp, 13 predicted proteins | sample 2277101 | NCBI WGS metagenome assembly SDBT01 (sample SAMN10404973, study PRJNA504765) | marine sediment metagenome | isolation source: marine sediment core GS10_PC15, 103 cmbsf | place: Arctic Ocean: Southern Knipovich Ridge | collected 2010
CCTATCGTGACGTGGGGGCGAGTGCTTACAACTGGGAGCCTGCCGGGTTCACTGGGTATGGGCAGGTTGCCGTTTGGGCGGACCAGCCGGGGTTCAGTGGAGCAGCGACGGACACCTACACGCCCATCGCAGGGTCGGCCACGGCGGACGTGGACTTCTGGTTCAGTGTCACTGGGCGTAGGATCATCGGCGTCTTCAAGGTGGGGTCCACTTACACCAACATGTACCTGGGCTTCCTGAACCCATTCGCCACACCCACCGAGTATCCGTACCCGTTGTATGTGGGCGGGTGTAGCTCTCGGCAAAACCGCGCCTTCAGTGAAGGCTCTGACATTGGAATGTCGGGACTCTGTGACCCCATCTACGATAACAACTCAGGGGGCAGCACCGCAGGCCCTCACGCTATTCGGTTCACGGATGGCCAGTGGTACGTGGTCAGCAACTCAGGGATACAAAGCAGTACTCGAACAGAGACCAGGAATCGGGTTGTGTATCCCTGCGGTAGAATCAATCAAGGAACACCGCCACAGGTAGACCGGTTTATTGGTGCTGTTACAGGGACAGATTGGGGTAAGGTAATCGGGCGAACGGGCATCAGCCCTAACCCAAGTGGGAGATTGCATCCAACGCCAGACACTGGCGGAGACAAAACCCCATTGATCCCCACAGTGGTCTTGTTCCAGTCGCCCAGTGAGCAGATTGTGGGGGAGATGGATGATGTCTTCTGGGTGAGTACGGCAGGGAGTGGGATAGTATCCCAGGACACGGTCACCATTGCTGGTGTTGTCTACCACTGCTTCCAAAACTGTAACCGGACGGACCAGTTCTCGTTCGTCGCGATAAGGCAGGGATAATGGCATTCGAAACCGGCGTGAGCACTTCCATTGACGACTTGATCAGCAAGCTGATGACCTTTGCTACCAACAACGGGTGGACTCAGGATAACCTGGACACTGCCGGGGACAAGGCGTCGCTCAGCAAGAACGGTGTGTTTGTTCATTTCCAGTGGGACGAGACGGAAGCTGCTTTGGCCATATACCAATCGCTCGCGTTTATCTCTGCCGGGACCAATGCCTGGCAGCATACCGACGACTCTGGTAGCGGGGAGCCTTCCACGACCGACATCTTGCTCGACTCAGAACGGTGCGTGAACAATATCGATGGCCCCCACACCAAGTACTGGTTCTTCGAGCAAGACTCTGGCCCTGCATACATACACATCGTGGTGGAGTATGACGCTGGCTTGTACCGGCACTTCGGGTTCGGTGAACTGGACAAGGAGGGAGATTGGGTTGGCGGAGAATATGCCTACGGGCATTTCTGGAATGGATCTCCGGCAGATATCGATAACCCACGAGACACTGCGCATAGCGTGGGCTTGGAGTCCACGTACAATGATGGCAATGTGTTTTCTGCCACAATGCATGCAGAGGGACTGCCTGGCGAACCGGATGCGGCCACCAAGTGGGCTATATTCAAGGGGCTGGCTACTTCACCAGGGGACGACCGGGCTGCTGTTGAGCGCGTGGTTTGCCAGGGAGGTTGGCGTGGTGGGTTCTGGGCAACTGCGTTCTCGGGGTTCCGTATTTCCCAGCTCAACGCCTTCAAGCCGCTCATCCCCATGGGCGTGCTCTATATGGACGACAGCACCACACCTGATTCTCTCTATCTTTTGGGGTTCCAGGCTGACGTGGCATTGATCAACATTGGCAACCTCGACCCCAGAGAAGAACTACTCGTGGGGTCGGACACCTGGGTGGTATTCCCCCTGGTGCGTAAGCAATTCCTGCAGGCCAACACAGAGGAGTCTTGGAACTCGGGCGTTGCCTACAAGAAAGTCACTGCATGAGTGACTTCGCTGGACTCATTGACAGTAAACTATCAGCTCTGTTGGGAGACCATGAGCCTCGCCATTCTAACCTGAGCGCAACTGCATACTCAGCTCTGGACACTCCCAATCAAAGTGAGTCACTAGAAACCTTTGGCCTACTCGCATTCTTGAGGAGCGGGGCAGTCCTGGGGCCGCAGGCCCTGGGCGGTGCTCAAGAAAGTCCCATTGACCTACCTGGCTTCTTGGCAAGAGATCTTGCCGATGAATGGTTTGAGCGGATCATCCTCAGCCCTGCTCGCATAGACTTCGGGAATGTGCTTTCGAGTCAGGTGAGGAACGTAGAAGTTCTCAATAACTATCGGAGCGTGGGACAGAATTGGTCCGCCCTGAATGACCTGTCTGGAGGGGAGGTCACTACAGGTAGCGTGCCTCCTCTGCCCCTTGTGTTGAATCCCTTGCAGGCGGATACCATCACGGTGAGCATAGCGGTCGATGGTGCCCCTACTATTGACTCTGCACTGGAGTTCGTGTTCGATGTGGTTACGCTCCTGTTGCCGATCACCGCGACACGGGTAATCCTGTTCCCCTTCGTACCCGAAGCTCCTGTCTTGGAAACACTCCGGTTCTTCACGGACGTGTTGGCGCATGCTGATGGTTCAGAACAGCGGATTGGGAAGCGCAAGGCACCCCGGCAAATCCTGGACTATAGGTTCTTCATGGATGCGGATAACGAAAGAGAGCGCCTCAATGCCATCCTCTACGACTGGCAAGATAAGGTATTCGGCGTACCCATCTGGTGGGAAGCCCGGTCCCTCACCAGCGCCATCACAGCACCAACAGATACCATACAGGTGGACACAAACTACGGCGATTTCCGGGTCGGTGGACTTGCGGCGATCTATGGTACTTTTGGCGACTTTGAGATACTGGAGATCCTTTCACTGACCTCCAGCCAAATCGTCTTCACCAGCGATGTCCAGACCAGCCGCCAGGTCAGTGAGGTGGTCATCGTACCAGTGCGCACAGCTTATGCACAACAGGAGATTAGCCAGACCCGTGCTCCAGTCGGACCCACTCGCACCAATGTGCGATTCCTGACTTTGGATAATGAAGACCTGGGTTCCGTTGGAGGATTCGGGACCTACAACAGCAAAGTCCTGATCGACCGCCCCAATATCATGAAGAGTGCTTCGGTAGACGAGGGGTTCCGCAGGAAATTGGAGACGCTAGATTCGAAGATCGCACCACCAGTCCAGATCAGCACCTGGCTCAAGTCCAAGCCTCGGATCCACCTGGGTCTCAATGGCCACACCCTGCAAGAGAGTTGGGAGATCCGCCAGATGTTCCATGCCCTGTCCGGCAGGCTCACCAGCTTCTACCTGGGCACTGGACGGAACGAGATCATACCCACTGCTAACATTGCAGACACAGCAGTGGACATTCCCTTCGTGTTCCAGGACTTCGTCAAGTTCTTCGAGTCAGTGCCCCTGGCTCCCCGTGGGCATGTACAGATCACGCGCACCAACGGGAACAAGAGTCAGCACCAGATTACAGGTGCTGTAGTCATCACCCCTGGCGTAGAGGAACAGATCACAGTAACGCCTGCCGTTACACCGGCACTGCCCCTGGTAGACCTGGAACGGATTGAATTCCTCACGCTGTCCCGGTTGCTGAGCGACGATGTTGCAATTGAACATTTACGCCCAGGTGAAACCAAGTTTACAGTAGGGGTCATAGGAGTAACAGCGTGACCTTCGACACTACCGAAAAGAGTGTGGAGAGCGGTAAGCCTCTCGAATACTACAAGTTTGACTTTGGTACGGAGAGCTTTAACCGCACCAGTCACGATGAGGACGTCACTTTTCAGGGAGTGCTTTACACGGGCACACAGCTTTCGCACACTCCCGTCAAGTCTTCTAACGAAGATGAGGTCAATGCTGTGGATATCACGTTGCCCACCAGCGACGTGATGGCGCAGAAGTTCACGAACATCATCCCGGGGAAGCGCATCCTGGTAGACATCTTCAAGACGCACCGGAGCGAGATTGGCGGAACGGAAGAAAGCTATGTGACCTTCCGAGGGTACATTGCCAGTGTTCGGTTCGTAGGTTCCGTCGAGTGTGTCTTCAAGTGCAAGCCCTTCTCGGATATCTTCCGGCAGACTGGCCCTCGGTACATGTACTCTATTCTCTGCAACCACACACATTATGATGCTCGGTGTAAAGTCGATCGTTCTCTTTTCCAGTTTGACGGTACAGTGACTGCTATTAGTTCGGACGTCATCACTGTGAATGGAGCGACTGCCAAGGGAGCAGATTTCTTTGAGGGTGGATTTGCTGAGTTGCCTGCGGGAGCGGGAGATGATTTCAGGCTGATTGTACAACAAACGGGTGATGATATGCGTCTCCTGCTCCCCTTCGCAGACACCAGTATTTTGAACAAGACTGTACGACTCTTTGCGGGTTGTAAGCGGGACCTGACCACTTGCAACGTCAAGTTCTCTAACGAGATCAATTTCGGTGGGAGTCCTTACGTGCCTCCCAAGAACCCGTTCACAATATCGGAGCTGCGGTAAATGGCACCTTGGTGGGTCAGTCTTATTCTCTTCGTAATTAGCTTTGTCCTTAGCCGAGTGTTTGCACCCAACTTGGACGAGGAAAAGCGACGTCCAGCTGGTCTGGGGGACTTCAACTTCCCCACGGCAACGGAAGGTCGGCCCATCCCAGTCATCTGGGGCAAGGTGCGGATCACTGGGCCCAATGTAATTTGGTACGGACACCTCAAGGCCAACCCGGTTACTGAGGATGATCGGATCAAATGGTTCCGTTACTTCATAGGGCTGCAGTTTGCTCTATGTCGAGGACCAATTGAGAATCTAACCAAGATCTGGATGGACGACGAGGAGGTCTACACCACCCCTATTGCCAGTGGACAGTTCACAGTTTTTGACCCTAACTTCTTTGGGGGAGAAGGCGACGACACCACCAACGGTGGCGGCATCAACGGTGTTATGAACCTGTTCCCTGGTACGGAATTCCAGGCCGTATCTTCCTACCTGGCCCCGTTCCAAAGCCCTCAGCCAGCCTACAGGGGCACCTGCTACCTTACCTGGGAGCAAGGCTACATAGGCAACCGTCCGAGCCTGGTGCCGTGGTCCTTCGAGGTCGAGCGGTATCCCAACGGGCTGAACATACCAGGCGGCAGGCACAAGGTCGGAGAAGCCTCCAACCCCATGGCGGTGCTGTACGAGATCCTTAACAATGATGAGTGGGGCCGGAACATTGGGGTGGGGGATATCAATGTTGTTGAACTGCGTAGCGTTGCAGACGTCCTATGGACAGAAGACAATGGGTGGCGTTTTGTTTGGGATCGGGAGATGCAGTTGGCAGAGCTCATTGCTGAGATTGAGCGGCAGGTAGATGGTCATGTCATAATAGACCCCGCCACCGGCCAGTACAGTTTCAAACTGGTGCGGTTCGACTACACTCCTTCCGCAGTGGAAGTGCTAGACGAGAGCGTTATTCTGGAGATTAACAACTTCACCCGTCCCACTTGGGATGAAACCCTTAACGTCATGCGGGTCCAGTTTACAGATCCCCGTAAACTGTATGGCATTTCCTTTGCTCTTGCTCAGGACCAGGGCAACCAGGAGATTGTACAGTCCAACAATGTCTCTACCATCGTATTCCCAGGGTGTTTTAATCATTCTCTGGCTAACAAGCTCGCTTGGCGAGAGCTCAGGCAGGTTAGCTATCCCCTGGCAGCAGGTAACATGACCGTGGACCGGTCCCAATATGGTCTCCTACCGGGAGATGTAAGGAAGCTCACCTGGGGCAAACTCAATCAAAATGAGTTGCTCATCCGGGTGACCAAGGTGGACTATGGCAAGCTCGAGGATAACAAAATTGTCATTGACTTCGTTGAGGATATTTTTATTCTCGAGATAGGGACTTTCACGGATCCGGGCGACACCAATTGGATCCCGCCTTCTCTGGACCCAGCAGCGTTCCTGGGGACACAGCAGATTGCTTTGGAGACACCATTCGTCTTGAACCAGCTGGATAGTTCTCCCACCGCGTTCCCTCGTATCACCAGCATGGCCCGGATAGATAGTGGTGCTGCGATAACCTACGAAATTCGTACCCGAGACGATGCCGATGAAGACGGACACAGCGGAGCGTACATCGCACGCGGCCTGGTCGTCAATGGGTTCACTCACCTTGGCGAGCTCAACGCTGCGCTCGTGGGCATGGTCAACGCCTTGCCTGCGGACGGTACTGAGGACATAGTGGTGAAGCCCTTGAGTGGTGAAACCCTCGATGAGTTTATCGAGAGTTTCACCACGGACGATATCAACAACAACGGAACGGGTCTTATCGTTATTGATCCTGGCGGGACCACTGAGGAGTGGATTGTATGCCAGGGAGTCAGTGACAGCGGTGCCAACATCCAGCTCAATGACTGTTACCGGGGAGCACTCGACCGGGCCATCTATGCCCATGCGATAGATGCGCAGGTATGGTTCACGTGGCTCAGTGGCCGAGGAATCTCGGTTGTCCTACCTCCCGAGACAGTGACTCACTGGTGGGAAGTCAAGCTCATCCCCTTCAGTTCCCAGGAAGAGTTGGCGGAAGGCTCAGCGACCGCCATTAATGACTTCGAGATTACGGATCCGGCATTCCGCTACCTGCGTCCGCTCATTCCGCGAGAGCTGCTTATCAACGACGTGCGTATGCCCACCAGCGCGGACGACGACTTTGCCACCGGGTCCGGGGCAGGGTACAGGTTCAACTTTACTCGCAGGCAGTGGCGTACTCCTGGGGCACACGGTAACGTGACCGGGTTAGACGTGGACCACGCCACCCCGTTCGCACCGGCCAACCCGAACAGCGACAAGCTGAAGTACAATTACTTCCTGTACGACCTGGACTCGCACCCCACGCCGGTGCGGGGCGATGAGGACATTGCTCTCCAGACCAACGAGGGTGCGGACGAGATTATCATCCTGAAATCAGAGATTGCTACTGCCATGGGCGGGAGCACACCGTCTTCCTTACGGATAGAGATTGAGGCTGTGCACGATCCTCAGAACATTGGCGGGAATCCCACCGATGTTCTGGCCCGTGACTTCCTCATCTTCGACTTTGATACCACATAGGGAGTTAACATGAAACTCGTAATCGACGCTGGACACGGTGGCCGGGACCCCGGTGGTATGTTCCGTGGGGCAAAGGAGAAGACCATTGTCCTGGACATCGCCCACCAGCTGGAGCGGATGCTGGAGCGTAGCTCCGTAGACACAGAGATGACCCGCCATGGGGACACCACGCTCCGCCTGCGGGAGCGGACGGACTATGCCAACGCATCCGGGGCGGACCTGTTCCTATCCATACATACCAACGCCGACCCGGACGAGGACGGGCCTGCGGACCCCGAGGCGCAAGGCAAGGAGGTATGGGTAAACCCTGGTTCGGAAAAAGGTACGCACTTCGCTCAGGGCGTGCAGGAAGGGTTCAAGCGGGAGTTCCCGGACGAGCCGTTCCGGGGCATCAAGGAACGAGGACTCTGGGTGTTGCGGAAAACCGCTATGCCTGCCATCTTGGCTGAGGTAGCCTTTATCGATAACTCGGACTCTCATCGAGAGCTCCTCAGCTCGGAGGTCCGGGGGCACCTGGCCTTTGCGCTCATGCGCGGAGTGCTTTGGTACGAACGACTCCATCACTAGGAGGATGGCATGCCAGAGAAGATGAAGTCTCGCAAACTGTGGGTTCTGATCATCAATGCAATGGTGTTGATGCTCAAGGCGTCTGGGGTGGAGATTGATCCCCAGTCGCTCCTGGCCTTCCAGGGTCTGAGCGGAACCTACATGGTCGGCCAGGGTATCGCTGATATCCGGGCCAAGGACGACCGTCGTCCGTAACTAGGAGGTTCCCCTTGAAGTGGATCAAAACTCTCCTCGCTGTCTGGGTAGCTATGGCGTTGACCTCAACGCCATCTATCGGAGGCGAGAAGATTATCCATGACAACGATGGCAACAGGTGGGTCATCGATACCGAGACCGCCGCCACCCCCGGCGCTGGGTCCGGAGAAGGAGCAATCGTCGGCGCAGTGTCCGACACCCTTGCGTCCTTCGACTCCCACAAGTTCGACCTGCAGTTCGGCGTCACTGCCATAGGCTCTACTGGCGATGATTCCAGCGGTACGGAAACAGCGTTGACTGGCTTCACCTTTTATTACAGGCCCAGTAGTGCCTGGCGTGTTGGTGCGGCCATGTCGCTGAATACCCTGGATCGTAGTAATGTGACATTCGGCATTCCCATCGGTCTGAAGCTCTTCCCGAATCCGTGGAGCAGCGTCAGCTGGTGGATCAACCTGAATATCCTGCCGCTTTACACGGTACAAACAAGTGACGACCCACTTGAAGAAGGAGACAGTGCGCGACTCAGCGCCTGGTCCTGGGTGCCGTCGGCCGAGTTCAGCGTCGAGTTCCCCATGGGAGGCTGGAGTGCCGAGATAGGACTTGGCGCTGGAGTTCCTGTGTCGCTCGAAGGCATCACGGACGAAGCCGAGAACGCCGCGCTCAAGCAACTCACCGGGAGTGCGATGTTCGCAATCAACTGGAGGATGGGTAGATGAAGCACCGGCTCCTAGTTCTCGCGCTCACTTGTGCACTCGTGTCCTGTGTGGGACTAGGAGCCGTTCTTCCCTTCGTCAGCCCGTTACTCGAGAAGATGGTCGAGTATATAGTGGGGGAGACAGAGGAAGAAGAGTTCCTGCGGGATGTGGTGGAGTCTGTTATAGAGGGTGATCCGCTAGAGATCCTCTGGCACGTGATCGATCCCCCGATCAGCAAGTACCTGCTAGGCACCAATTCCACCTCACTCTCGATTGACTCTACCGGCACCCCCATACGAGAGCCTGTCCAAGAGCCCAAGGTGAGCGTGACCTTCCTGAACAACGTGCTCATTGAGTTTGAGGACGTTGAACCCGATACGGTTATCGGGGATATCCCAGACTTGCCCACCGACGAGCGAGATCCTTACATAGAGTGCCTGGCTGGTTGCCTGGAGCTGCCTCCCGGTAGAATCAAAAGGTGCGTTGACGACTGCAATCGGGGAGAGTAATGGTGGACGCTGCTGCCTGGGCCAATATCTTCGGGCCATTTGCCGCCTTCATAGCCTTCCTGATCTACATGATCATTCGTGATAAGAATGCAAAAACAAAACAAGATAATGGCGATGGCCATATCACTGCCGCAGAATTCCGAGCCAACGTGGGCGAGTTCCAACGTCATCACGTACAAGAAGATAAGCTGCTTCAGACCATGGTGAAGAACTCAGTCAGTCAGACTGAGGTTATGCGGAATATGCAGGAGCGCCAGAACGATATCCTGGAGCGCCATGAAACAGACATGCGTGCCATCGTACTAGCTCTGGGCGAAACGAGCACTGCCATGAAGACAATAGCCGCCAAGATATAAGAGGAGGAGGAACGGGGGTCGGGGAGACCCCCTAAGACTCGGCCGCTATGAGTCTCTCCTCCTCCGCAAAACCTGGATCATAATAAATACCAACGGCCAGAGTAACAACATGATGCTGTAGTGGTACCATCGCAGGGGCGTGGCCCCAGTCTCTTGTTGATTGTTGTATGCTGCTGACATACACATGAGCCAGCCCATGGTCAAGTAAGCCACCGCTATCCAAATGAGTTGCCAGGTGCTCACTTGATCTTCTCCCGGATGGCAGCGCGTAATGCGTCCTGCCCCTTCTTCCATCCATAATTAACACCGGGTGTTGCAGCTTCAACTACGCTCATATCCGCTTCCACCTTCGCGGCTTTCTTCATGCCCTCGCGGTGGGCTTCGGTGAGGGCTTCCAGAATGCTGCGGCGTCTCCATTTCTCGCTCTCTTGGTTGTATACCTCGAAAGACAACTCCCTCGCCTTCGCTTCCATGTTAGTCATGGCTTCCGCCAGATAGCTTTAATGGCTCGGTAGCCCTGCCAGGACCCATACCCGACTCCTACAGCGCTTATAGCAACTATCAACCATTCCCAGAGTGTGTAAGTCATGGCTTCTCCTCGGTCTGGGTGAGGGCGCGGTCAAGGCCACAGGTGCAAGGTGGATCAGACATCGCCCCCATAGCATGGAATTTAGCGCAATTTGTTTTGTGCTCCCCGTACTCCCGCAGCGCGGCCTCCAGGGTGGTAAGGGCTTCGGCAAATGATGGAATGTACTTCTCCACTTCCTTGCGGTCTGAGTCCTTCTCCTTCTCCGTGAGTTCGCTATACCTTGTGGCTATCTGATGCTCCCAATGGGCAACGCTAGCGGCAGGGATAATCAGAGCACCATCTGCACGAGTCTCACATTGGGAGTGTAGATACTTTTGCCAATGTGCCCACCGTTCATGTTCCAGTGCGGCCCACTTTTCCATCACCAACTCCAAGGAGAAACCATGATCTCTACTTGGCTTTCGCAGCAACGGGGTTCCTTAAGATGATCTTCCGATTTTAATAAGATCATTTGTAGGTACATTCCCATAGCCTCAGCAACCGTTTTGACTTGGATGCAGTGGATGAGACATACAAAACTCTCGTCCTTTCCAGGCCATGTGTATTTGTGACTTGCCGTGTTATTGCATTTCTGTTTGCTCATTCGGACTTCTCCTCGGCCTAGTGTTGTTTCCGCCACGTGTCCCCCGGTCGTCTACGGTCAGTGCGCCACACGTACACGGTGCCCTGCCCAGGATAGTTGCCGGGGAGGACGTGCGTGCTACCCCGAGGCCCCATGACGATGGTCCTGTCCGAACGGGTGTCGGGCAACATCTCTGGCAAATTCGCAGCCATCTTCAGAATGTGCGACAGCTCCTCGTACTCGCTCTGCGACATAGCAAGCGCAAGAG
>SDBT01019165.1_pt1 | contig 10730 bp, 10 predicted proteins | sample 2277101 | NCBI WGS metagenome assembly SDBT01 (sample SAMN10404973, study PRJNA504765) | marine sediment metagenome | isolation source: marine sediment core GS10_PC15, 103 cmbsf | place: Arctic Ocean: Southern Knipovich Ridge | collected 2010
TTTGCCTTTCCCCTAAACAATGCCCCGCAAACCTTGAAAAACCGTTCTATTTTGGGGTAAAGTTTTTTCCGAAACCTCTATATCCTGCATGTATACTCGCCCTCGTAACAACGAAAATGGCTCCCTGGATTTTTGCAATTCGGGAAAATTAAATTTCTTTTTCCCCGAACACCTGAGCACTGAAGATTTCTATTTTTACATCGCCTTCCTTCCAGGCATCAGCGGGAAGGCCTGCCTTCAAGCAGGTACGTTCCAAAAAGGTCTCCCGATCCCAGCCGTATTCGGTGGCAACCTGGGGAAGGAGCACCCCCCGATAAATACCCCTGGTTAGATAAATCCCATGTTTTCCCACCTTTATTTCATTGGTGTCCTTGATCTCACGGAGGGGAGACAGTACCGATATTTCGAGCTCAATATCTTTCAATTCCTTCCGGGAAAGGGGAGGAAAACGGGGATCCTGGGTGGCCGCCGCAATGGCCATATCCTGAACGGTTTGATGAAGAGATTTTTCCGAGACAAAATTGCCAATGCATCCCCGAAGCTGTCCCTTCTTATTGATGGTAACGAATGCCCCCTGCTTACCCTTTAAATTTTCTTCGGTTACGGTAAAGCTGGGTACCGAACCCTTGGCAACATACTCATTGATGCTCCGGCGGGCAATCTCCAACAGCCTCTTCTTTTCCTCCTTATTTAGATAAGTTTCGGACATTTCTCCCACTTTTTTGCTCAAAGTAGTCTTTCAGGATCTTCTCATGGTCAAAAGCCAGAGGCGTGGGCAGAGTATCTTCGGTAAAGACTCCAATCCCCTTAGCATCATCAGCAGCTACCGGCTCTCCCTCGGCCCGGGCCAGATAAACCGTGGTGACCGTGTGGTGCCTCGGGTCCCGGTCAGGCTGGGAATAGGTATAGAACTGCTCCTGAAGCTCTACCTCAAGAGTGGTTTCTTCTCTTGCCTCTCTTACCGCTGCCTCTTCTAAGGATTCCCCATAATCAAGGTAGCCACCAGGAATGGCCCAGCCGTAAGGAGGGTTCCTTCTATCAATTAAAACAATTCCCCTGCCTTCCAGTTCAATGATGATGTCCACCGTGGGGATGGGATTGCGTTGTTTTTCTCCGCTCATAGCCGAGTCCCCATGCTTAAACAAGCTTAATAATACCCCAGAAAAATCACTAAGTCAAAGACAAATTGCCATTGATAACTTTTCAATAAATCCCCCCTCACCCCCCTTTTTCAAAGGGGTGAAAAGGAGATTCAGAGGGATTTTACAACCCAAGTCCCCCTTTTCTAAAGGGGGATTCAGGGGGATTTTACAACCCAAACTCTCATGTCCTTTCAGGACACCACGAAAGATGAAAACTTATTTTCGGAACAAATGGGGCAATTTTACTGGTTACTACTTCCTCTCCCCGGTGAGGAGAGAATTGAGGTGAGGGGGATAAAAGGTTTTCTAAGGTTTCTTGTCTTGAGCCTGTCGAAGGAAATGTAGGGACCGACGTTCCGCCCCATTCCGCCTATGGAGGATCAGGCGGATTGGTCGACCTTTTAAGAGGGGAGAAGGTAATTTCTGAATATCCGGGTCTGGAAGCGGTAGTTAGATAAAAACAACGCAATAAGTAAATAACGTGGCTTTCTGTTAAAATACCTAACGTCCAAGTTCAGTTGCGCGGGCAGACCAACACCAACCATGCTGTAATAACTAAAAAAACCGTTATCGGAGCAATCGACGTCCGCAGCGCGCGAGAGCTGGCCCACGCCAACTGCAACGCTTTGTTAGGCCACCATTTGCGACGGTTTGAATTGTCTCTTCTAGTAACTGATACACAACTTCCGTGCTTGATTTAAGGTCACCGGACAGCCCAGGGCATTAATTTCTTCTTTTCTTTTTTCAATTTTCGTTTTTCTTTTGGATTGTGCTGTGCCTTTTTCTGTTGTTCCCTTTTGCCTTTATCTTTTTTACCCTTATCACCCATATCTGTTTCTCCTTGCTTGAAAATGACTTGCGCCGAACTGTGGCGCCGAAACCCCTTCTTCGGTCGTAGAGGTTAGCAGATGAGATCGTTTGGCGTCATTGCCAAACGCCTCCAACATGCCCGGAACTTCATCGAAGAACCCTTCAGCCGCTTCGTCAGCTGGATTCGAAACAGACTGGCACAGCTTGTTGGCGGTGTCCAGCCTGATGCCGTCACGCTCGCCGATTTATACCGGCCCTACATTAGAATCAGACTCAAGCATTTATCTTCTTTAGTCGTTCTGCAATCCAGACCTTTATAATAGATTGGCGGGGGACACCAAGACGCTTTGCTTCCTTGTCTATGGAGCGAATCATCCATATCGGGAAGTCAACATTGACTCTTCTCTGCTCCTGCTCAGGTCGTCTTGCCTTTGAGAGATCAAGATACTTGGAAATATCTTCCCCCGCATCAAATTTCCTGTCCAGTTTCTCAGCTCTCATATATTTGTGCCTCCTCTCTTCGAGATCGTCGCACTGATATGATCCTTATTCTCTCACCACGATACGCGATGATCCCAGACCAATGTCTACCACCAATCCTCCCGATTACAAGAAACCTGGGTTCGTCGCTAGTTCTCGCAGGAATTTCAATTAAATCAGGATCATCCCATAATGCTTGAGCTTCAATAAAATCTATGCCATGCTTCTTCTTGTTACTTTCACTCTTCTCGGGATCGAATTCAAATTCCATGGTATAGATATTATACCAATACAGCCTACTATGTCAACCGAAAAAGTATACAGGATCTCCCCCATTTTTTAGGTAAAGAGTGGAGGGGTAAGGGGAGATCTATAAGTATTCCCCCCTTTGAAAAAGGGGGGCAAGGGGGGATTAAAGAAGTATTTGAAAATCTCACTAGAGTGCTTGAAAAAGATTTGTGAGAATATAAAATCCCCCCTAAATCCCCCTTTAACAAAGGGGGATATGAGTTGTGGGTAATAGTAAATTCAAATAAGGTGGATTAAATATTAGGGCTCGAAAGCCCTAAAAGTTCCCCCATTTTAAAATTAGCTTTTCACCTGCCGTTTCATCTAACTACCTGTCCTGAGCCTGTCGAAGGATTTGAAATTAAACAGGAATTTTAAATCAACGACCAATTTTCAGGGAAATTCCTGTAATCTTAACAGAAAAATACGAGGCCTTGACGGCTATTTTTCGGGCTGTTATACTGTTACCGATAATTTACTCCAGAATGATCGATCTACACATCCATACTAATGATAGCTCCGATGGACAGCACTCTCCCCGAGAGATCTTTACCATGGCCAAACTCATCGGCCTGCAGGCGATTGCCTTTGCCGACCATAACTCCATTGGCGGTGTGGAAGAGGGAATGAGACTTTCCCGGGAGTTTACCCTCGAGTTTGTCCCGGCTATCGAGCTGAATACCATTCATCAGGGACAGGATCTCCATCTGCTCGGATATTACCTCGATTATCAGAGCAAAGCCCTCAAGGAGTGGCTTAAGAAACAGCATGAGGGAAAGCGGCACCAGGCCCGGGGCCGGATCCAGAGACTTAAGGAACTGGGTTTTGTTCTTGATCAGGAGGATGTTGAAAGATTTTCCCCGGGGAAGATCCCTGCTGGCTCCACCTTCCTTCAGGGCATTATGAGCCGGGAAGAAAACAAATCCGATCCAAGAATAAAGCCCTATATTAATGGAGAAAGATCCAACTCTCCCTACTTTAATTTTTATCTTGATTATCTCCGCAGTGACAAACCAGCCTTTGTCCCCCTGAAGGCAGCGGATACGGTGGAGGTTATCAGGATTGTAAAGGGTTTCGGAGGGATTCCCATCCTGGCTCATCCCTATGACATCGATACTGAAATCATTATCAAGCTTATCGAAGCTGGATTGTGCGGCCTGGAGGCATACTCCAGCTACCACAGTATTGAACAATGTGAGTATTTTCGCCGATTGGCAGAACAATACGGAATATTGGTCACTGCGGGCTCTGATTTTCATGGATTTCAATACAAACCTGATGTTCGCCTGGGGGAAATTCCGGGAAACAGCTACCAGCTCCTAAAAAAGCTAAAGGACTTTGTTGGCGAATAAAGATTTGAGTCTTTTGCCTAACCAATAAGTAGGATGAAAAAGCTAATCCTTTGCGATTTCGATGGGACGATAAGCCTTAAAGATGTGAGTCATAAAATGCTGAATACCTTTACCAGTGGTAATTGGCAGGCAATCGAACAGGACTTTATCAGCGGGAAGATTGGCTCCCAGAAGGCCTACCAGAAGGTAGCAAAGCTTCTTAAGGGTAGCCAGAAGGAGTTTCTCGATTTTGCTCGAGGGTATACCGAACTCGACCCATATTTCCAGGACTTTTACCACCTCTGTAAGGAAAATGAAATTGCGGTGAAAATAGTAAGCGATGGCTTCGATTTCTATATCTCTACCCTCCTGGACAAGTACAATCTGGGAGAGATCGAGTTCTTTTCCAATCAGTTGGTCTTTAGGCCCGACGGGGGTTACGAGATGAAGTTCCCTTATTACAATCCTGATTGCTGCCGTTCGGGCACCTGTAAAGGGACGGTAGTATCTAACTTCAGGCAATCTTATGACCATATTGGCTTTATCGGAAATGGATACTCCGACCGGTGTGGAGCCTCCCGGGCTGATACCATCTTTGCCAAAGGGGTACTATATCAATACTGCCAGCAGAAGGGGCTCGATTGCTTCCAGTGGGAGAGCTTTCTGGATGTAATAAATATCCTGAAACAAGAGCTAAACCAGGAGTAGCTTAAGTGAAGATTATTGCGGTAATCCCTGCCCGATATGGATCCACCCGGTTTCCGGGCAAACCACTGGCCGACCTTCGGGGTAAGCCCCTGATCCAGTGGGTCTATGAAAGGGTAAAAAGGGCAAAAAGGGTTGATCGAGTATTGGTGGCTACCGACGATCAGAGGATTTTACAAGCGGTCAGGGAGTTTGGGGGTGAAGTAAGGATGACTTCCCGGAGGCATCGATCAGGGATGGAAAGGGTTGCTCAGGTGGCCGAGGAGCTAACCGCGGGGATCATAGTGAATGTTCAGGGGGATGAGCCGATGATCCATCCCCGGATGATCGACGAAGCAGTGCTTCCTTTTCTGAAGGATCGGACACTAAAGATGGCGACGCTGAAGGCCCGGATTAAAGACCTTCAGGAGCTGATCGATCCCAATGTAGTGAAGGTAGTTACTGATGCCCAGGATTTTGCCTTATATTTCTCTCGCTCTCCCATTCCCGGCCTGAAGGAAGGAACTTACCTCAGCCGTCATCTGCGGTTAATCAACATCTATAAGCACGTCGGCCTCTATGTCTACCGCCGCAATTTTCTCCTTAAGCTAACGAAGCTAAGGCCCACTCCCCTGGAGAAGGCCGAGGGGCTGGAGCAGCTTCGGGCCCTGGAAAATGGTTGTCGGATCAAGGTTGTTACTACCAGGTATGAAGTAGTGGGGGTGGACACCCCTGGTGATCTGGAAAGGGTTAAAAAGCAGTTAAAAGTTGACCGGAAATAGCAGATTTTATGAAAATTCCCTTTACATCCTCTATCAAATCTGATTAAAATCTGGGAGTATATAACTCAGGAGGCCTACTCATGCCCGCTGCCAAAACCAAGATGAGAACCAAGTTCATCTTTATAACCGGAGGGGTTGTTTCCTCTCTGGGAAAGGGACTGGCAGCGGCCTCCATCGGAACTTTGTTAGAGGCCCGGGGATTGCGGGTTACCCTCCAGAAACTTGACCCCTATATAAATGTAGATCCCGGAACTATGAGCCCCTTTCAGCACGGAGAGGTATTCGTTACCGATGATGGGGCGGAGACCGATCTCGATCTGGGCCATTACGAGAGATATACCACCGCTCGGATGGGCAAAAAGAATAACTTTACCACCGGACAGATCTACGATTCGGTGATCTCCAAAGAAAGGCGGGGGGAGTACCTGGGGGCAACCGTTCAGGTAATTCCCCACATTACCGATGAAATAAAGAGAAATATCCTAAAGGTTGCAGACAATGTCGATGTCGCCATCATTGAGATCGGGGGGACAGTGGGGGATATCGAGAGCCTTCCTTTCCTGGAGGCGATCCGGCAACTAAAGTCGGACCTGGGCGAGGAGAATACCGTCTATATTCATTTAACCCTTGTTCCCTATATCGAGGCCGCGGGGGAGCTGAAGACCAAGCCTACCCAACATAGTGTCAAGGAGCTGCGGGAGATTGGCATTCAGCCCGATATCCTGCTTTGCCGGACTGACCGGGCTTTGAGCCAGGAGCTTAAGAAAAAGATCGCTTTGTTTTGCAATGTCGAGGAAGAGGAGGTAATCAGTGCTGCTGATGTAGGGGGAGTCTATGAGGTTCCTCTGAATCCTCAGAAAGACAATGCCCTTCCTTTAAAGGTAAAATGGAGGTCCCGGACCGTCTATGAGGTCCCTCTCGCCCTGCACCGGGAGGGGCTCGATGAAAAGATCATTGAGAAGCTACATATCTGGACCGGAACTCCTCATTTAGAAAAGTGGGAAAAGATCGTTAGCAAAATCAAGAGTCCGGCAGAATTTGTGGAGATCGCCATTGTGGGCAAATATGTTCATCTTACCGACTCTTATAAAAGTCTCAATGAGGCCCTGATTCATGGGGGGATCGCCAATAGTTGTGGGGTTAATCTAAGATTTGTGGATTCGGAAGAAATAGAGAAATCAGAAGCCCAGAAATTCCTGAAGGGCGCCGACGGGGTCCTGGTGCCCGGAGGGTTTGGAGATCGGGGGATTGAGGGAAAGATCATTGCAGTAAAATACGCCCGGGAAAACAAAGTCCCTCTTCTCGGGATCTGCCTGGGCATGCAACTGGCAGTTGTGGAATTTGCCCGGAATGTCTGCGCCCTGGCCAAAGCCAACAGCAGCGAGTTCGATCCCGAAAGCCCGGATCCGGTGATCGATCTGATGCCGGAGCAGAGGAATATCAAGGATAAGGGCGCTACCATGCGCCTGGGAGCATATCCTTGTAAGCTTACCAAGGACTCTTTAGCTGCCCAGGCCTATCAGTCCGATACCATCTCGGAGAGACATCGACATCGCTACGAGCTTAATAATGAGTATCGGGAAATGTTGACGGAGAAGGGGCTGCTTCTGAGTGGGCTCTCACCCGATGACGGAAGGCTGGTGGAGATTGTGGAGCTGCCCGGGCATCCCTGGTTTCTGGGATGCCAGTTTCATCCCGAGTTCAAGTCCTCACCCCTCAGTCCCCATCCACTTTTCCGGGACTTTATCAAGGCCGCCCTGAAAGGGCGGAAATCGTGATTTGAACCACGAATTACACGAATTATGCGAAACAAACCGAAATCCTGAGGAGCCCCGATGCTCATCGGGGCTCCTCGAAGGATGGGATTTGGTCATTCCAGTCAGGTTTTTAATATTACGCTGAGCACAAATTTTAAGGAACAGGAGGATCTTTTGATCCGAGAGGTTATCGTTGACTGCGGAGGATCCGGACAACAGGTCAAGATCGGGGGAGACAATCCTCTGATTTTAATCGCCGGACCCTGTGTCATTGAAAACGAGGAGATAACCCTTAGGAGTGCCGAGTTTCTCCGGGAATTAACCGAGCAACTCGGGATTCCATTCATCTTTAAATCCTCCTACGATAAGGCCAATCGCAGCTCTTTAAACACCTACCGGGGGCCGGGATTGGAAAGAGGACTGAGGGTTCTGGACAAGGTCAAGGAGAAGACCTCAGTGCCAATCTTAGCCGATGTCCACTCTCCGGAAGAGGTTAAACCAGCGGCCGAGGTCCTGGATGTTATCCAGATACCCGCCTTCCTGTGCCGCCAGACTGATCTCCTTATCAGGGTAGCTGAAACCGGGAGGGCAATTAATATCAAAAAAGGACAGTTTATGGCTCCCTTCGATATGAAGAATGTAGTGGAAAAGGTTACCTCAACCGGTAACCATCGGCTTCTCCTCTGTGAAAGGGGGGTTAGCTTCGGATACAATAACCTGATTGCTGATATGCGTTCATTAGTGATAATGAGGGGGTTTGGTTACCCGGTTGTCTTTGATGCTACCCACAGCCTCCAGCTCCCCGGTGGGGAGGGGAAACAATCAGGGGGCCAGAGAGAGTTTATCCCCTATCTCGCCCGGGCTGCAGCAGGGGTGGGGATCGATGGGCTTTTCCTGGAAGTCCATCCTGACCCTGATCAGGCTCTGTGTGACGGAGCAAATATGCTGAACCTGGACTCAGTGGCCGTACTGCTAAAAGAGGTTAAGAAAATAGATGAAATTGTCAAAAAAACCAAGTAAGGGAGCTAATGTGAGCATTAAAAGTGCCAAAAGGGTGCTCCGGATCGAAGCCGATGCGGTAAAGGCTCTCATCGACCGGATCGGTAAGGATTTCGTAAAGGCGGTTGATCTCATTTATAATTGCAAGGGGAAGATAGTAATCACCGGGATTGGGAAGTCGGGGCTCATCTGCCAGAAGATCGCCTCAACCTTCACCAGTATGGGAACCCCGGCCTTTTTCCTTCATCCGGCTGAGGGGCTTCATGGGGATCTGGGGGTGCTGGATAAAAGAGATGTCCTTATTGCGGTCTCTAACAGCGGAGAGACGGAAGAGATCCTGAGGATTCTGCCCACGGTAAAAAGGATGGGTATAAGGCTAATTGCCATGTGTGGAAACCCCCACTCTACCCTTGCTCTCTCCAGCGACATAGTACTGAATACCAGCGTAAAGGAGGAGGCCTGCTCGCTTAACCTGGCTCCCACTGCCAGCACTACTGCTACCTTAGCCCTGGGGGATGCCCTATCAGTTGCTTTACTCGAGCGAAAAGGGTTTAAGGAAGAGGAATTTGCCCAGATCCATCCCGGGGGAATCCTGGGGAAGAGGCTGCTCTTAAGAGTAGAGGACCTAATGCACACCGGAAGTGAAATACCCTGGGTAAGGGAGAATACGAGGATGAAGGATGTCCTTATGGAGATTACTACAAAGAGGCTGGGAGTGACTGGAGTCTCTAATGGCAAGGGGGAGTTGGCAGGGGTCATTACCGATGGTGATCTTAGAAGGGCACTGGAAAAATACGATGATATTATGAAAAGAAAGGCTAAGGATATTTTGACTAAAGCCCCTAAGAAGATCGAGAAAAATGCCCTGGCAGCCCGGGCCCTCCACCTGATGGAACGCCATGCCATCACCTCTCTTTTTGTCTATAAAAATGATAAAGCAAAAAAGGCAATCGGAATCGTCCACCTTCATGACCTCCTGGGGAGGGGCATTTTAGGAGAGCCTTAATCACGTTAAATCTGAAAAAAAGTGGCAAGGAAACTTCTCATAACCTTTATTCTCCTCATTATGGGATGTGGGGGGCTCCGATCGGCCCGGCTCCGGGAAGGATACAATTTCTACCATAATGGGCAGTATACTCAAGCAGCCCAGTGCCTCAAGGCCCACCTTGAAAACCATCCCGCCGATGCGCAGGCCCATTTTCTCTTAGGTCAGTGTTATGAGGAACTAAATAACTGGGACCTGGCCCTTTCGGAGTATCGAAAAGCAGTAAAGTTCGAGCCTCGGCACCTAAAGGCCCACCGAAGGCTGGGACTGGGATACCTGGAAATCGGCTCCAACCTCTTTGCCGCCCGGGAATTTATGACCGTCCTCCAATACCAACCTAACGATCCGCTCTCGCTTTATAAACTGGGGGTGATCTTCTCCCGGGAAGGAAAATATGATCAGGCAATCAAATATTTTCAAAAAGTGATTACCGTTGACCCTCAGTATTCAAAGGCATACTATAATCTTGGGGTTATCTATGCCTACGATCAGATAGATCTCCAACAGGCTATTTACTATTTTCGAAGATTTACCGAGCTGAAACCAAATTCGGAAAAGACTACCGAGATAAAACAGTGGCTTGAGGAAAACCAGAACCCAGACCAGTAGCTAACAACTCCTTCGACAGGCTCAGGACAAATCAAGCCTTTCGAGTTAATGTATGGGTTCAATTCCTTCGACCCCGCCGCCGGCGGGGTTCAGGACAAGTTATTGAACCCGAAACACTAATTGTAGGGGTTCGATTCATCGAACCCGATCCGCCTCAGGCGGATAGATGAATTAAGCCCCTACTCTGCCTTAGGCGGAAAATAGGTACAAGTAAGTAATATACCAGTAATTCGGATATTTACGCATTATTTGGCATGAATGGTTTTAAGCTAAAACTAATCAAGGGAGCTAGTCTGGCCGAGGAATACCATATTCCCCAGGCATCGGTTAAGATCGGCCGAAGCCCTCAAAATGATCTGATTATAAACGATCAACTGGTCTCCCGCTTCCAGGCAGAGATCCGGGCCGAGGGGGAGAGGCATCGGATATTTGACCTGGGAAGTACTAATCCCACCTTGATCAACAATCAGGCAGTTGAAGAAAAGTATTTAGAAGATGGAGATGAGATTACAATCGGAGGGAGCGTATTTAAGTTCTATCGGGCAGGAAAGGGCAAATCAGAGGCCCAGAGAAAAGCACTGAGCAAGCTTCCTCCCCGCCAGCTTGTCCTGATTGGGCTCATCGTCCTATGCCTGATTTATCTTCTTATACCTTCCGGAAAAGGGGAAAAAGAGCAATCTTCTACCCGGAAGCTGAGAACCCTGCCGTCCGGGGAAATTAAGGCTACTAAGTCTTTACTAAAAAAGGGGCAACCGGATCTTAGCAAGCTCTCAATCGAGGAACGGTTAAAGCAAGCTTTAGGC
>SDBT01019166.1_pt1 | contig 10729 bp, 9 predicted proteins | sample 2277101 | NCBI WGS metagenome assembly SDBT01 (sample SAMN10404973, study PRJNA504765) | marine sediment metagenome | isolation source: marine sediment core GS10_PC15, 103 cmbsf | place: Arctic Ocean: Southern Knipovich Ridge | collected 2010
GGGCACGCTTGGCCGAACGATCGTCGGTGGTGCCGAGGAAGTACGCATCTTCGGCAGGATAATGCCAGTCAAGGCGAGGATCGCTCAGGTCAAAGGCTTCTCCGCCCACGCCGACAGGGACGAACTGACCAGATGGCTGCAGAGTTTGCGGAATCCACCGCGCGGCGTGTTCGTGGTCCACGGTGAAACCAAGAGCGCCCGGAAGTTCGGCGAGCACCTGACTACCGAGACGGGCTGGAACGTGAAGGTGCCAGCCTACAAGGACGAGTACATCCTCGATTAGGTTGTTCCAGACGGCGGGTTGGCGCATAAAAAAGCGACGGCCCTGTTGCATGGGACCGCCGCCATATAAGTCGATCAATTACAGAATCTCAGTTGGTCGGAGAGAGACTCAGGCTTTGCGGCGTCGCATCAGCATCGCCGCCCCGCCCATTGACAATGTCAGTAAGCTCACCGGTTCGGGAACGGTCTGGCTGTAGAATTGGTAGAATTCGCTGAGGTGTGCCGCACCGTCTTCAGCCGTTCCGCCGGTCAGCGATATATCCTTGCGGACCCATATCGAAGAAACAGGCGAGAACTCGGCATGGTCGAAGATATTCACGCCGCCGTCGCCGAACTGCTTGGAAACACTCAAGCCCGCCAGCAGGTCGATTGATGGAACCGGCCCACCGAAGACTGACTCGCTGGCGTTCACAATTCCGCTGCCGTTGGCCGAAGCGCCTGTCAGCAGCATCGAGACGTCCTTAATGAGATGAGGAGGCGAGTCAACGTCGCAGACAGAAACTATAAAGCTCAAATTCGTATTTACCGTCTGATTCTGTCCGGCGTTCATGGAGGTTATGAAACGCAGTCCATAATCTCCGGTCACCGTATCCTGCCCGCCTTGAATGTAGATGTCGGATGCAGAGATCGCTATCGCCCCACCCGAGGCCGAACCGAAGAAATCGAAATCGGTGAAGCACTTATCTCCTACGACGAAGGCACCTCCACCCTGTACAACGTCCAGCGCAACCGGATCGCCGGTAAGGATGGTGAAATCAGCCGTCGCCGGTGCGGCGCAAAGTAAGACCGCGGCCGTGAGTATCATGGTAATGCGAGCGTGAGTAGTGAGCATTTGAGCAATCTCCTCTACTTTGTACATCCATACATAGAGCTATCGTCTGCGCAGGTGTCGGAATTGAGCACGAGCGAGCGAGCGAGCGAGCGAAACAAACTGATGCAGGCACATACTTCGGCCTGCTGAGCGTTGACTATAATAAGGGCAAAGCCTCAATCTGTCAAGCACAAAACACACAAGTACTTGTCGGACATAAGGCTATAGCGAAGCATCTCAGGTTCGCAAACCTATCGGGTTTGACCCATATATGCTTAGTGGGTCGGACCTTGCAGCTGTTCGCCCGATGCTATGAATTCCCTGAATGCCGCCAGAAGTTTCAGTGTAGCCGGGCCCGGCGAGCCGCTTCCGATCGTCTTTCCGTCAACCTTGGTGACCGGAATAACCTCGGCGGCCGTTCCGGTCAGGAAGCATTCGTCGGCAGCATAGACATCCTCACGGGTCATGTCGCGCTCAACCGGAGACAGTCCCAACCGCTCGCCGAGTTCGAGCACCACCGCACGGGTTATGCCCGCGAGAATTCCCGCACTGGTCGACGGAGTAACAAGCTTGCCGTCGACGACGATGAATATGTTATCACCGGTACACTCGGCGACATTGCCCTGATCGTTCAGCATGATCGCCTCGATGACACCGGCGTCGATAGCCTCGATCTTGGCCATGATGTTGTTGAGGTAATTGAGGCTCTTGACTGACGGCTTGAGCATGCTCGGCGCGGTCCGGACGGTCTTGGCGATGATGACGGCCAGACCGTCGCGGTACATCTGCTCTGGATAGAGTGCTATCTGATCGGCGATGATGAACGTATTGGGAGCCTGGCATTTATTGGGCGACAAACCCAGCGTGCCCTCGCCGCGCGTAACCACCAGGCGGATGTATCCGTCAGAGACGCCGTTGGCCTCCAGCGCCTCGGCCATCGCGTTTATCAGTTCCTGCTTCGTATAGGGAATGGCCAGGCGGATTGCCCTTGCCGAATCGAACAGTCTGTCGATGTGGGCTTGGCACTGGAAGATGCTGCCGTTATAGGCGCGGATTCCCTCGAAGACCCCGTCGCCATAGAGCGTACCGTGATCCATGACCGTGATCTTGGCCTTCGACTTGTCAACCAGTTGTCCGTTCAGCCAGACTTTCATCGCTATCTCCGTAGTTGAATAACTCCGTAATGATAAGGCGCATTAGATGTTTCGGCAATCGTCGGTGTGTGATTTATCAGCGGCGAACAGTAACAGCAACAACGGATTCGCCACAGAGGTATCTGAGGAAGCAGAGAAAAACTAAAAGCTAAACAGCAGGGACCATGGATTAGTGACCTGGGACTAGTAACGACAACAACGGATTAGCAGCAGAGGGAACGGAGGAAACGGAAAGAAAAAGCTAAAAACGGGAAACAGCAACAGCAACGACAACAACAAATAACGAGCGCTGCGACAGTCGTAGGCTGGGGCGCGTTGTCACGGCGTAGCTCGTAGAGCGAAGACGCAAGCCCCACCTTTCTGGCTTCGCGGCAATCGGAACGCCGCACTACCCTAAAGGGTAGTGGCACCCAGCCAAGGATATGTGGAGAATCAACACGGCTGCAAGTCCCGGCGCGCCGGGATGGCACCCAACGGATGCATTAGTCGGTAGGGTCGGCAACTTGCCGAAGGCCCGCCGTAGCTTTAGCGGAGGTGGGTTGCCGACGTGTTTAAGAATCGACGGTCATTGCGTCGGCAACAAGTTGCCAACCCTACAGTCTGACGATATTATGAAAAGAAAGTAATTTGAAAGGCGGGTTTGTGTTATGAAGAAATCAGGAATCTTAATTGCAATTGGTTCCATCTGTCTTCTAGTAGTAGCAGTGTATTTGTTGGTTTCCCTTACTTTTCGAGTCCATTTTTTGGAGAGTTTTTCTCAGGCTCAGGGGTACCAAACCAAAGCTGAGTTCGTGGAAGAATATGGCCAACCTGTTTATGAACTAACGGACACGGACTTATCATATATGCAAAAACTTGGTCCAATTCAGGATGAAGCATTTTTAAGGGGTAAGACGCTTTGTTTGTTTGGCTGGACATTACCCCCACATCGTTTCATTAAGGTGTATTTTGACAATGATACTCACAAGGTAATATGTATAACTTGGGCTGGTATGTAAAAATTAAAGGAATTAAAGGGGTCAGGAACGCTCTGTAGAAAAGCTCCTGATTGCCTCACGGGAAAGTGGGGACAGGTCCGCAGGATGCCCCTGTGGGGGGGCACCCACCTACGGACTACCTGTGGCACTTCGTTATTCGTTATTCAGTGTTCATTATTCGATATTGCTGTTTGCCGTTGCTGTTGCTGTTCCCTGGTCCCTAATCCCTGGTCCCTGGTCCCTGCCGTTGCCGTTATTCGTCAGCCATCGCCTTAAAAGTTTCGATATAGCTGGCCGACGAGCCAATATCTCGCGCGCGGCCTTGTATGCGACAGAGCAGATAGTCCTGTGGATTTGCCTTCAGAAGCATGCACTGTGCCGCCGCAAGTTCAACCACTCCGCCACCTTTTTCCAGACTGGCGATAAACCCGAAGATTTCCGGCGTGAACACGTATATCCCGCAATGGCCCAGAAACTCCCCCTCGCCAAGCCCCGGTGTCTTGAGGTGCTCGATAGCCACTTGCGGAGTTGGCTTTTCGACGTAATCTCTGCATCTGTACACTTCCAGGCTGATCGGGTCTCCGGCGACTACTCCGACGCGAGCCAACTCGTCGGTGTTGACACTCTGCACCCCCACCATCGCAACGCCGCCGTATTGGCCATAGGCCGATGCAACCTGGGCGGCGCACGATTTTTGACCGTCAGTTGCGAGATAAACATGATCGCCCAGCAGGAGCATGAACGTATCGTCGCCGACAAATTCCCTGCCCACGCCTACCGCACTACCGAACCCTTTGGGAGCCATCTGGACATCGAGTTCGATGCGCCCGGGCAGATCGGCTCGCTCGGAATCCGACAAGCCGCCAAAATAATCCTCGAACATACTCCGGTGTTCGGGTGAGACCACCAGCAGCAGTTCGTCGATACCGGCGGTGGCGGCTTCGGCGCAGATAAGATGAACTACGGGCACGGTTCTGTCCGGGCCCGAAGGCAGGGGCAGCATAGCCTTGGCCATGGCCAGCGTTATCGGATGCATTCTCCGCCCGCGACCTGCCACCGGTATGATTGCTTTGGTTATCATGATGATACCTTGGAGCCTTAGATAATAACGTCTGAACGATTGTCCGCACAATGGGTTGTCAGATGTTTCAAGGCAAGCTTACAATTGAGGGCTATGAATATGCAACGACGAGAAATCCGTTTCACCGGCCGCGTCCAAGGGGTAGGATTTCGTTTCACAGCCATTCGCGCCGCGGCCGGCTGCGACATTTCAGGCTACGTTCGCAACATGCCAGACGGCAGTGTGGAGTGCGTCGTCGAAGGCAAGGTTGACCAGATCGATAAATTCACGGCAGAACTGTCCGATACAATGGGCCGATACATTCGCCGGCGAACAGAGCAGACAGCTCCGTACTCGGGAAACCTTGGCTCGTTCACCGTTAAGTATTAAAGAGTTTTTTACAATGAAACATGCTTACGCAAACAGAATGACGCCGCTGAGTGTAACCTGGATCGGTGCGGTAACGGACCTTATGCTGAGCATCGCAAAAATCGCCGCTGGAATGTATTCCGGCAGCCAGGCGATACTCGCCGACGGAATGCACAGTGCGTCCGACCTGGTAACTGATATTGCGGTCCTTGCCGGGCTGAGAGTTTCCAACAGACCCGCAGACAGAGGCCATCCATACGGCCATCGCCGTGTGACGACACTCGTGTCAATGTTCGTCGGGGCTTCGCTTCTTGGGGCCGGTGGGTGGATGGCATTCAATGCCGTTCACAACGTCATGAATCCCATGGAGAGCATTCAGGCCGGGCTGCCATTCATCGTCGCGACGCTGGCTGTCCCGATTAAGGAACTTCTCTATCAGATAACCGCCAACGTCGGCAGGCGAGAATCAGACCTCTCCCTGCTTGCTAACGCATGGCATCACAGATCGGATGCGATGACATCGGTAGCCGCAGCGGCGGGGCTTGCCGCCGTAATGGTAGGCGGCCCGGAATGGTGCATCCTGGACGCGCTGACCGCGCTGGTGCTCTCGGCGTTCCTGATAGTGGTCGCAGTAAAGATTATCGCCATGAGTGCGTCGGAACTTATAGATCGCGCCCCTCGCCCCGAAACACTTTCGCTTATAGAACGCGCCGTCGCCAAAACAGATGGAGTTATCAGCTTCCACGCTTTCAGGGCACGCCAGGTCGGAGGAAGGGTGGAGATGGATGTCCATGTCCAGGTCGATGAACATCTCACCGTCGCCCAGGGACACCAGATCGCATCGGCAGTGAAACACGCCGTCATCGACGCTGATAACAACGTCATCGCATGCGTGGTCCACGTTGAACCGGCCAGAACCCATGACGCACAAAAGTAACTGGGCCTTGCCTGAGAACTCTGGATTCCGGGGGTGCCACCGCTTGCTTGCCACCCCCGATTTTGACTTCGCAGACAGATACTATCGCGAGCGGCGCATCGGGCATATGCCACGGTTGAACGGTTTTTCGGCTGAGATAGCCTTACGAATGAATTCGCGATACTGCGTCGCAGGTAGGCCCCAGTCTGGCATCTTGTCCATCTCGATAAGTGCGTCGGAGGGCGTGAGCCCGGCACGATACGTCAGGCGGAACGCTTCCTTCACTTCCGTGCGATCCTGCCTGGTCATCGACTCGTCGCGGCGCATCCCGATAACGTTCATGCCTACGATGTCGTTCATATTGGCGAACGTGGTGAACGGTGGTACGTGCGCGCTGACCGCAGCATTGCCGCGAGACATCACGCCCTCGCCGACCCACGTGTACTGGTGGATCGCGACGTGCCCGGAAAGGAACACGCGATTGCCAATCCTGGCGTGCCCGGCTACCAGCGCGCTGTTGCACAAAACCACCTCGTCTCCAAGGACAGCGTCGTGCGCCGCGTGCGAGTAGGCCATCAGGTACGACTTATCGCCCACGATTGTCGCCTGTCCTGCGATACTGCTTCGCGATATCGTTACCCCTTCGCGCAAGATATTACCGTTGCCTATGCGCAGATAGCTGACGGTTGCGGGGTCCCATCCGAGATCCTGCGGATCGCCGCCCAGCACCGTGCCTGCATCGATGAAATTACCCTCGCCCAGAGTTGTATATCGACGGATCACGACGTGCTCGCGCAGAACGCAGCCGGATCCGATCTCGACGTCGGATTCGACGATGCTGTAAGGGCCTATTTCAACGTCGTCGGCAATGCTCGCCGCCGGATCAATAATCGCTGTCGGATGAATCTTCGGCATTTTGCTTACTCCGTTCGAGGTTCGCTCGGTTGGTGCGCCATTATGACCGCTATGGCGGCGGTATCCAAGACCCATAGTTGGCCGCAATCGGCGAATGACTCAGACCATGTCTGCAGCAAGCTTTATAACTAGATCGCGGAAACGGGACGTTCATTTCTATTGATAATCCGTAATGCATGATATAATCGTTCGCTTACCCATGACCGAAACCCTTAACACCGATTCCATAACTGACTTGCTGGCACCGCATGCAGACGACGTCGAGCAGTACCTGCGCCAGTGGCTGGTGGAGGACCAAACTCCGCCCGCACTTGCAGAGGCAATGCGATACTGCGTGCTCGAGGGCGGCAAGCGGCTGCGCCCGGCGCTGGTGCTGATGACCGCAGAGGCTATCGGCGGCAAACCCCCGTGCGAGCTTGCCCGGCGCGGGTCCGTGGCTGTCGAGCTGATCCACTGTTACAGCCTGGTGCACGACGATCTGCCTTCGATGGACAACGATGAAATGCGCCGCGGCAAACCGACCGCACACGTGAAGTTCGGCGAGGCGATGGCGATTCTCGTCGGCGACGCGCTGCTCACGCGGGCGTTCGGAGTGCTGGGCGAATCCGACGATCCGCGAGCTGGCCGCCTGGTTGGTGAGCTGGCCTCGGCGGCAGGGGCTGGAGGAATGGTTGGCGGACAAACCGCGGACATGCACCTGTGCGACGTGCCCGACGGAATCGAAGGGCTTGATTACATTCATTCGCGAAAGACCGCCCGCCTGATATCCGCAGCGGCGACAATGGGAGCGATCTGCGGAGGGGCGAACGAATCGCAACTGCAGGCCGTAGATAATTACGGACGCTTTCTCGGAATGACGTTTCAGCTTATTGATGATTTGCTGGACGTAACTGCCCAGGCTGAGGTGCTCGGAAAAACACCCGGCAAGGATCAGGCCGCCGGAAAACGAACGCACGTTTCGGAGCTTGGTGTTTCGCGAGCAACCGAATTGGCTGACGAACTTACACGCAAGGCCGTAGCGGCCGCGGCGGAACTTGGCGAATCTGGAAACGCCCTTCGCCGTCTTGGCGAGCTGCTGACCGCCAGAAGCCACTGACCTATGGACCCGAACTCGATCCTGGAGCGAATGGAATCGCCGCATCAGCTAAGGCGGCTGACCAACCAACAGCTCGATAAGCTGGCCGAGGAAATTCGCGCGCGGATCATCGGCGTCGTATCCAGGCAGGGCGGACACCTGGCCAGCAATCTGGGCGTAACCGAACTGACGATCGCACTTCACCACGTATTCGATTTCTCACACGATCGCCTTCTGATGGACGTCGGCCACCAGTGTTACGCTCACAAGCTGCTGACGCGCCGCGACAAATCGTTCGACACGTTGCGGCAATCGGGCGGACTGAGCGGTTTCCCGTCGCCGTCGGAGAGTCCGTACGATCCGTTCTCTGTCGGTCACGCCGGAACGGCAATCTCCACCGCGGCCGGTTTGGCATGGGCAGACAAGATCGCCGACAACGATACGAAAATCGTCGCCATGGTCGGAGACGCCGGAATCGTCAACGGTCTGTCCATGGAGGGGCTCAATAATATCGCCCTTCTGGATCGCCAGTTTCTGGTCGTGCTGAACGACAATTCCATGGCCATCGACCGCACCGAGGGCGCTCTGGCCAAGGCGTTCGATCGCCTTCGCATGGGTCCGAGGTACAGTCAATTGAAGCAATCGGCCGAGTACCTGCTCCAGCACGTTCCGCTGGGCGAGGAAATTTCCGAGTTACTCCGCCATCTCAAAGACGGACTGCGGACGACGATTCACGGCGGGCAGTTCTTCGAATCGCTCGGGATTGCCTACTTCGGTCCGGTTGACGGGCACGACATTCCCGAGATGATCCGCATACTCAAGCGCCTTTCCGAGATCAACCAGCCGGTGATTCTGCACGTTCACACACAAAAAGGACGCGGATGTGCCTACGCGGTGGAAGACCCGACATTGTTCCACAGTCCGTCGGCCTACCAGCACAATGGCGACCAGGCCGTTTTCACACCGGGCACTAAACTAAACTGGACCCAGGCTTATGCAGAGACGCTGATCGACCTGGCCGACAAAGATGACCGAATCGTGGCGATCACCGCGGCGATGCCCGACGGTACCGGACTGGCCAAGTTCCGCGACGCTCATCCGGATCGGTACATCGACGTCGGAATGAACGAATCGCACGCCGTCGCGATGGCCGCGGGCCTCGCCAAAGCAGGTCTGCGTCCGGTGGTGGCGATATACTCAACCTTCATGCAGCGGGCGTTCGACCAGATATTCCAGGAAGCCGCCCTGCAGAAATTGCCCATCATGTTCTGCTTGGACCGTGCCGGGCTTGTCGGGTCCGACGGTGCGGTACATCACGGATTCGGCGATATCGCCTACCTGCGCGTCCTGCCTGGAACCGTCCTGATGTCACCGGGAGACGGGCCCGAACTCAAAGCCGCCATGAAACTCGCACTCACCCTCGATTGCCCCACGGCGATTCGATATCCGCGCGACGCGGTACCGGCCGACCTCCCGGGCGATTGCCCGCCCTTCCAGCTTGGCAAGGCCAGGGTCATCCGCGAGGGGCGCGACGGCAATTTCCTTGCCTATGGCGCTACCGTCGCATCTGCGATGGAAGCGGCCGAACTGCTCGCCAAAGACGGAATCGATTTCGGCGTCACAAATGCCCGTTTCGCCAAGCCTCTGGACGCGACCGTTATCGGAAAGCTCATCGCCTCGGCTAAACCGCTGTGCGTCTGCGAAGACCACTCGATTATCGGCGGATTTGGCGGGGCAGTGACGGAACTGGCCGCCCAGCGCGGCCTGGACGCATCGAAGGTCCGCCTGGTCGGCATCCCGGACCGTTTTGTGTCCCACGCCTCGCGGGCCGAGCAACTGGAAGAGATCGGGCTGACCGCCTCTGGACTGGCCGCTACGGCAGCGGACATGTCCGCCAACCACAGCCCCGCAAACCATATCCACGACAATCCCCGCCTATAAGATACATTTCTTCGAAAAACCAATTTATAATAAAATAGGTAATCTACTGCTTTATTAACATATCTCCCTGTATTTACTCATCTTAGACTCAAACATCCAGAATTGCCTAGGGAAAGTCTTATATGGATGTAAGAAATAGTACGGAGTCCAGCCAATTCGCTCCGATAAAGGCTAACAGGGAGAGTAGCTGGGAATGTACCACTATGTGAAACCTAACTAAGGAGCTTTGCGATGTCAAATAAGTGCGATAAGAACAGCAAGCATCAACATTTACCCCAGATGGAAATGATGGAAGAGCGTCTCCTGCTTGCAGGCGACTTCGCCCTGACGGTCGATGCACTGACCACCAACGACACCACCCCCGCATTGAGCGGAACCATCGGCGACGCAGCCGCGACGATCACCGTTACCGTTGACAGCAATCCGTACGTTGCCACCAACAACGGCGACGGTACCTGGGATCTCGCTGACGATGCCATCGCCGCATTGGCCGAGGGCACATGGGACGTGGGCGTTGCCGCAGTCAACGGCGGCCTGTCGGCAACAGATGACACGACCGACGAACTGGAAGTAGACCTGACCGCACCTGTGGTAACGGTCGATACACTTGTAACCAACGATACCACGCCCGAACTTACAGGTACGGTAGACGATACTACAGCCACCATCGCCCTTACAGTCGACGGTAATCCGTATGTACCGACCAACAACGGTGACGGAACCTGGACCCTCGCCGACAATGCCGTAGCGGCGCTGATAGCAGGTACGTATGAAGTGGCCGTAACGGCAACAGACACTGCGGGCAACGCAGGCGTCGATGCCACGACCGACGAACTGGTCATAGACACCTTCGCACCTGTGGTAACGGTCAATGCACTTACAACCAGCGATACGACACCCGAACTTACAGGTACGATTAACGACTCTACCCCCACCATCACCCTTACGATTGACGGTAACCCGTACGTTCCGACCAACAACGGCGACGGCACATGGACACTTGCAGACAATGCCGTAGCGGAACTGGCCGAAGGCACTTTCGAAGTAGTAGTCACGGCAACCGACGCCGCCGGTAATGTAGGCAACGACGCCACCAACAACGAAGTCGTCGTTGACCTGACCGCACCCGTGATAACGGTTGATGCACTGACGACCAACGATACGACACCCGAACTTACAGGTACGATTGACGATACTACAGCCACCATCGCCCTTACGGTTGACGGCAA
>SDBT01019167.1_pt1 | contig 10729 bp, 17 predicted proteins | sample 2277101 | NCBI WGS metagenome assembly SDBT01 (sample SAMN10404973, study PRJNA504765) | marine sediment metagenome | isolation source: marine sediment core GS10_PC15, 103 cmbsf | place: Arctic Ocean: Southern Knipovich Ridge | collected 2010
ACGCAATAGTATTTGTTACTCTAGAAACATCTTTAGATATGTCTTCACCAACAACATTAATTAATTTAGCTACACCTTTTGCAGCTTCTTCGGCAGGAAGTTCATTTGCAGCAATAGCTAAATCAGAAATAGCTTTAGTAAATAATTCTAAATCTTTAGTTCTTTTTTCTGTTGAACCTTTAGATCCAACACCCAACTGAGCACCTAGTCTAGTAAACTCTAATAATTCTTTTGAGGAGAATGTTGTTTGTTTGGCAAATTCTCGCATTGCGTCGCCAAGCTTTTCTATACTAGCGCCGCCTTTGCCAACAGTCTTTTCTACCTTTGCCATAGCTGTTTCAAAACTTGAACCAACTTTAAGAATAGCAACACCAGCAGCTACTAAAGGAATAGTTAAACTAGCTGTTGCTCTAGCACCTGCAACTGTCATAGATTGACCAAATCTATTTACATCACGTTGTGCTTTGGATAAACTCTTAGAGAATCCGTCTACGTCTCCAAGAAGTTTAACTAATGCTGTTGCTGCTGCCATTTATCTAATACCTAATATTTGTCTATAAAAAGGATTCTTACGATTATTACTATCAGTACCAGTTCGTATAAAATCCTGTCCTTTATATGTCTTTCTACTTTTAGAAGGTTGCTTACAAAAATTAATTATGGTGGACATTAACCAACCGATATCTTTCATTTTCCTTTCTTGCCCCCACATGTAACCTTTGTAAGCTTGATTAAATTCTCTTGGTGTCATAAAACCATAATCTAATGGAGAAATTCCCAATAGTCCATAAGCTATGGGTTCACTAGCTTCTTCCCATTCTACCCAAGAATTTAAACTGGGTGCATTTCCTCCACCGGAACCTCTAAAGGGTCAGGTTCTACTGCCTCTGCTTCAAGATCAATATCTTCTGGAATAATTCCACCAGCTTTCATAGCTTCAACAATAATATTAACGATGTCTGCTAGATCACCTTTGCCAGCATCAAACCAATGTTTCTGTAAAACATCACCTAATTTGGCTACTGTTGGAATAGCTTTAATATTTGTTTCATCACCATGCTTTAAGCCAAAGAAAAGTAAAGTGGTAATGTGGTCATATCCCATTGTTTCATCATTGAATAGTACGTTGAAGCCTCCACCAAAAGTTTGTTCAATTTCCCGCATAGCATTAATGCTATACTTAACTTTTCTTGCTTTGTCTAGTGGAATTTCTACGTATCGTTTTCCTACTGCCATTTTAAAACTCCGTTTCTACCAACTGAAGTAGCTGGATTTTTGTAGTAAATTTAGAATAGATAAGAATTATCTATTCTGGAAAGGTGGTGAAGAGATAAACAATTTTATCTCTCCACCAAACTTTACCAATAAAAACTGTGTAAACTTTAACTACTAATTACGCTGTAACTCTGGTAATTGCATCCGTGATCGTAAAATCAGCCGTAAACTCAATGACTCCATCTACAGATCCAGAAATATTGTAACTAGATTCAAAACATTCACCTGTATATGTAAGATCACCAGTAGAATTTCCTTCTGGACCATAAACAAATGCAGACGAAACAGAATTACCTAAAATACCATTAAGTACGTCATCTGGACCAGCTGTAACTACAGGATCCCAAAAGCCTGAAACACTAAAATTAGCTCCAATTAGTCCTGCAATAAATGTTCTATTGTTTTTAGTAAAAGTGGTCGTCTCAGGATTATCTGCTTCTCTAGTAAAATCTACATTACTAATATAAACAGAAAGATCTTTAACGGCAACTGCTACATCTTCAATTGAAAAGAAGCCCGCCTTACCATGAATAAAAGCCATAATTTATATTCCTCCTTAAATTTTTATCGTCTAGCAAATGCTACGGCAAATGTGTAAGACGTTCCTACTATTATAAAATCAACACTTAAATATTGCCGAACTGTTTGTGCAGCAGCAATTGCTATTTGTTCAGAAGTTGCAACAGTTGTTACTTGTGTAAATGTTCCACCTGTTAATAATGCCCATGCTATATCATCTGCTGAATCTTCTATAGTTACATCTAATGTTGTTGGTGTACCTAATGCTGTTACATGTAAATGTCCAGTACCACCATTAGATGTTAATGCTAAATTATCAACAGAACTACCTTGAGTATCCCCAGATGATGTTTCTGCAGTTAAGTTATGTAATGAAACTCCTCTATCAATTTCTCTATTAGCTAGAAAATCTGCAGTAATTTCAACTACTCCATCAACAGAACCAGAAATATTAAAAGAACTTGTACGAGTTCTAAATAAATAAGTTATATCTCCAATTGCTGTTCCACCAGGACCAATAGTAACTACCCTATCTGCAGTAGCACCTAAAGTTGCATTTAAAACTTCGTCACTAGCACCAGCATCACTATCAAAAAATCCAGAGATACTAACATTTCCACCTTTCATTCCTGCAATAAATGTTCTATCATTTTTACTAAAAGTTGTGGTTTCTGGATTATCTGCCTCTCTATTAAGATCCATACTGTTAAAGTAAACGGTTAAATCGAATTCATTAACAAATACGTCTATATTTTTTCCATGCGTTGTAGCCATAATCTATATATATCCTCTTTAATTTATTTTTATAGCTTTACAAGCTAAAAAATCTTCTATTATATGCTTAGGCCAATTTTGAGGTACAGAATCTCCAATCTCTAATCTTATGCCGTCATACTTACATCTCTTAATTGCAACCAATCCAGAATTACTTGGAAGGTCTGCTTCTTCAGTTTCTTCTAGATCTAACTCCAATGGTGTCGCTGAATTGAGCAAATTCTTCAGTGTCTGCTTCAAATTTTTCCTCCCAAATTTTTCCACAATCAAAACATTTAAATTTCTTGTAATCAGTTCCCATAGTAGTTAAATTAGACACATTTTCTTCATGTAAACAGCCATTTACATCTTTATCTATGGATTTATCAATGAAATTAACCAATTTAACTAACATTTGTGTAATTTTAACTAAATCTTCATTCTTAACCATTTAATTGTCTTTCATATCTATTATAATATAAAATTACAATATAATCTATTATTATTAAGCATTAGCTTCTTTATATATTTGTAAGTCAAAACCTACTATCCAGCGTCCATTTTCATCCGCTCCAAGCGTATATGGAGTCTGTGTAGCCTCAATCATTAAATAATTTGTACCATTAATTGTAGCATTTATGGTATTATGAATAGCTCTATAAATAATCCAAGCATTATCATTTGCAACTAAGAACCCATTTTGTGATCCTCTAGATCTTATTTGCACAATTGGACGCTCAATACCAATAGTTCCTATAGTGACACCCATAGTAGCTATATTTTCAAGTCCCGGTTCTGGAGTCATAACTGCTACAAGAGTATCTGGAGTTTCAGCTAAATAGCCTCCAACAAAAGTAATGCCAGATGTTTCTGCTCTAACGTGTACAAGTATGTCTTGTAATACTGAGTCAGGCATTATGCTTTAAAACCGGATTTAAAATGTTTCTTAACAGCAGCTTCAATTCTCCCTTCCATTTGAGGAATGAATGTATTCATAGCTCTTGCTAAATATCTAGATTTACTTGGATGATTAAGTTCAACTTTTTCTGCATAATCTACAAATTTACTTCCGAGCGACCCTTTACCAGTTTTATTAGAAACAGCCATGCCACCAAATATAACAATAGTAGTAAATTTATTATCACTTGCAGGAGGATCTTGTTGTATACGTCCACTTGCTTGTAATCGTCCTGTTAACACTGGAACATTCTTTTTAGCAAGATCTCTAATATCTCTAGCAATTTTTGCTAACTCTCCACGCATTGCTTGTTTACCACGTTTTTTTAAATTTTCAAGAAAAAGATTAATTTTATTTAATTCAGAAACATCCCAAACTAGTCTTGAAGTAGATCCTTTTCCTCGTGAAACTTTGCCTAGAGCCATGTTATTCTGTCCTCAAAACTATATGACTAATACCATCTCTATCTAATACTGTTCTAATTGAAAGTATTAAAGGAGTTATAGGTGCAAATGCAATTGGTAATGTTAATAAATCTTTTGTACTAAAAGTCGTAACTTGTGTATTTAAATAAATCAATCTACTAGATTTAATTTCTCTATCAAAATCTGTTCTAATATTTATTACATGTGATTCAATTTTAGCTTTATAAGGAACTGCAGTACTATAAGTTCTAATACCACCAAAATCATCTTCAGTTAAGAATGTTGCAATGGTTACAGTTTGATTAAAATATGCTGCTAAGTGTTGAGATAAAGCCATTAATCATCACCACCCACATCAGTCTTGCCTCCAGCCTGATCGGTAGTAGATTTAATATCATGCATCCCTCTAGAGATAGCTGACTGTAAAACAGCAGCATTTTCTTGTAATAATTCTCTGTCTGCTAGGTATATTCCACCAGCACTTGGTATCATATGCGTACCACCACGTCTTCTTAAATCTTCAGCAAGATCTACCATTTCACTAGCACGCTTAATACGCATCCTAGTTTCACCAACTTTTTGATCTTCGATTCCGCCAGCTAGTACATCTTGAACTACTGCTAATAAAACTCTAGCAGCTGCATAATAAACATTAGGTTCAGTAGACATAACTGCAAAAATGGCTTCGTCACCTGTTAGTTGACGATCAGTATTTATATCTCCAATTAAAAATCTAACAAAATTTTTCTTTTGTTCCGTAGTAGCATTTACTAATCCATTAGTAAGACTTGATGGTAGTTCTGTTAGATCGTATTCCCAACTCATATTATTTTATCCGTCGTATACAACTGTAACATCAGTTGTAACAGCTGTTGGATTTATATAAATACCACTGTCCATAATACAACCAAATTCAAAAACTTTTGTTTCGTCTATTGCTGTTGTTTCTATAATATTTATTGTATTAATACTTCCACCTGTACCACCAACAGAAACATTAACATCAATAGTAAATGTAGTTGGAGCAGTTACCGTTACAATATGAGTTCCATTAATGCTAGGTGTTGAACCACTATGGCCTAATATTACAACACTATCTCCTGAAGTAAGATTATGATTAGCATCAGTAGTAATAACAGTAGGATTTGCAATTGAAGATGTAGCAATTGTAGATGCAGGACCATCACTAACATTAATAGCTGTTATTGCAGCATTACCAGTAACGATAAGTCTTACTAAAACTCCTGCAGATGCTAAAACTGTTTGTTCAGTGGTTTCACCCTGAATTCTAACTTTTCTATGTGCAGCAGCTGTTTTTCTTTGTGTAGTTCCCATTATATTTGTCCTTTATATAAAAAAATGGGGGCTGAGACTTATTTGCCTCAAGCCCCCAAAAGATTTTTAGGTTAAAATGTTAGACAGATCGTTTGCCAAGACCACTTTGCCATTCACTAATAAAAATACCATTAGCAGCATTTGCACCCAAAAGCTGATAGATACATGGCATAATTACATCACCATCAGTCAGTGTAAAAGTAGGTGATGTAACTGTTGGTACAACATCATCATAGAAGAAAGTAACAACACCACTACGATCTACTCTAACTTCTAATGTATGGACAGCATCATCTATCCAGTCAGTTTCAGTTGTATCTGTAGTAACTGTAGCTCCATCATTTACAATAGTTTGAATATTAATAACACCAACTTGAATATTAAATCCTGCTATATTTTCATAAACTTCATGATCAGCGTTATAGGCTTCTTGTTCTCTAAAACCAACAAAACAATCAGAAATTCCAGAAACATCAGTAAGCTCAAGTTGAACTTTAAAATAACACTCATCTGTACCTACTGTAAATGCTCCACGACTTCTAGCATCAATACCTAATGAGACTTCACTACCCTCTGTAGAAATCAAATCTTGAACTATATCTACGCCTTTAGCTGAATTAAATGTAGGAAATAGAATTGTCTGCCCTGCACCAAGAACATGATATTCATAGGTAGCAGCATCAGTAGTCATTACATTTTCAGCTCCTGTAGTACCAACAGCAGTAACATCGCCACCACCATTTGTAAATAATGGTCTAGAAGCAAATCTATCATAAATATACTTATAATTTATATCTCTAACTTTGGCAGGAGCATGGTCTTGTGCGTTTTGTCCGCCAACTGTTCTCCCTCTTGATAATTGGACTTTTCCCATAGTTATTTATTCTCCAAATTTATACTTCTACTGGAACAGCGTCCAGTATCTTAGTTTCTTTGTCTGTATTAATTGGTGGGCGTTTAACTCCAACTGGAGTAGTATTTGTAGCTGCCTTACCCTTAGTTTTAGCTAAAAATTTATTCATGTCAGCTTGAGATTTTCTAGAAGGGCCTAAATAGCCTTGAGCAATTAAAGTTCTTTCATTACTCCAACCACCAGTTTCTATAAGAGTTCCTGTCGTCCAAAAAATTTCTTTTCCAGTTTTAGGATCTCTACCCTTAGAAATTTTCTTATATACTTCGTATACCATATTCACCAACCTTTCTTAAAAATTTTGGGGGTTTAAATTAATAAACCCCCAATAAAATTAAAGGACTTTATTACGCAACCACTCCATTGAAGAAATATCCCATGTTGGTAGCAACAACTTTATTGTCCCAAGCTTTCTCAGCTTCAACTCGTTGAGATCTTAGGTGAAGCATTGGAAATTGTGTAATTCCCACTTCAGCGCCGATACCTCTGGAAACTCCACGCCATGCAAAAGTATAACCAGCAGTAGCAGTTAAGAGACCAGGATTAGGAGTTGAGTAGCATAAGAGTGCATGTTTCCCAAAGTTGAAGTCATAAGCTGCAGTCGCACCTTCCTGATTAGTAGCAAAGATAGAACGAGCAACCATAACTTTATCAACGCCAAAAACTGCAGCGAGCAAGTTTTCAGCAGAAACAGCAGTTTGGGTGTACTTGATTCTGTCAAGTAGATCAGGGTGATGTTTTAATTTGCGCCAAGCTTGGTAACCGATAACCATAACATTAGGCTCTTTACCAGTAGCCTGTAGAACAGTTTCTTTACCTAACTCAACATCATCAACAGGATCCGAATTAGAATAATCACTCCAAAGTGATCCAGGAGTAACATCATCATCCCAAACACCAGTAGTGAAATAATCACCGACCCACTGTCGTTCCATTCGCAGAAGCATCATTTGAGTAAGATACTCAGTGGCTTCCGAAAGCAGATTAAGTGGTGCATCAGCATTTTGTAAAGTTTGGTTGTCTAAATCCTTATGTAATGAATAACTATCACAAGAATAGTTATCATCAGATAAGGTCCAACCAGAACCAGCCGATTCTTGGCTAGGTCCTCTGATTTGTGCTTCATCACGGAACCAATCATTCTGGGTATAGGTAAAATACCTATCCGACTGTTTATCAACAGGAATGATAGGAAACACGCGAGGAGCCACAAAGTTAGTTTGATCTTGAATATACGCAACAGAGATGCTTGTAAGAATTTTATCTACGTGAACATCAGTTGCTGTAGGTTGTGACATCTATTTTATCCTCCTATATTCCTATTTAAACTGCCGCAATTGTTGGTGCGCCGCAGTTAATTAAAGCTGAAAATAATTCACCAGCATTAGCACCAGGGGTAGTAAGTGCTACACCTAAGACATAATGCCCAGTAACAGCATTTTCAGCGTCACCAGAAGCATCTGTAGTTAAAAGAGATCCTTCTGCAGGTGTTGCAGTACCATCAGCAGAGAGTTTAGTAACACCAATAGCTATAATTTCGCATGCTTGGCCAACTGCAGGTTTATTTTGCAAAACACCTAAACAGACTTCTCCCAATGAACTAGCAATAATTACAGTTCCATCTGTATGAAGCTTTACAAATCTATATTGCTGAGCAACAAGAGTTGTAGCACCACATGTAAGTGCAGTTAATTTAATTCCTTGCGGACTATCGTAAGCCATCTTTAGTTAACCTCCCCACGATAATCAGCATAAAGAACATCATCACTCTTCGCAGCGGTGCCAATAGCTTTAGCTAAAGACATATCTGGATTAGATTTTCTCAATTCTTCTGCAGCAGCTAACACTCTTCCATATGCATCAGCAGCTTGACCATCGCCAATTGTACCAGTAGCTTCAAAATCTGGTCTACTAGCTATTGCGTCATTTGCAGCTTTAAGAATTCTTTCAATCGACTCATATTCTGTCTTTTCAAAAGTTACAGAAGCTTTCTTTAAGATAGCTCCAACTACATCTGCCTTTTCAGGAAGTGCAGCAAATTCTTTTTCTGCCTTAGTAATAAATTCTTTAGTTAAAGCAAGATCTTCAGATTTAGCAAGAGCAGCTTTAGCTTCATTAGCTGTAACTTCAGCAGCCTTACTAATAGCAAGGGCTTCTTCAAGTACTTCACGTTGTTCTTTTGTGAGTGCTTCAAGAGCTTCTTTCTTTAAATCTTCAGTCTTCTCTTCTTCTGTTTTCTTTTCTACCTCAACAATTTTTTCAACTTCAACTTCTGTTACAGGTAGTGTGCCACCAGCAAGGGTGACTAACTCAGGATAAAATTCTACGGGAAGATCCTCTGCAGTAGCTTTTAGAATCTGAAGTACAGTTGTAATTGCCTCTGCCCCTTCCTGAGAGATTTCAGCCTTTGTGACTGCTTCAGTAATATCGTTAGAATTATCTAACTCTACTTCAGTTGCAGCTTTAAGGATTTCTTCCTTCATGGAAATTTCCTCCAATTTATCTTCATTTTTATTATCATTTGAAGGCTCATCTGCCTTCTTTAATAAGAATTTCTTCTTATTTGCTCCTTTTTTAACAAAGGAAACCTCGTCAACTATAATATCTTCTAGTATATTTGGTTTCTTTGCCATAATATTATTTATATCCTCCAATAAGTATCACAATTAAATTATAATACTTACTACTATATTATCAGATATTTATAAGTACTTGTCAAGTAAAGATTTAATAATATGTTTAATTTTTATGCTAGGCACAAATATGCTTCACCTATAAAGCTCTAACGAAAATTTTACCTATTCTACTAAATCTTCAGAAATTGGAATAATTCGTTTTCCTTTGCCGCCAATACTGTAACCTGTGTAATGTCCAGCTTTTATATCATTCCAAAGTTCATCTGAATGAATCTTAGATACAATAATCCAAGTACCTTTTTTAACTTCTTGATTTTGTAGAACAGTATCTTCTGGAGTAATATAAGATTCAACTACTTCAGAATCTGCAACAGTCTCATGTTGTTCTCCTAATACTCTGGACTGTTGTAAGAAATTATGTGCAGCTTTTTCAATGGTATGAGGAAAAATTATATCATTTTGTGTATCAACTTCATTTGGTGCTAAGACAATTCCATAAACTAATTTTTTATCTTCATCTGTCTTCGCAAATTCCACTTCAAGAGTATAATTATAATCTTCTTTAGTAAAGTTTTCATTTTCCTCAAATGATTCTACTAATAATTCTTCAACTCTATCTTGTTGTCTCATAGCAGAAAAACTAGAAATTGATTCTTCTTGACTACTAATAAAATATTTACTTGTACTAAACCAAGGAATGTCTCCTTCTACAACAAGACAAGATCCTACTTCTCCTTGATTAGAATTACGTAAATAAAATACACAGCCTCCACAAGCCTCAAATCCAAAATCAGCCTTATTTTCAAATTCAGCTTCATCTTTATTAAATAAGGATCCTTTAGTATTAACTACAGCTAAAGTAGATGCTTGTCCTAATCCTTCTCTATTTGTAGGAGATTCCAAGAAAGCTTTATTTAATCTATCATTAGCTAATTTATTAATTTTCTTGGCTATACCCCCAGCAGCTGGAGCAGCTTTTTTATTAACCTCTGCATATTGATCTTCTGTTAAGATCTTTTTTGCATGGTCTAAAAATGCTAATGCATGATATACTTTATCAGATTTCATATTTATTTCTTATCTCCAGATTCTTTATCCTCATTTAAAGATTTTCCTGCATTAGGAACTTTAGAATCTTTTGGTTTAGTTTCATCCTCTGGACTATCAGGTTCTAATCCAGGAATAGGTCTCTTGGTATCTGTAGGACTAATTGTTGGAATTCCTGCTTGTTGTCTAACAAATGATTCTAATTCATCTGTAGGAGTAATAATTCCACTAGCCACTGTTTTATTAAAGAATTCTGCAAGTGATTTAAGATCAATAGATTCTACAGGACCAAAATGCATAATTGGATAGGGTTGACTAAAACCATTAGCTCTCATTAATCTTGGAATAGCATCTCTATTAAATACATCAGCAATATTTGTAAGAATAGACTGTAAAGCAGCACTAAATAATTGTACCTTTGCAGATACTAGTGCAAAAGATCCAACTCTATCCTGACCAATTAAAAGCATATCTGCTAATACTGTTACAGCCATTCTCTGTTCTAAACGTCCAATAATGACTGTTGTATCTAAAGATCTCTGCCCACTAGTCATAAGTTCTAGTTTCCAACCATTAGGCAGCACAACTCCCATATGCTGATCCATACGAATGTTACGAACTATATCTTCTGCACGTTGTAATAAAATTTTTGCATTATCATCTTCAGGATTCCAAAGATCAAACCCTTCTGGAGGAGTCAGTACAGGTAAACCTGTTAGATCTCTTTCAAACGCAATACCTTCAATTTCTTCAAACCTTTTCTTAAAAAACCACGTACGGTAGGCGTTGCGTAATAAGGAGTTATGCGTAGGCACAAAAGATTCTCCACATAAAAATAGATGTGATGGAGAATCTACTTCTATACAAACAG
>SDBT01019168.1_pt1 | contig 10728 bp, 8 predicted proteins | sample 2277101 | NCBI WGS metagenome assembly SDBT01 (sample SAMN10404973, study PRJNA504765) | marine sediment metagenome | isolation source: marine sediment core GS10_PC15, 103 cmbsf | place: Arctic Ocean: Southern Knipovich Ridge | collected 2010
ACGGGAGGAAGAGTTCTATATTCCTGATCGATTGTATGAAACATCGAAAAAGAATGAAGCGGGGAAAGCTGAATATTCACTTGATCGGTTTACAAGGAATGAAGACGGGAGTGTCATTTGTCCCGAAGGGCATGAGATGGAACATAAGAGGACGGTAAAATATCCAAACGGACATTATGTGGATGTATATGAAGGGATGGCCTGCCAGGAGTGCCCCTTTCATGATCGGTGCACGAAAGGGAAAAAGAGGAGAATCAGCATAGATTCGAGAGAGAACTATCGAACAATAATGCGGGAAAAGCTTTCAAGCGACGAAGGTCGGAAAATTTATATGAAGCGGCAGGGACTTGCAGAACCTCTTCATGGAAATGACCAAAAGAACAAAGGGTGGCGGCAGCACCATCTGAGGGGGTTTGCCAAAGCCGCAGGTGAGTTTCTATGGATCCGAATAGCAACGAATCTTGGTAAGATCGTGAGGTACAGAAGTTCAGAAGTTCTTGCGATGGCGCCAGCAGCATAAGTGATGGATTAAGAAAAGGAGGTTGGACGGGTTCATGGCTCAAGCGTAGGTGCCTGAATGGTCAATCTGAGTGCGTTTACCGGATAATAGATGAGAGGACAGATTGCAAGGCGCCTCGAAAGTCAAGAGGCAAATCCAAATTGGAGTAGGCTGTACTGCGGCAGTAGTTCCGGGACAGGCTGAATTGTTTCTGCGGCACACTCCTAAAATCGGCCCTGAAGCGAACAGCTCATCTAAAAGCAGCAAAATTGACAAATGGGAGAAGGCCTCCCTTTTCAGGTTGCCCTCAGCAGTGTGCCAATACCCATTTTAAAAGACGAAAAAAAATCTATTTGTTTGTAAGTATCGATTGTGTGTGAATTTATAATTTATGTGTCAGGGCTGACAGCGGTGATGTTTTGTTGTATTATGATCGCAGCACCAGGTGAGAGAGGTAATACTGACTTAATGAGGCGGAGGAGGAAATAAACATGTATTCTGATCTAAGATTGTTTTTAGCAGAACTCGCGGCAAGCGATTCATGCAAGATAATTAAAGGAGCTGACTGGAATTTAGAAATAGGATTAATAACTGAATTACAGTTACAAAAGCCTAATCAGCCGGCACTTATATTCGACGAAATAAAGGAATATAAGCAAGGCTTTCGGGTTGTTACGAATTTATTGAACACCGAAGAAAGGTTCGCACGAATGTTCGGGATTAACAAAGATGCCCGGGGAATGCATCTAGTAAAAGCAGTAAAGGAGAAACTGGGAAAAGATTATAAACCGTTAAAACCAAAAAAAGTCAAAAAAGGAAAAGTCGAAGAAAATATCAGTTCCATTGAGAAGGTTGATTTATTTAAATTTCCGGTTCCAATATGGCATAAAGATGACGGCGGTAGATATATTGGAACCGGGGATATTGTCATATTAAAAGATCCAGATACCGGCTGGACCAATTTAGGTACGTATCGGGTCCAAATCCATGATAAAAATAAAGCAACCATACATATCATTAAGGGGCACCATGGGGATTTGATCAGACAAAAATACTGGGCAAAGGGTTTAAGCTGCCCCGTTGCCGTGGTGTGCGGACAGGAACCGCTATTGTATTCTGTAGCCAGCAACTCTATCTGTCCTCAAGGGATAGATGACTACGATTATTGTGGCTGGCTCAAAGGGTCCCCGATTGAAGTTATTGAAGGAAAAACTGTTGATCTATTGATTCCTGCAAATGCAGAAATTGTACTGGAAGGTGAAATACTCCCGCCTGGAACAGATACAATTCAGGAGGGACCCTTTGCCGAATGGGAAGGGTATTACGCCGGAGGAAGTTTCGCTGAAACTATCTTCGATGTTCGGTGTGTTCTTCATCGGGATTCGCCCATACTCATGGGCCAGCCTCCTTTTGTCGCTGAGTATGAAAATGACGGCTTAAGAAATATAATCCACGCTGCTGGTATGTGGAATGAGCTTGATAAAGATATCCCTGGAATCGTAGGAGTATGGTGTCCCAATGAGATGCGGGGATTGATAATGACGATCGTATCGATCAAGCAGATGTACCATGGACATGCAAAACAGATTGCCATGAGAGTCGCCGGTTCAAAGATAAGTCAGTTGGGTAAGTTTATAGTCATTGTTGATGAAGATATTGATCCGTCGAATATGACAGAAGTATTATGGGCAATTGCGACCAGATGTGACCCGGAAAATGCAATTGATATAATAAACGGGTTTTGTGGGATGAGATCGGATCCTCTGCTTCATCCAGAAAAGAAAGAAAGAAATGAACTATACTATTCAAAAGCAATAATGTATGCATGTAAACCTTATTCATGGATCGATAAATTTCCAAAATCGATTAAGAGTGATATCGGAGAATTGGAGAAAATAGACAAGAAGTGGGGCAAAATACTGTTCGGTGCTGCGGGCCCTTGAGCACGGCGCCGTTTCCGGGAAACGTCCGAGAATCCTCCGGCTATTAACTAGTACTACAGCGATAGATCACACTATAAATAACCCTTCCACGGCCGAAAAACTATTGCTGATAAGCCTAAGCTCGCCTGAGGAGTGAAGGGAGGCGAAGCTTCAACAACACCGAGTATAGGCTGATAGGCAGGACTGCGCAAAAGTCCCTGATAGGCCAGGGGCGAACTGTTGATGACCCTACACAAATCTTGGGCTCCCGACAATGCAAATGATACTTTTTGAGATGCAGTCAAGGAAAAGGGATAGGCAAATATTCTGTGGGGTTGACGAGAAGGCTTTTTCTTAAGGCTGCTTTCACTCCAGGAGTCTGCCCAGCTCGAGGAGCTTCTTTTTTCTGTGGGATCTATACGCCTGATTGTTTCGCTTGGCGTGGTAGGCAACGATCCGCCAAGCCTCACGTCTGTCGAACCGTCTTGAGTCCAACACTTCGATTAAGAGGGTCTGCACCTGGGGAAGTGTTAGGGTTGGAGTTTTTTTTGTATTTCAGCCGTAGCCTTAATAGAAACAGCAGCGCCAGAAACACATACAGCATGTGCCGATGCCAGCTTCTCCAATTGCGATGTTCGTAATGATCCATACCCAGATACTTTTTACCGTCTTCAAAACATTGCTCGATCGGCCACCTCATTACCAGCGCCTGGTATAAATCAGCCCTCGGGGTGCTCACGGGAGCGTTGCTCAGATAGTACCTTACTTTTCCACCTTCAAGCGCTCTGAAGATCAACCACGCCTCGGGTCCAGGCCTTCCTTTCCTATTCTCCCTCACTCGCAGGATGCTTACTTCGGCTATAAATAGGACCTTTCGTCCCTTCGGCAAGGATCACCTGATTCCACTCTCTTTCGACGCTTTCTGAAAGCCGGCGGGCCTCGAAGCCTTGTAACCGTTTCTCTTCTTGCTCACTTGCCCCTGATTCCTTCGGCAAGGACAGCCAAACCTTTGTGTTCGCCGGAACTGCGGCAAGGTAATACTTGTCCCAGCTCGCTACCCGGTCGCGAAACATCTGGTTCACACCAAAAGCCGAATCGCAACCTATCCATTTGCTTTGAAAGATCCCGCTTTGAATCTGTCTGTCCAACAACTCCAGGGCTATCTCAATCTTGCTCTTGAACTCCACACCGGCTGCGCCTCTCGGCATACTCTTCACTGAACCAGAGTTCGGGCATGTACAGTCGCCTGTCTACAAGCCCGTACCCGATCGTGCTGGTGTAGCCCACAAATACTCCCGACTGGCAGTTCTCCACCTTACCTCGATTCCCACAATATTGTCTCGCTACCCCTACCGATTCTTCACCTTTCTTCGGTATTTCTGTGCTGTCCACGGTATGCATCCCATTTTCTGCCTCAATCTCCTCTGCCAGCAGTTCCACACAGCGGGCCAACATTCGTCGGTCATCCCACGGATAGCGGCTAAAGAAGTTTTGCATGCTTCTGACCCGAGTTTCTCCTTCAAAAGCAAGCGCTATCGCCTCCATGGTCTTGCGCCGAAGATCGCTTAGAAGCCCCATCAGATAGCTCATCCCTATCAGCCGTGGCTCAGGGCGGCGGAAACAATCGGAAAACAGATCGTGAAACTCTACCAGCTCAGCGGCCATCTTCTCTGTCATCTCTGGGCCGATCTGCGTCCAGTCGATCAGCTCAGGATTAAATCCAAGCTCTTGAATCACCATACGCAGCTTGCTCCTCTTTTCTTTTATCAGGCTCCGCTTCTGAGAATAGCTGCGTCTGTTACACCCAATGATCCTTGGATACTCTGGCTCTACTACATAGACGTATACCTCCTTCTTCTGACCGTGATAATGATAGCCCTTGCCCTGTTTGCCATACCCTTTCGTGGAGCCGATCAGCTGCCAATTGGCGCCCCGGTAGCAGCTACCGCGAAATCTACTTCCATCGATAAAGGTCTCCAGTACCCATGGCATCACCCCATAGCGGTTCTGCCAATCCACCACTACCATTTTCATGGCTCGCCCCAGCACGTGGGAGGTCAGGTTCTTCACTTGCAGCCACTAGAAGATCAGAAAACGATTGTTGTTTACTACATGATCCAGATGCTGCTGGCGTTGTTCTACCGACCAGCCGATAAAGCAGTCCCGAGCCTCAAGCTTCAAAGAACCACTCTTCCAGCCCATAGCTCCGATTACCCGCTCGCCGGCATAAAGAATATACTTCAACCTTCTTCCGGGAATCTTCTCGTGGCCGAGGTAATGATAGTCTCTTACCACCCGGTTCCACAGCTTCTCGTGGGCCTTATCATCCACAAGCCTTATCTCCACAGGCTCCAGTTCCCTCAGAGAGCCCTGGAACCTACTAATTAGCCTACAATCGCTTTCCGTCATACCCGCCTGCATGCTATACTTCAACTTGAACCCCTCGTAGTGCTCCTTATGAGGCGCGCACCTCTGGCGTGCCGCTTAGTGACTGTCTGATCGGCTTGTCATGCAGAGTTGTGCTTCTATCCTCAGAAGCCTGAGGAGCCTACGAGGGATTATAATACAAACGGAATTTTTTGTTTATAGGAATCTATCGCTGTAGTACTAGGAGGTCTTATACTGAAATTAATCGTTGCTATAAGTGGAGCATCCGGAGCGGTATATGGTATCAGCGTTCTCGAGGAGCTAAAAAAGAAAGCAGTCGAAACTCATCTTATTATAAGCCGGTGGGCTCAGGAAGTTATAAAAATGGAGACTAACTATACAGCCGAATATATCAGCCGTCTGGCTTCTTACTGTTATACGGAAAACGATCTGACTGCTCCAATTACAAGCGGTAGCTTTCACTGTGACGGCATGTTGATCGTTCCATGTAGCATGAAGACGCTGGCCGGTATTTCCTCGGGATATGCCGATACCTTGCTGCTCAGAGCAGCCGATGTGATGATCAAGGAAAAAAGAAGACTTCTTTTAGCCGTGCGGGAAACACCGTTAAGCCCAATCCATCTGGAAAATATGTTGAAGCTCGCGCAGATCGGTGTGATCATTTTCCCGCCTCTGCCGGCATTTTACATAAAGCAGGATTCGATCGGGGACCTTGTCCGGCACAGTGTGGGTAGGATGCTCGATCAATTCGGCATACACGTCGAGGGATTTGTTCGCTGGGGTGAGAGTTGATTCCCGTATTGCCATCAAAGTATGATAAGATAATTTGTCTTAAGGGTACAGCCATCATGACATTACCACCGGCAAATCCGGTGGGTTTTTAAGTTGCACTGAAAAAGAACTCAGCAAGTAATCGCGGGGTAATGTAAAAAAGCATGCCCGCAGGGGGACATTATGTTCGACTTACATGAGGATGTAGTAAACGATGGGATATATTCCTTAAAAAGTATTACAGTGGTTACGAAAAGTGGCATTCACATATATTTAGGGGGAGGCGAGGAATCGCATATTGGATCGATCGCGGTTAGCCTGCCTCGGACGAGTTTGAAGAAAGATAGCACATTGAGTTGTACGACTTCTGTTTTTAATTTACTCACTCATAAAGACGATGCACTGGCTGTACCTTTGGCTGAGGATCTTTGCAAGACGGTACAACAGCCAGTTGTGGTTACGTGCGGAGTACACATAGAGAATGCAAAACCGGAAGAAATAGATCGTCTGTTAAGGAACTTCAAAATGCTTACTACGAAGATTCTTAACCATTTTAACAATCAAGACTGAATAAGATGCGGATATGTTGCCACTCGCCTTGCATGGTTATCAAGACAGAGCAGAGGGAGCGTAGTGAGGAGCGCCCTCCACATCCCAATTTTCATCTTCCACTTATTGAGGATTTCACCCACACGGTATTAGAGAGCGTGCTCAACAGCGGTGAAGCCTACAAATTTTTTGTACATCTTCCCCCTTAACTGATCCCATTCTGCAGAACATAATTGTTGAAATAATACTCTATACTGTCTACCAGGGCCTGCCAGGATGCTTCAATAATGTTCTCTGAGACACCGACTGTTTCCCAGCTTCTCTGCCCGTCAAAGCAGGTAATAAAGACCCTTACCCTGGCCGCTGCTGCTCTCTCCGGATTGAGTACCCTGACCGCATAATCTGTCAACTTAATGTGCGAGAGAAAAGGGTGGTGAGGTGATAGTGCATCCCGCAGAGAGCCGTCCAGGGCTTCAACCGGTCCCAGTCCTACTGCAGCCCCATTACCTCTTTGCTAATCGGAGTACCGTCAGCGCCGGTAATCTTTAAAAATAGCTTACTCACTGTTTTCACCGGTGATAAGCCGCTCTTAAAGGACTCCAGGTGGTAGTTCTGCAGCTCCAGCAGCGGCGTGTAACGGTTAAGGGCCCTGCGGATAATCAGGTCAAATGAGGCTTCAACCGCTTCAGTACTAGCTAGAATGTGAGCACTGCCCAGGCGGCGATTCTTCCTGACTCACGTACTTTATATGTTCCGCGCGGAAGGAACGTCCTTCATACCATATTTGAGAAGCATTTCCAGGATTTCTGTGCAGCCTATGAAGAAACATATGCCGACCGGTACGGAAAGTTCCGTCTGGAACGTATTATGGAAGTAGGTGAACATTTCATCACCTGCGGCGATTATTTGCAGGGCGTAGCGAGAATACGGTGTACCAATCCGGAGTGTGGGCATGATTATTTTCGGCCGTTTTCTTGTAAAGGGTTTTATATGTGCCCGTCCTGCAGCCAAAAACGTACTCTCCTGTTCGCCGAACATTTGACTGAAGAGGTATTATTTCAATTACCTCACCGGCAATTTGTCTTTACCTTTCCGAAGGCTTTGCGGGTGTTTTTTCGGCATGATCGCAGATTATTCGCCGATATCTCCCGACTGATATTCTCGATGGTCCATGAGTTCTATCATGAGGTAGCGGGGGCACCGATTCAAACGGGAATGGTCATTGCCCATCAAACTTTCGGCGATATGATGCGCTTTAATCCTCATTACCATGCGATCATTTTAGAAGGCGGGTTCGACGATGAAGGAAAGTTTGTTTCTATTCCCTTTGCCGGATTACAGAAAATGACCGAATACTTTAGGAGAAAAGTCATCTGGCTGTTTGTGGAAAAGAATCTTATTAACGAAGAGTTTGCCCGAAATCTGCTTTCCTGGAAGCATTCCGGATTCAGCATTGATAACAGCGTCCGCATGCTGGACAGAAAATCGCGGGAAAGTATCGGCCAGTACATGGCCCGACCGCCGCTCTCATTGAAAAAAATAACCTATGAGCCGTTTAAAGGGAGGGTGTTGTTCCATACCACATATTCCGACTACTTCAAAAGGAAAACTTACATATGTTCAATGCCCTTGATTTTCTCGCGGAGCTCACCCAGCACATCCCGCCGAAGGGAGTTCAGTTGATTCGGCGGTATGGATTGTATTCATCCCGAATCAAGGGTTCCTGGAAAGATATGCCGCATATAATCGATCAAGCTCCGGCAGGGTGGAAAGCGGAACACACGGAAAGTGAAGGATCCGATGCCCCTACTGATTTTGATCCGTTTATAGATACCGACCCAGCAGATTCACAGATATATAAACAAGCCTGGACGCGTCTGCTTGCGAAGGTCTACGAGGTAGATCCTTTTATTTGTCCTAAGTGCGGATCGGAGATGAAGGTGATTGCTGTTATACAGGAACCGGATGAGATCAAGCGTATTCTACGCCATTTGGTAAAAGTCGGCAGATCGCCTCCCGAGATTGATTCCGCTTTGTTGAACTAAAGTTCTCTTCCTCAGGTTCCTGCCGACGGGGGAGGTCTGACCGTTTTCCGGTGTTTTTAGGTCATTTTGTGCCTAGTTTAAGCGAATCAACCGGGTTGTGCGGTTATGGAGGACTAAGGGGTGTGCCGTTTCGCTCCGGCGCGGCGATTTTTCCTGTTTTGGGCTGGAGGTTCCTTTTTTTTCCGGTTTACACCTTGATGTCCTGGATTGATTTTCCTATCATTTGATGGAGACTGGGTAAAAAAAACTGAGAAAACTGAAAGTGCAGCGTCTCGTATTTTGTATTGCTTGTTGGTTCCAAGGCGGATATCGGGAAATTGCGATATCGCTGAGTCGAGAAAGTTAATGAGTGTGTTAAAGGTCTGGTTCCCCTCCATCTTTCCTGATAAATATTGTAGATGAATCCATAAAGAATGTCTAGTGTATGAAAAAGTATACACTTTAGGGTGATGAATTCGGTTTGCCTATGAAAATAATCTATCAAGTTTAGACTTCAATTCGCTACAATGAGAACTGCTGTTTTAATGTCGCTGTACAGAAGGTCCTCCCGGATCAGCAGCATTCCGTGATCAACCGCCTCCTGGCCGATATGGGCTATCTTGATTATCATGTAAGAAAAACTATTTTGGTATATATAAAATGGTAGCCCTGTGCTTAAAGAGATATTGGTCACGTATTACCAGGGAAAAGTCGTTTGTGACTGCTGGCGAGCTTACGATTTCTTAGGCATACTCCAAAGGTGTCGGGCTCACTTGCTAAGAAAAGCTGAAGATCTTAAAGAGTTAACTGATGTGTTTATAAATATAACCTCAGCGGGAAGAAGAGGGTTCTCAGCTAACAACAGCACAAGTAGAAGAATGGAAGAATTAATACTATTTTGAATAAAGTGAATAACTCTAGCAAATCCATCCAACAATATCATCCATATGCTGAGGAAGAATCAAAAGGAAAACCAGGAAAAAACTTGATATTCAAAACAATGTAGTGAGCCCAGAAAATAATTCTTCAGGTTTGGAGATACGATTTAGACAGTCAATCAATTTGTACGTGATTAAATTATTTTCTGGAAAAACTGAACTGGATTCAGAAAAGATTGTCATTATGAAATAAAATTAGGGGCAGGATGGCTAGTCTGTTATCCTGTCCTTTTTTATACTTCCCCCGTCTCTGTTTCAAGATGGTTAAAAGTTTCCTTCAGCAAGGAAATAATTTTCTTAGATAAAGGTTCTCTTTCTATTGATTTAATGTTCTCATGAACATGAGTTTCGTTTCCAGAACCAGAAAGCACACAGTGAATTCGTTTTTCTTCAAAACAAAACCTGTATCCAGTGTCCGGTAATGAAATAATATCTGGGTTGCCTTTAAGCTCCTGAATTATATTTTTTTCATTAAGGAGTTCTTGATCGAGTTTTCCTTCTTTAACCATACGATCAAGAGCAGATTGAAACAGATCCCAACGGGTCAGGGCTTTGCGGATACCAAACATACCCAATACACCAATACCTTTGTTTTCTGTTTTACTTAAAATTTCTATTTCCGCGCTGTAATTTATAAAATTATAACCTACCATGATAACTTCCCATATATCATCCACTACTGCCTGCTTCAGCATTGTATGGTCTTTGTCACGGTTAAAAAGTTCAGTGATTCCAATAAATCTAATTTTTCCCTTCCTTCTTTCATCTTCCATAACTGGGTAAACATGTTCGCAAATGGCCTTATAATCCTTTGGGTGGATCCCATGTGCATGGTATATATCTATGTAATCAGTGTCTAAGTTTTTAAGACTTTTATCTAAAGATTGAATAATCTCTTTTCTGGTTTTAAGTCTGCCATCCTTGTGAGTTGAAAATTTTGTTGATAATATTATATTAGAGCGCTCAATTTTTTTAATGCCTTGTCCAACAGCTGGCTCTGTATGGTATTGTTCTGCAGTATCGATTAAGTTCACGCCTTCTCTGATAGCAGATTGAATTATTTTAACAGAATGATCCAAGCCCTCTGAAATTCCCACACGGCTGTGTCCTCCGCATCCCATTCCAATTCGACTTGCTTTTAGACCAGTTTTTCCTAGTACTGCAAATTTCATAAAATTTCCTTTTTGAAGATAAAACTCTTTTTTATATTTATTTTACAGCCTGATACTAACGTAGTCAATTAATCCGAATTCCGAACAAAATGTGTACACTACACGAACTATACAGCAAGCCATTGACTTAAAAACAACAGCCGATTGCGTCCGCTAAAGACGACCTCATCTTCTCACTGTGTCTTGAAGAATGCTGAGATGTCTCCTGAGGTCAGTTGGTTTATGTCCTTAAGACTATTGTTACCAACCACACTAGGGTTCAGAGTTTCACGCTTCGTCAGCACGCGGCGTGGACAGACTGCAGAAGGTGAGTGAGAGGCAAGGAGCAGTAGTCTCTCTAACGTTCTGCCAGCGGAGTTCTTTTCTTCAATTCCGGAACATAAAAGGTCTCAGTGGAAGTTACGCCTTCTATGGCAGCGACCTTATTCTTAATGAAATTAAGTAGCGCCGCTTGGGAATCGACGT
>SDBT01019169.1_pt1 | contig 10728 bp, 13 predicted proteins | sample 2277101 | NCBI WGS metagenome assembly SDBT01 (sample SAMN10404973, study PRJNA504765) | marine sediment metagenome | isolation source: marine sediment core GS10_PC15, 103 cmbsf | place: Arctic Ocean: Southern Knipovich Ridge | collected 2010
ATTGCGCAACGGAAGGACTGTCAAGCTGAGTCCGGCGAAGATCGCGGAACTGACTCGCGAACCCGGTCGGCCGAATCATCCGGTGCGTGTGCGAGCGAAGCGGCCATCACTCACGGACGGCCCGACGCCGGCGCCGAAGTCAGCGAAGAAGAAGACCACCCGGAAGAAGACCGCAAAGAAGAAGACCACCCGGAAGAAGACCGCAAAGAAGAAGACCACCCGGAAGTCAGCGAAGAAGACCGGGAAAAAGGGCAGCAAGAAGAAGTAGCCAGTGGATGCGCAGATCAAAGAGGACATGTTCAACGAGCTGGTGTGGGTTGCACACCTGAGCGGTGATCTGTCCAAGCATGCAGATGACGAATCGCCGGGACCTAAGAACCAGGTCCCGGCTTACATTGAGCGCAAGAACACGCTCGTCGTCACCCCTCGCGGCGAGAAGGTGAACTCCGACACATTCCTAATGCTGGACGCTGACGACTTCGACGTGGACAACGATGAGCATACCGAAGGTCTGTTTGAGTTCATCTGGCTGCCTCGCGCCGACAAGGAAGACGACGAGGAGGCACGTCGCCCCAAGTCGGTTGTGGCCTGTGTCGGTGAGCAGGGACTCGACCACTGGGAGATCTTTCTATGAGCTTCTTCCCAGAGCTGAAGTTCACGGGCGATCAGCCTAAGGACATCATCGACAACATCAAGAAAGCGAGCATCCGGTACTCGAGGGGTGGCGGCTGGGGTATCTATGCTGCGATGACCGATATCGTCGCGTTGGGCGCGAGGAACGCACCACAGTTGTCAGGTGCATTGGAAGCGTCTGGGTACGTGACAGTGCCTCGTGGCGGACTGGGTGACCCATCGGTCGAGGGTGGATTCGGCGGACCTGCGGATCCATACGTCATCCGAGTCAACCGACGTACGCATTTCTTTACGCGCGCACTCGACGGATCCGGCGGGGTCCTGGAGGTTGCGCGACGTGCCGTTGTCGACTTCGCTGAGAACAGTAGAACGCCCAGGCGTGAGCGACCTGACACGCCGCACAACGCAACGGCGCGCGCTGCCGCTGCAGCGAAGGGCGGTCCGTGATGGCGTTCGAGCCGGCGTTCGACTTCGCGACTCGGCTGGGTGCACTGGCTGCAAGCCTGACACTCAACACGAACCTGTGGCCGGGCGAGGAACGCGCACCGAAGAAGCGAGGCAGGACCACGATCATCCCGGATCAGGCTGTCTTCTGTCTGGAGAACGGTGGCCGCCCGATCGGCATGGTGGGGTCCGCGCCCGGAGCCGATGAGAAGGACGAGCACTGGTCGCGGATAGAGGTCATCATCCGGAGCAAGCGGAACCAGTTCACCACAGGGAAGGCGCTCGCCCTCGAGGTCAAGCGAGCTGCTCACAAGATGGCTGTGGTCGCCGTGGACGGCGGTGCCGCATACATTGATTGTCTGGCTATTGGAAGCGGTCCAACGTATCTTGTTGATGATGACACTGAACACCACCGCTGGCTCTGGGAGTTCGAGCTGGCATTCGAGGAGTGAGCAATGGCGCATACCGTAATCGCACTGACCGACGTGGGTCGCGACATGAAGTTCGGCGCGCAGATCGTCGAGACAGCCTCGAACTCAGCCAACGACATGTCTTTCGTGAACGACGGCAACACGATCCTGGTTGTGAATAACAAAGCCGCATCCGGCACAGCGGTGGAGGTCACGCTTCTCGGTGTCGTCGATGAGCACGGCCGCACGCAGTCGATCGTGGAGACCGTTGCGATTGGCGAGCTCCGTGTCTTCGGCCCGTTCCCAAAGAGTCGATGGAACGAACCTGGCGCGGACCCGCCAAAAGGTACGGTGAGAGTTAACCTGGATGTCTCAGATGCCGACTGTGAGATATCCGCCGTGAAGCTGTCACCAGCGGAACGCAACTTCTAAGGAGCTCAGAAATGTCCAAGCGCACTGGTCGCATTGCGACCCTCGAGGTTGACGACGGGGGAGGCTTCGTCGCCGTTGGCAACATCATGGACGGCACGTTCGACGAAACCGTCAACCAACTCGATTCGACGGATCGCGATGACGCGGGCTTCGATTCGCAGTTATTGGGTCACTACCACGGCACCGGCAACGTCACGCTGATGTACAACGAGGCCGACACTGGGCAGGAAGCGATCCGCGATGCTGTCGAAGGCAAGACGACTTTGATCGTCCGGGTCCGGACCCACGGCACCGAGGCTCTCGCGCGGCAGACTACGGGCACGGCCACGTTCGAATCGAAGTCCACCGACAAGCCGCTGCGGGATGTGACGAAGCAGTCAATCGTATTCCACATGAGCGGTGCACCGACGTTCGACACCCAATAGGAGGCGACGTGAAAGACGGTTTCATCAAAGGCATGTGCGTGGTCCTGTTCGGGATCGTGATCCTGCTCACGTCGACCGCGATCACCACAAGACCTCAGTACGCGATCAAGGATGCGTTCGTTGTGACCTGCCTTGTGGGCGCCACAAGCTTCCCGACCGTGGACGCGAAGATGCTTGTGATCCGAGTGCTATCGACCGAGACCAACCCGGTATGGATCGGGCCCGATGGTGGCACGACTGTTGGCGATGGATTGGAAATCGAAGCTGGGTTGCTCAGCCCGATCGAGGTCCCTGTCTCATCTAACGCCAACGAGATGGATTGCATCCGCGACGGGGCGGCCGACGTCGACCTGACGGTGATCGTGTACCGGTAGACGGAGCCCGATCGACCGACTAGTATCGAGGGGCTGGGGATGAACCCCGGCCCCTTTCCCTGTAGCCCAAGGAGTGCTCAATGGCAGTCGGAAGATTCAGACATGAAGTCGGCAAAGACGTGTTCCACTTCAAGTTCGACCACAACGCAATCTATGAGTTCGAGAAGCAGAACAACGGCGTGGCGATTGGTCACCTTGTCCCAGGCACGGTAGCTGTCGGCATGTGTGTGGACCTGCTCGCGCTGTCGATCACGGGTCTGCCTGGTAATGAGAAGACCCTGGAGAAGAAACGACTGATGGTCCTCAAGATGATGGACCGATCCAAGAAGAGCGTTCAGTGGTTCCAGGAGAAAGTGCTGGAAGGCATCGGCGTGATGATCTTCGACGATGAAACCAGAGCCGATGCAGGCATGACTGACGACAAGTCAGACGATGACGACGCGGAAACAGCGGAGGACCCTTCCCACGTCGATGGCACAGAAAGCTGATACAGGCCGCGGAGGCCGGGATCAAGCCCGCCGAATTCTGGGAGCTTACGCTCCCGGAATTCTGGGCGGTCATCGACGGGTATTTCAGATCACTCCAGAGACTTGGTCAAGTGATTGCGATTGGAGCAGGGAGCGGGTTCGCAGGTGATATACCACCCGGACCAGACGAGATCGGGGAACGCAAGGACTGGGCGGAAGCGTTCCTGGAGTTGGATGAGTAGATGAGTCAGAACCTCGGAAGTCTACATCTCGACATGACCGCCGGCGCGGCGAAGTTCAACCGCCAAATGAATGCGGCTGGGAAGGGGATGGCGGTCTACGAGTCCCGGGTAAAGGCGGCCGGGAAGGCATCCGCTGTGTCCGGGAAAGGCGTCGCGGCGTTCGAGAACCGGGTGAAGCTGGCCACCAAACGAGTCGAGAAGTTCGGGAAGAAGGCCAAGGCGTCCGGGAAAGGCGTCCAGAGTTTCAGGAAGAATCTGGTGAAACTCGCGGGCGCGATCGGGTTGGTGATCGGTGTCCGCCAGCTGATCTCATTCACGAGCGACTCGGTCAAGGCCTTCGGTGAGGCGCGGGAAGCAGCCAACAAACTGACTCAGGCGATGATGAACCAGGGCACGTTCAGCATCCAGGCCGCGCAGGGCATCCTCAAGTTCTCGTCTGCACTGCAGCAACAAACGAAGTTCGGCGATGAGACGATCACCTTCGTCCAGACGATGCTCCTCCAACTCGGGCAGCTCTCAACGAGGGAGCTTCCACGAGCGACGAAGGCCACCCTGGACCTCGCAGCCGGAACCGGGAAGACCCTCAAGGAGGCGGCGATCGCGATGGCGAAGGCCGCCCAGGGACAGACCGACTCCCTGCGAGAATCCGGTTTGGCCATCGAGAAGACTGGCGACAAGGCGAAGGACTTCGAGCAGGTCCTACTCCTTGTCGAGGGAACGTTCGGCGGGGCGTCGCAGGTGATCGACGACAACATCGCCCAACTCGCCCAACTCGGGAACGCGTGGGTGGATCTCAAAGAGACGATCGGCCGGGCAGCCGTGTCCGAAGGGATCATCAAAGAGATCAAGAGCATCATCGTCTGGTGGGACAAACTCATAAAAGTCACATCGGGGCAGCAGACACTGATCCCGGGAGCCACAGCAGCAGAGCAGGGACAGATCGATGAATTGAATAAGGGATTGGCCAAGGTCGAGAAGACGCTGCGACGTCTGCGCGCGAACGAGGGCAAGTTCCTTCGGCAGACACCGTTCTTTGCGCCGCGCGCGAAACGGAAAGCCGACACGGAGCGGGCGGAGTTGGTCAAGAAGATCGCTCAACTTGAGGAGGCGATCACGAAACGCCTGGAGAAGCAGGCGAAGTTTACGAAAGACCGCCTCGCTGACCAGAAGAAAAGCCTGTTCGTCGGTCTCGAATCGTCGACCGAGGCGGAGATTCTGGCTGGTCGCATCGATGCAATGATGAGATCAGGAGCGCGGGCCCGCACAGAGCTTGAGAAGGCCGCTGAGGCTCAGGCCAAGATGTCGGCGGATGCCGAGAGGGCTGCGCGTGCGTACGAGGTCATCGCGGCGAAGGCTGCGATCACGCAGACCGTCACGGGCGCATTCGGTTCGCAAACTCTGAGCAACATCATCAGTGCCGGAGCCCAAGGTGCCGCGGTCGGGGGTCCAGCAGGAGCAGCGGTAGGCGCGGGGCTGGGTCTTTTGCAATCCAGTGAGTCGTTCCAACGGTTGATGACTGTGGTTGGTGACAACCTCCAGAGGTTCGCCGACACCGTTGGTCTCCTGATTGAGCCGTTCATTCCTCTGATCAGCGTGATAGGTCAGTTTGCGAACGCGATCCTGCTCGTGTCGCCCGGGTTCTTCTTGCTGAAGCTCGCGATGGCCGCGTTGACGCCAGTGCTGAAACTCCTGTTCACCGTATTCAAGGCATTGGGATTGGGTGTGCTGAAGATCGCGAAGTTCTTTGCACAGGTGTTCGGGCTGAGCACCAGGAAGATCAACGAGGCGATCGAAGAGCTCGAGGACACGACGTTTGCGCTCGATGGGTTGGCTGATTCTGCAAAGGACGCGGCGGAACAACTGAGCAACGTGCCGGTCGGCTTCAAGCTAGCCCTCGAGCAATTCCGGGCCCGAGAGGCAGATGCACACGGTGATGCCGTAGGTGGCGGAGGTGCACCGACAGGTGGCGGTGGTGGTGGTATCAACCTCCCCGGGGGATTCAGGGGAAAGGATTCGGATCTTCCTGGTGCTGGCGGTGGTGATGACGAGCTCGGCACAGCGACGGGTGCAGCGACATCATCTGGCGGGGTCCATATCCACTTCCACGGAATCACGGATCCGGACGCTGTCGCGCGGAAGGTCCTCGAGGTCCAGGAGCGCGAGGGACTGCTGGCAAACGGCACGTCCGGAACCCTCAACCCATTCGCTACGCAACGAGGATTCCGCTGATGCCGTTCCTGACGTTGAACGAACTCACCATACCGATATCGACCAAGTCGGGCACCGAGACGTTGACGCCACTGGGCGCGAGCGGCCGCACACTGGACGCAACGCTACGCGAGAACGCAGAGGACACGAAGCGGATGTACAGCTTCCGCACCACGCCGCAGGTGCAGGTGAATGGAGAGGGGCTGAAACGCCTGCTCAACTCGGTGCTCAGTGGATTCCACGCGAGCTGGAACGTCGACTTCTTCACGGATGGGAAGGGACTCCCTGCTGCAGTCACCGGAGCTCCAGTGATCTCGGCCGCGGGCCCGAAGTTCGGAGCAGGCCGGTTGCTGCTGACTGCTGCCGATCGGCTGACGTACGCAGCAGAACTGCCGACGAAGTTCACCGTGATGTGGCACGTCAACCCGGGTGGCGGCTACGTGCACCGGGCCCGGGTGTTCGATGGCGTGGCGACGACCTTGTATGAGGACGGAGTGGTGGCCGCGGGTCCGTTCCCAGAGGTCACCGTATCGGCCGGCAGCGTCGTCGTGGGAGATCTCGTGAGCGCGTTCACTCTGGACGACCTGGTGATCCTCCCCTTCGAAGCAGCGAGCGAGTGGTTGACGGGCGACTGGGGCGTCGTCACGCAGGCGTGGTCGAATCCTCCAGCGTTGATCGCGAACGGCACAATGGTCGACGACGAGGACCTCATCGTAAAGCCACGGGTGGGCAAGATCACCTGGCGGCCATTCCAGGATCAAGCCGCTGCGGCCTGGGCAGATGGGGGTCAGGTCATTGAGTTCGTACTCGAAGAGGTTTGACGTCAGGGTGTTGCAATACAACCACGCCATGAAAGAAGTCTTCCTCAAAACGAGAGAGCATCAGCACGACACAGGCGTGCACGTGTCGATCAACCAAGACCGATGGATCCCGCTGGTGGAAGGAACACGAGGCGCGATCCTCGCGTCGTTCCGTTGTCCTGGGTGCCAGCGTGAGGGCGCCATCGGATCACTGACTCACGAGATCAGCGGCGACGGCAGGATCGCGCCGTCGATCATCTGCGGTTGGGGCGACTGCGAGTGGGAAGGTTTCGTCAAGCTCACAGGATGGCGCGGGTAGTTGCGGAGCATTGTCACCGAGCAAGATGAACTGCTGACCAGGCAGGACTACCACACGGCGGTCAAGGTGCAGATCGAGGACATGGACGGCGTCCTCCAGGACCTCACCAACTTCGAAGGTCGCAACTGGGTGAAGTCGATCACGATCATCCGGAGTACAGACAACGAGAGTTCCAATGCTCGGGTCGTCTTCCACTCCAAGGAGTTCCTGCTTAACCTGGCTCCCTTGGATGCCGACTCGAAACTGAACCTCGACTCTGGCGGATCGCCCGGACTGCTGCTGGATGTGTCACGCGACATCGTCATCCATACGCGCAACCTCCCGCTCGGCATTCACGCGGTCACGTTCGTGGATGATGACAAGGTCTTCGAGGGCAAGACCGGCAAACTCTCTGAGCAGAGCGGGCTCGAGGGAAGCGAGCTCATCATTGAATCGCGGGGCGGGCAGAACGAGCACACCCTCTTTATCGAGAACATTGAGTCGTACGGATCCAGTGCCGAGGCAGACTTCACCGTCGCCGGCGGGAACCTCGAAGACATCCTCCAGGTCATCCTAAACAACTGGACGCCGGGCCCAACGACACTGTTCACACCGCTCACGCCCGGGTTCGTAATCCCAGGACCGTGGGAGGTCAGCAAACAGAACGTGCTGGCTGCATGTCGTCAGGGTGCGGGTGCGATCGGTTGGGAGGTCAGGTATCGATGGCGTCAGTCGGCCGGTGAGTATCAGCTGACACTATACGAGCCGGATCGGTCGCCGTCGTCGCTTCGGACGTTCGCGCTCGGTGAGGTCATTCGGTTCAGCAACTTCGACCGAAACAGCGATGACATCCGGAACAAGGTCACAGTCTCCTTCTACACGGACCCGACCGACATCACGACGTTACAGGAGGTCACAGTCAGCGACGCCACCTCGATCGCGCTCTATGGTCTGAGGTGGGCGGGGATTGCCGAGGCGCAAAGCTCGCCGATCAACACGCTGGCGGAAGCGACACGGCTGGCCAACGCGGCGCTGGCAGACATGAAGGATCCGGACCTGGTCGGGTCCGTTCAGATGCGGTACTTCCCATTCGCAGAGCTGGGCGACTTCTACACGTTCACGGCCGACAAGATCCACTTCTCCTCGAACCAGCTGCTGGCCGTGCAGACGATCAAGCATACGATCGACGTTGCCAGCGGGAAGTCGGAAACAGAACTCGGGTTCCAGATTGAGCCGTCGATGGGCCGGCGTTGGTGGAAGCGACGCTTCCAGATCCCCGGGATCGGGGACATCATCCGGGACAAGATCCCGCTGACGCCAGTGGCTACGCTCGACGTCCTGGACCACGGGATCCAGATCCAATGGGACGACCCGATCGACATCCCCGTCCACTACTTCGAGGTGCACGAATCGCTAACCGCTGCCTTCACGCCGGGGCCTTCGACGTTGGTGCAGCGGACACAAGCGAACCGGTACCGGCGTAACGGACTCGATCAGGAGCGGACGTACTTCTACAGGATCGTGGGCGTTGACAAGTGGGGGAACATCTCCTCGAGCTCCAATGAGGTCACGAGCATCCCCGGGTACCTTCGTGGCTTTCCAGGTCGGATCGAAACCACGCGGCCGGCTGCGACAGCGTTACAGCCTGGGCAGATGGTCTTCCTCCAGGACGGGTCGTTCTCGCAGCGCAAGTACAAGACGTTCGTGGATCGGCTCAATGAGTTGTTCACGGCCACCCCGATCTGGAATCTCGGGTTCGATGAAACATCGGGCACGAACGCGGCAGATGACTCCGGCAATGCGCGAGACTTCACGTACATCAATACAGGTGACGTCACGTTGGGCGAACCGCCCGCGATTGGCGACGAAGGCGCGTCTGCGTTGTTCTCCGACAACGGTGCGAACTCAGGGCACGCGCGACTCCTGGGCGAGAACATCACGGGCATCACAAGCTTTACGTTTCAAACCTGGGTGAAGTTCCCGGCGACAAAGGGCACGGGATCACTCGTGCTCATCGAGGTCGACGACGCTGGTGGCGGCATAGATTTCCGACTGATCTGGAGGGCATCGGCCGGTGGTGATGACATGGAAATCCTCATCAACGGGTTCGCGATCGTGCCGTCGGCTAAACAGGTCGTCAATGGCGTGGAGCTCGAGGAGCGCAGCTGGTTCCTCCTGACGGTGACGTGGGACAACGGCGCCGGCGACGTCGAAGTGTACATAAACGATGTGAACGTGGACTCCTTCACGGGGGCATCGGCAGCAGCGACGCTGGTCTTCGATGACTTCTTTCTCGGCGCGTCATCGGTGGAGACCAGTGGGCTGGACGGCAGGATGGATCGTCCGGTCATGTGGACAAACGAGGTCGCCACGCTCGCACAGGTGAAGGAGATCTTTTACAACGGGCGCGCTGTTGATACCCGGTTTGATGAAGCGCGCATCGAAGGCGGCGGCGGCATCGGTGCAGATCAAGCCCGACACGTTCCGTTCTTCGTTGTAGAGCTGTCACAAGACATCAACTACACGTTCACCGGATGGGCCAACTCCGCATTTGGCCGAGTCCTCCAAGATGCGTGGAGCATGTTCACCAAACAAACGTTGACCTCGGTGGGTGCTGCTGCGGCTGGATCATCTCCGGTGACCATACCGTTGGGATGGGCGGGCTACTGGGAGTTCGGCTTTCGAGTCGAGGCGATCAATTTCGCGGCCAATCAATTCATCATTGCAGGTATCGCGATCGACGAGGACGGGACCGGGTTCCCTGGCGGCGCAACTGGCAACCCACAGCTATGGTCTGGTTACGCGAATACGGCGCCGGGTGGCATTGTCGGAGCATCTTTCGTGACCAAGCCGGTGTTCATGCAGGTGGGCGGTCAGGCGAAACCCAAACATTTCAGCAGCAATGACTCGAACTACAATCTCGATCAACAGACGACCGACGCTTCGTTGACGTACTTCTGGGGGCGTTACTTGTTCCAAAAACGAAACCTGGATAGAGGAGCTGCGTGATGGCGCGAATCAAGCTGAAGAAGGACCCCGCCCCTGTTACTCGAACTCATGTGTGCCTGGACAACATCCGGTTGTTCGGACTGCAGGACGCGATTCCGAATTCCATAGTCGTAGGACTGTGTGCTGGGAATGGGGAAGGCAAGGAGTTCAAGTCCGTAGAGCTGTTTCCCATGGGTCCGTTGCCAGGGCAGGCGCTCTACGACAAAGACCCAGAGGCCTTCGATCGCGTTGTCGCTGCAGTGCTCGAGTACCTCGTTGAGACCGGCACCGTCGACGGGACTGTCGAATTGGTGAAGCCGCCTGTTCTCATGGTAAGCTGAGCCCATGCCAGCAGACGATGTGACCAAGATGCCACGGCGTTCCAACGGGCGAGACATGGTGGAAGCATACAAGGAAGGTCAGGCACCTTGGTGGATGTATCCAGTCGAGCGTCTCGGCGTCCCAACCTTTCTGCTTTTCGTTGTCCTGGTCGTGGGGTACTTCACGTACGGCGATGTGAAAGCCCAGGTGCAATCTCAGAACGCGGCTCTCGTGAAAGTGATCACTGCAGTTGTGACTGAGCAGCGCGTCACCAACCAGAAGTTGGATCGACTCGCGGAACAACACAGGTAGATGGACGCGATCGACCGAATCCCAGTGTTCCTGGATCCAGGCCACGGCGGCGATGACTCAGGAGTCGTTGCGAACAACGTCGTCGAGAAGTTCTACGTGGCGTCCTTCGCGAACTCTCTGTACTGGGTGCTCCACGATACGCACTGGTTCCGGCCGCACATCTCCAGAGGCGGTGATGAGAACATCACCCTGGACGACGCGGGCAAGATCGCGCAGACATGCAGCGCGAAGTTCGCACTGGCGATCCACGTCAACAAGAACGTCGATCCGCGCGTGTCGGGAATGATGACCTTCTTCATGTCAGGGGATGAGATCGGCACACGGGTCGCGAATGAGATGCAGCGTCACGCCCCGGAGGGACTCAAGCGCCGGAG
>SDBT01019170.1_pt1 | contig 10727 bp, 9 predicted proteins | sample 2277101 | NCBI WGS metagenome assembly SDBT01 (sample SAMN10404973, study PRJNA504765) | marine sediment metagenome | isolation source: marine sediment core GS10_PC15, 103 cmbsf | place: Arctic Ocean: Southern Knipovich Ridge | collected 2010
TCTATCTTTTTTAGCAAAAAAACAATCAACATTGTCAGTATTTTGTCAGTTATGAATAAATACAAGTTGCCTAACTTACTGATTTCATTTGGAATATGGTGGGACAGAAGGGAGTTGAACCCCTGACCTCTACGATGTGAGCGTAGCGCTCTAACCAACTGAGCTACTGTCCCTTTTTGTGTGAGGTTATGAGTCAAAAATTGTAATCTATTAACCTGATTTATTCACCACGGAAGCACACGGAATGACACAAAATATTGAAAACAAAATGTTTGGGTAAAATATAAATGTTTTATAAAATATAATTTTGTAATAGGAAAGCAATCTCTAAAATTGAATACCTCCGTGTATTTTTTTCCGTGTTACTCTGTGGTTAATAATTAATAAATTTCTTAATAGAACGTTATATAATGCTACAATCCGGCCAGATGTTCCTGGGCCCGGCCCACATAACTACTCTCAGGATAGACATCGATCAAACGTTGAAACTCATCTCCCGCCTTTGCACTATCCCCAAGACGGACATAACAGAGACCCAGTTTGAATTGGGCATCAGGATTTTTATTCGATCTTGGAAAGGTGAAAACCTTTTCAAAATCTATAACCGCTTTTTTGTATTGTCCGAGAGCATAGTGACTTTCACCGATCCAGTATTGCGCGTTATCGGACAGACTGTTGCTGCCATCAGAAGCGATCAGGCTTTCAAATACTTCAACCGCTTGTTTATAATTACGACCATGGAACAGATCCAGGCCTTCCTGATAACGCATCTGGTATTCACCCGGTGGGACGTCTCCAACCGTTCCCCCATAAACCGGCATAGCCGGCGCTCCCTGTGATTCCAGCTGACTTATCTGAATATTTTGATTTCTAACCTGCTGTTTCAGATCAGAAATTTGCGCGTCTTTTTGGGCCAGTTGATTCTTTAAGCGATCAACTTCCTGCTGTGAAGCCGGTTTTTCCTGAGGCTTTTTTGTCGCCGTTTGCTGGCTCTTTACCGGGACTTCTTCTGAACTGAGCAGACCGAGCGTGTCTTCTTCCTTGGCAGATTTTTTCTTTTTATCCTTATCGGATGGCGGCCGCTGAACACCAAGCAAAGCCTCTATTTCATCCAATTCCTTTTGTCTGGCATCCTCTTCACTCACCGCCCCGCCACCTTCATCAGACTTTGTGGTTGCGCACGAGATGAAGAATAAAAAACTTAGTAGAAAAATCGAGATAATTCTTAACATAGAACCTCCAAGAACCTCCAAATTGAGGAGGGATTTATTAAAAAATTTAGATATGAACAGTCTTTAAGTCAAGTAATTTCTGAGGTTACGTTAATTCTGCTTTAACCGCAAAGACTCTAAGTTTTTTAACCACAAAGTTCTCAAAGGAGACACAAAGTTCACAAAGTAATTAATTATTTATTTTCTTTGTGTGCTTTGTGCTTACTTGGTGTCCTTTGTGGTTACAAAATTTTTTATTAATGAATAAACTTATTTCTGGAAATATTGAGCACAACACCAACCATCATCATATTGACAACCAGCGATGAACCGCCATAACTCAAAAAAGGTAACGGCAGACCGGTTACCGGCGTCATACCAATCGTCATCCCGATATTAATTACCGTATGAAAGAAAATAACGGTCAGGATACCAATAATAGTTAAACTTTCCAACTGCCCCCGAATCACCGCGGCAATATGTATAAACCTCAATATCAACAATAAAAAGACCAACAATATAAGACTGGCACCAATAAACCCGAATTCCTCACCTATTACCGAAAAAATAAAATCGGTGTGTTGGGCCGGTAAAAAGCGCAGATGGGTCTGTGATCCCTTTAAATAACCTTTTCCCCATATACCACCGGAGCCGATAGCGACCTGAGATTGAATGATCTGGTACCCGGCTCCCTTCGGATCTTTTTCCGGATTGACAAAAGTCAGGATACGCTGCTGCTGATAGGGCCGTAATTGATCCCAGAGATAGGGTGTGGCGATCCCAACGCCAATATTTAGTAAAAATACAGCGACCAATACAATCGGTTTTCTCCTTGAATAAGCCAGAACAAGCGCAATGGAAATCATCAGAATCATAAAAGCCCAGAAATTAAAGGAAAGTATCATGATCAACAAAGGCGTCAGAATTGTAAAAATGTGAAACCAGTTCAACCCGGCCCAGTAAAGCAAGGGTATAATCAGAGCCAAAAATATCAGAGCGGTTCCCAGATCCGGTTGGCGGGCAATCAGGATAAAGGGTAATAATATCAGACCGACGGCAATTGCAAAGTATTTAAACTTATTAACATCGGTATATTTATCCGACAAATATTTACTTACAGCAAGGATTGTTGCCAGTTTTGCCAACTCCGAAGGCTGTACGTGAACCGGACCTACTATAAGCCATCTTTCTGCCCCCTGACCTACTTTGCCAACAAACAGAACAAGAAACAATAAAAATAAAGTAAAGGCATATAACCAGTACACCAGCCGGTTTATTAGTTTTAGAGAGATCAGACTCACACCTATCATAACCAGGACGCCCAGAATACACCACATCAACTGTCGGGCAAAAAATCCATTTTCCTCCGAAGTGGCTGAAGAGGTTGCACTAAAAATGGCAAAACAGCCGATCGTGATTAATACGAGGGTTAATCCAAGTGTAATGTAGTCATATTTTGGCATATTGTACTATTCCGATCTTCCTATCCGTAACCGGTCAACTTCTTCGATATCGATTGGTGGTAAATTTTCCAGACTATCCAACTTTATTGTGTCTTTTATAGCATAGGTACGGGGAAGAAGCCGGTCATAAAAAAACTTTTCCATACATTTTCTGGCAATCGGAGCAGCTACAACACCACCACCACCGCCGTTCTCAACGATCACCGCCAGGGCAATGACCGGATCTTCATATGGAGCAAAGGCTATAAACCAGGCATGATCTTTACCATGAGGATTCTGGGCTGTTCCCGTCTTACCAGCAACTTCGATACCTGGAACTGAACCGAGCCAGCCCGTTCCTTTTGCTACCACCTGCCTCATACTTTCTCTAATAAATTCATACACCTCATCTGAAATACCCTGGATGTAATTTGTCTCAGTCGGAAAAAACAGACGCTTCCGAGTATCCTTATCGTACAGGTAGTGGGCAAGATGCGGACGGTGAATCACTCCTTTGTTGGCAATAAACATAGCGAACTGGGCCATTTGAAGTGGTGTTGTTAACAATTCTCCCTGGCCAATAGCCAGATTGGCCAGATTTCCCCTGGTCCATCCATTTGGTCCATATTTTTTTATATAATAATCATAAGTGGGAACCAATCCCCGGCTTTCGTTTGGTAAATCGATTCCTGTTGGTTGTCCAAAAAGGAACATCATTGAGTATTTCGACCAGGTTTCAATCCCAATTTTTAAACCCAGCTGATAAAAGAATACATTACAAGATCTTATTATCGCTTCCCTTAATTGAATATTGCCGTGTCCCTTGGCGTTCCAGCAATGAATCGTTTTCCTTCCCAGTTTAAAATACCCCGGACAATAAGCTGTCCATTTAGGCGTGATAATTCCCTCCTGCAAGGCAGCAATTACCGCTACTAATTTGTAGGTAGATCCCGGTGGATAGACACTCTGTATACCACGGCTATAAAGTGGATGGGTTGTGTCACTTTGCAGTTTTGCCCAGACCTCCTTTGAGATTTTTCCTGAAAGCAGTCTTGGGTCATAATCAGGTTTTGACACAAAGGCAATTACCCTGCCATTTCGGGGATCCAGGGCAACAATAGCACCCCTTTTGTCAACCATCAAAGATTCCGCGAATTGCTGAAAACTATAATCGAGGGTCAGATACAAATCCATCCCCGATATCGCCTCAATATTGCGATCCGGATCGATTATACCCAGATCCCGGCCATCCGCATCCACTCTGACGAAATAGAATCCTTTGGTACCGCGCAAACTGGTATCGTATTTCTTCTCAAGTCCTTTTTTCCCGATCAATTCGCCGGCTTCTAGACCACTGTTTTTTTCTGCTTCGCTTTTATCAACTTCACCAACATATCCAAAAATATGAGGTGAATAAACTCCCTCGGGATAAAATCTCTTGCTTTCCACCTCTACCAGAACCCCTGGTAAATCAAGCCGCCTTTCTTCTAATTCTGCAATAACCGCATATTTCAGATCTTTTTTTATATATACAGGACGATAGGTACGTCTTCCTCTGATTTTTTCCCGAATTAATTCCGGATCTACTGAAATGATCCGGGCAAGTGTATCGATTGTTTTGTCCGTTAACTGACGGGGGACTACCGCTACAAAAAAGGAAGGTCGGTCATCTACAAGGATTTGTCCGTTAATATCCCTTATCGTACCACGAACAGGATATTGAACCAGCTGCCTGACACTGTTATCCAGAGATATTTCATAATACTTCTCCCCACCGGCAACCTGTATCCTGAAAAAACCAATATATAATATGACAAAAACGAAAATAACTGAAATATTAAAAACCAGTTGTCTTGCCTTGCGCTGTTGTCTGCTGAGCTCATTCATGGTTTATATCTTTTCCGTTTTTGAACTGATAAAAAAGGAGATGAGCAAACCAATGAGAAAGGTATATATTGTGTTTGGAAATACCCGGGTCAATAACAGATAACCGAATGTTGTTTCCGCCCGCAATTGATAAAAGAAGTAAAATATGCAGCCTTGTAGCAGGATGAGAATAACACTGGCCAGAATTCTTGCATTGTAGGCTAGTTTGAATTGCCGGATTTGTCCTGCCGCAAATCCTATCACACTGTTCGCCAGCGATGTTATGCCAAGTGGCAAGGGACTCATCGAATCCTGTAAGATACCTAATATAAATCCCGACAGTATTCCGGCGATGATACCATAACGGTATCCGATATATAAAACCCCCAGTAAAATAACGTCGGGGCGCCAGACTCCAATCTCAATTATCGGTACAAAAAATGCCTGCAGAAGTAAAGCAACAAGCCCAATGATAACGATATAGATGATATTTGTTTTTCGATCATGAGTCATCGTCTACACCTTCAATTTGAATCTGTACCTCTTCCAATCTGTTAAAGTTTACCGAAGGTTGTACAAGTATGTCCTGAAACATACCTTTACTCTCAATTGAAACATCTATAACGACACCGATTTTTATATTTTCCGGGAAAATCTGACTCATTCCAGAGGTGACAATCACATCACCAACATGAACTTTGATGGTTTTGGTAATATAGAGTAATTTTAATTGGTTACCACCGTCCCAGGCAATAATGCCAAATTCACGATTTCTCTGAATTTTTGCGCTAACACGACTATTGGGATCAAACAAGATCTGACAGACAGAAAAATTATTATCCGAATTTATAATCTTTCCAACCAGCCCATCCGCGGTTAGCACAGCTGCTGGTTTTTGGATGCCTCTTTCCCGTCCTGCATTCAAAAGCAAACCATTAACAATATCATGGGGGTTTTGACCAATTACTTCCGCGGCAGTCAATTGTAGTTGTGATTTTTCTCTAAATCCCAATAGTTTTCTCAAACGCAGGTTTTCAAGAAGTGCGTCCTGGAGCTGCATATTCTGATAGGCAAGATCAGTGTTTTGCCTGCGCAGCACTTTGTTCTCTTCAGTCAAATCAAAATAAGATTGGACCCGGTAGATGACCTGACCGAAATAACCGACACTATTCATTGCGATACTACGGAATAGTCCTCCGGCATCTTTATCAGTGGTTATCATCAAGAGGAAGGAGAGGAGGATGCAAATTACCAAAACGAAGGCATCGCGAATTTCTATGATAAAATTTAATAACCGTATCACAATTTTTCTTTATGATTGTTAACTGTTTTTGATTCAGAGATATTCGATGCTCGTCGCTCGCTTCTCGTTCCTCGTCTCTCATTTCAATTAACTGAATACAATAAGCTGAGGATTTCGAATGCACATATCTAACATCAAATATCCAACATCAAATAAAAAACAACCCCCTTAATCCCCCTTTTTCAAGGGGGAACAGATCTGTATCATCCCCGATAAAAAATGTCTCCTTCCTGTCGACCTATCGGGGCCAAATCATCCACGATTTGGCCAGCATCCAGTATCCAGAATCCAGCATCCAGAAGGTCACATCCTCCGTGCCTTGAGAAGTACCTTTTCGTAACGCTCAAATTCATCTAAAATTATACCGCAACCTTTTACCACGCAGGTAAGCGGATCTTCAGCAATATGAATCGGCAGAGAAGTGTCTTCGCGCATTCTTTCATCAAAATTTTTAAGCAAAGCACCGCCACCAGTCAGGACAATACCCCGATCAAGAATATCGGAGGCTAATTCCGGTGGTGTTCTTTCCAAAGCAACTTTTACGGCTTCAATAATTGTTTCAATCGCCTCATCCAATGCTTCCCGAATTTCAACAGAGCTGATGTCAATCGTTTTAGGAATACCATCGACCAGATCGCGACCTTTTACCTCCGAGCGGATTTCTTCTGCCAACGGAGTTGCCGATCCAATCGTACATTTTATTAGTTCGGAGGTTTTTTCACCTATCAGCAGATTATAATTTTTCTTAAAATACTGCATAATGGACTGGTTCATTTCATCCCCACCTACACGGATTGAGGAGTGATGAACAATACCATTGAGAGAGATGACTGCGATTTCTGAGGTGCCGCCTCCGACATCGACAATCATATTTCCCACCGGCTGGCTAATATCCAGACCGACACCGATAGCTGCCGCCATCGCTTCTGCCACGAGATGCACTTCCCGGGCACCGGCTCTTTCCGCAGAATCCCTCACCGCCCGTTTTTCAACTTCTGTTATACCGGAAGGAACATCTACGATTATTTTACCAATCAACATCCTGTTAATATCGGCTTTACGGATCAATTCCCTAATCATGATTTCTGTCGCTTCAAAATCGGCGATCACTCCATCCTTTAGCGGACGAATGGTAATAATATCTCTATGAGTACGGCCTAACATTTCCCGCGCTTCGTTTCCAATCGCCACAACTTTATCTGATTCATTGTCGAGAGCAATTATTGACGGCTCATTGACTACAATTCCTTTTCCTTTGACATGAATAAGGGAATTTGCTGTTCCCAGGTCAATACCAATATCTGTAGACAGTATGTTTAAAAACTTGAAAGCCATGTTCAATCTCCAATAATTTTCCGTTTTAATGTTTAAAATGTCTCATTTCTGTCAAAACCATTGCCAGATTATGCTCATCTGCTGCTTCAATAACTTCCGCATCGCGAATCGAGCCTCCCGGCTGAACAACAGCAGTAATCCCTGCTTCTGCCAGGGCTTCTATACCATCCCTAAAAGGGAAAAATGCATCGGAGGCACAGACCGTATTCTTCGTTGAGTGTTTTGCCTGTTCTGCTTTCTTTACGGCCAGTTCTGCTGCATCAACTCGTGACATCTGGCCGGCACCAACACCTATTAACTGATTATCGGTCGTATATATGATCGCATTAGAACGAACATGTTTTACCAGTTTCCAGGCAAAACTGAGCGCCTTCCATTCTTTTTCTGTCGGTGACCTTTTTGTCGCTATTTTTGCCTGCCGGAGATCTATCTGCGCCTGATCCTTGCTCTGGACAAGAAACCCGTCGGTGATCGTACGCACCTGATAGTCAAAAAGATTCTTTTTTTGCGGGGTAAAGGTTAAAATTCGCAGATTTTTTTTCTTTTGAAGGATGGCCACAGCATCATCATTAAAACCTGGTGCTATGATACACTCAAAAAAATGACCGGAGATTTCCTCCGCAAGCTGAGCATCCACCTCAGCGGTTAAACCAACAATACCGCCAAAAGCGGAAAGTGAATCGCTATCCAGAGCCCTTTTATAAGCATCTAGAAGTGAATCACCGACTGCTGCTCCGCATGGATTCGTATGTTTTATTATCACCACAAAATTTTCATCAAACTCTTTAACGATCGAGAGTGCAGAATCGAGATCAAGCAGATTATTATAGGATAGTTCTTTTCCGTGTAATTGTTTAAAATCATTCAGAGGATTACGCTGCGAAAAACTATAATAGGCCGCTTTTTGGTGTGGATTTTCTCCATAGCGAAGATCATTGATTTTTGTACCAGCCAGAGTAATTTCCTCAGAAAATGTTACCTCCTCTTCAAAGGCATTTTTCAGATAATCGGAGATCAGGGCATTATATCGTGCGGTATGCTGAAAAGCACGGACCGCACACTGTTGACGAAATTCTATTGATGTCTGATTCCCATTATTATCCATTGCGCTCACCAGTCCGCCATATTGATCAGGCGAGACAATGATGGTGGTATATTGATAATTTTTAGCCGCTGCACGAATCAGAGAAGGACCGCCAATATCGACATTTTCTACTGCCTCCTCAAGTGTGGTCTCCTCTTTAGCGATTGTTTGCTCAAAAGGATATAAATTAACAATGATCAAATCAATTGGATCAATATCCTGCTCATTTAACTGATGCAAATGGTCCTCATTGCGTTGGGCCAGGATCCCGGAAAAAATGATAGGATGTAGTGTTTTCACCCTACCATCCAGGATCTCCGGGAAACCTGTTACATCTGAGACCTGTATAACCGGTATGCCCGCTTTATCCAGAAATTTATGTGTTCCACCAGAAGATATAATCTGTACACCTCTATCCGAAAGAAATTTCGCCAGTTGTTCGATACCTGTTTTATCAGAGACACTGATAATAGCCTTTTTAATCGTCTCCAACTACCTGTTCTCCTTTAATAGTTACCCGTACCCCGTTCACTTCCAACCGATCTTCAATAAGTAATTTGACTGCTTGTGGAAAAATCTCATGTTCAATTTTAAGGACCCGTTTTGCAATCTCTTCATCTGAGATAGCATCTTCGATGGATACCGACTTCTGCAGAACAATCGGACCGGCATCATATTCATTGTTCACCAGATGCACGGTCGCCCCACTGAGTTTAACACCTCTGTTAAATACGGCCTCATGCACATGATGTCCGTACATCCCTTTGCCCCCAAAGGAAGGCAATAGCGCCGGATGGATATTGATGATTTTATTATTATACCGATCGACAATCTGACGCCCTATAAGTTTGAGATAGCCGGCCAGTATGATATAATCAATTTCGGCCTCGATCAGGGCAGTCAGGATTGCTTGATTGAAGGCATGACTGTCAGAGTAATCTTTAGGAGGGCAGATTTTTACCGAAATCCCGTTTGCTTCAGCGATTTCGATAATCCCAGCTTCAGGATTATTGGTAATACACAATTCGATGGATGCCGGAATAAATCCTTTTTTGATTTGTTCCAGGATTGCCTGAAAATTACTCCCACGCCCCGATGCAAAGACTGCAATTCGTTTCAATCTATTCTGTTTCCATTGTTTAAGCTTTTAATTTAATTAAATTTATAGAGTCTTTCAACTTGCCTACTTTACATTTTTATTTCAACCATTTATTTCACAACTCACTATATATTTTACACTTAAATCATTTTCTATTTTACCACGGATGTACACGGAAGAACACGGATAAATTAAATATCATATTTAAATCTCAATCCACCCCTTCTCTTGATAATGAGAAGATGTAAATCTCGGAAATGCATCATTACCGAAAAATCCAGTTCCGTGAAAATTCCGTGTATCTCCGTGGTAAATTTAAGCTACAAATGGATTCCCAAAACTCAATTCTCCCCTTTTTGTATCAAGAATGGTATGTACACCGATCGGCATTGAGAATTTGAAATCTCCATGTCCATAAGGAAAATTTCGTATTACCGGATACGAAACTCCGGAAAAGTATTCATCCAATATCTCATCGAGATGAAAAGAAATCTCATCTTCATCAGCCGTACAATCAATAAAATCACCAAGAATTAAACCACTAATTTGATCAAAGATCCCGGCCTGTTTTAAATGAGCAAGATAGCGGTCAATTTTATACGGTTTTTCACCAATATCTTCCAGAAATAAGATCGCCCCCGAATAATCCGGCGAATAGGTTGTTCCTGTCAGATGACAGACCAGCGATAAACATCCTCCTAAAAGAGTCCCTTCTGCCTGACCCGCTTTCAACACGGCAGTATCTGTTTCTGTATAGTTAAATCGATAAGTCGGTTTTTCATTATGGATCTGATTCCAAAAGTGAATCTCGGTAAAAGGTAAAATTCCTTTGCCCATTTCCACCCCAACCATCGGTCCGGAAATTGAAGGAACAGCCGTTTTTGCCCAGATAGCTAACTGAAGAGTGGTGATATCGCTATACCCAACAAAAAGTTTTGGATTGTTACGGATAAGATCAAAATCGATCTTATCGACCAGTCGCAATCCACCCCACCCTCCCCGGGCACAGAGTATCATATCTATCTCCGGATCTGCAAACATTTCATGGATGTCGGCCAGTCTTTCCTCATCGGTTCCGGCAAAATATTTGTAGACCCTGCCTAAATTTTGCCCCTTCTTAATTTGATACCCCTTACTTTCAAGATACTGAAAACCAGATTTCATGCGATCATCAAGCGGCACCCAGGCGGGAGAGATTACGCCAATTTTACTATTTGATTTAATAGATTTTAACATCGATTGCTTTTCCTCTCTATTAACATGATCTATTCATAACGCAGCATCCCGATTTAATCGGGACAAACAAAAAAAACTTATCCACGAATTATCACGAATTTTGACGAATTTCACGAATTAAAAATATATTATAAAAAATTATTTCTTTGCG
>SDBT01019171.1_pt1 | contig 10727 bp, 7 predicted proteins | sample 2277101 | NCBI WGS metagenome assembly SDBT01 (sample SAMN10404973, study PRJNA504765) | marine sediment metagenome | isolation source: marine sediment core GS10_PC15, 103 cmbsf | place: Arctic Ocean: Southern Knipovich Ridge | collected 2010
GGGGTTAATTGACACGTGTATTTAAAATCAAAATGATCTGTGGGGCGGTCGTATTCGTGCTTTCGTCCACGCTGGTCACATGGCGAACAACAAATCCCGGCATTGCCACCTTAAACTCCCCGGCCCTATGGCTTTATCTCTTTTTACATTTGCTTCTGCTGGGCGCTGCCATCACGGCCGGCTTTTTCGGAGGAAAACTCGTTTTCAAGACCTAATATCATCTCCCAACGCCAAACCCTCAGTCCGGGCTGCGTTTTTCTTCAAAGCCTTCTTTTGCTAACAGCTTTTGATACCAACAGGCAAAATCAAACATACCCCGGATGCGATCCTCGTCATTAATGATGCCCAGCGCCATTTCCAGAGCACCGTGGCCATACGAATTGCTATAGCTCGTAGAAGGGCATGACTGTAAAAACTCCCTCACCAGCACCCGGGTAGTTCTTTTGGTCTTGTCCTTTCTGATGTCGATCGGATCTTTGGGTTCCATAAACGGATCCCATTTCTCATAACCCTTATTAAGGATCTGTTTTTGCCGCCGGGGCGACATACACTCAAATATGCTTTTTTTTCGCTTTTCCTCTTCATCCGACAATGCAATCATCTTTGACCTCGGCGGTTTTCTCATTTTCAGATTGGGGGGAGCTGATACCCAGGTATTCCTCATCATATACGGTTAGCAGCGCCATTGACAAAGGAACAAGCATCTCCGCCATCCCTGTGTACCGTGTTTCCAACGACTGAACCAGATCGCTTGATATCTGATCCAGCTGTTGCTGAATCTTTTCCAAATAAACGGTCGGATAGGATTTTCCCTCTTCGAATCCGGTTTTACCACAGGTGTGGCTCATCCCAGCGATTGAAATCGGCACTCCGTAGAGCCGGCAAGTGACCGGCCGATGAGCGTATAGTTTGCAATTTTGATCGTTAGCTAATAATGGACAGCGAATACGTTCAGCACCGATTTTGCTTAATATTTCGACTTCATTTTTGCCGGCATGCAAATAATTGTGAGCCTGGCGTTTTATCTGATATGCTTTCCGATCAGCCCGGTTGGCCGCTTCAAGTAACGCCTGCTTTTGCGACCCCTCAAAGTGTTGCTGAAATTTGTGGCTGATGTACACGGCTTCAACCAGACCCAGATCAAACATGGCATAACAGCAGTCCGAACAGGAGATTTTGCACCTCACATGATCGGGGTATTCTTTTTTTATGCGTTCAAAGGCCGTATCAGCAGCAGTGACAACTTTTTCATATTTTTTAAAAAACGATGTAAAATCGAGTTTCATCGCATAATTCCCTTATATTATAGTCGGCCTTCACCAATTTACCCGCCATTGGCGGCGTCGACGCGCTCAGAGTTCATCGTTCGGGGTTATTTTTATGAACCCGTCCTTACCCGGAAGCTGTGAACTGTTGCTCTCACAATTACTCTTTCTGTTTCACGTGAAACATCCCTTAAGTGCATTTTTTTGCCCTAAAATGGGGCCGGTCTTTAAAGCCAAGAATACAACCTTGAACCTTTGAACCCGTGAACGGCTTCAAGTGTTTCACGTGAAACATCATTTTCCGACACAAAACCGACTAAAGATTTGATCTAAAATCTCATCGCTGGCTGTAGTTCCGCTTATCTCTCCCAGGACATTGAGGGCTTCTTTGATTTCAATTGCGACCAGTTCCGGACTTAGTTGGGCATCAAATCCTTTGTGGGCGGACATGGCGGCGGATAAGCTTTTCTCAAGGGCCTGCCGTTGTCGTAGATTCGGGATTATCTGATCGCTTAGATCGATTTTTTCCTCTCTTAAGCCGTTCTTTTCAATCGCATTTCTGAGTTGATCCAGGCCCTGATTATAAAGGGCCGACGTTCTGATCTTATGGCCGAATTTCCAAGATTGAGGCATATCCATATCAAAATCGGCTGGAACCAGATCCGCTTTGTTCTGCACGAGGATTATTTCTTTGCGCTTAATTTTACGATAAATGTCCCGGTCTTGTTTTGTGAGTGTTTCACTCAAATCGACCACAAACAGTAACATTTCTGCTTTTTCAATGTATTCGTGAACTTTCTTTATTCCAAGGAGTTCAATCGGATCTTCAGTGTCATGCAGTCCGGCGGTGTCAGTCAGGATCACCGGGATGCCGTGTAAGTTGATCGTCTCTTCGATTGAATCGCGGGTGGTGCCGGGCACAGCTGTAACGATAACACGATCTCTTTGGAGAAGTCGATTCATCAGGCTTGATTTGCCGACATTGGGCTTGCCTATGATTACGATTCTTAAACCTTCCCGATAAACTTGCGCACGCCGGTATCGGTCGATCAGATCGTTTATATTATTAATGACCTTTTTTTGAAGAATATCCTTTTCTTTCTTAAAATCAAACCCATCACCCATTTCTTCTGGAAAATCGATCACGGCCTCTATTTCGACTAAAATATCCCTTAGTTGACGTCGAAGCGTCTCAACAGCCTTTCCCATGTCCCCATCAAGATGTCTGCTGGCGATTAACAGCTCTTTTTCCGTGCGGGCATTAATGAGATCAATCACCGCCTCTGCCTGTGCCAGATCGATACGGCCGTTTAGATACGCCCTTTGGGTGAATTCACCGGGGCGGGCCATTCGCGCACCATTTTGGAGCACAAGCTCTAAAACTGCGCTCAATATAACCCCGCCCGCATGGGCGTTGATTTCAACCACATCCTCGCGCGTATAGGTGTTTGGTGCTTTCATGACGCCTAGCAGCACTTCGTCGAGAACATGTCTGGTTTTTGGATCGATGATATGACCATGAAAAAGAGAATGCGAGGGTGGTTTTTTGCCGGCACAAAATGAGTCGAATCTGGAAGCCGGTCGGTCGCTATCGCTCAAAGAACCGGATGGGGAAAAAACGGCAGACGCGATTTTGATTGCCGCAGGTCCGGAAATCTTGACGATCCCGATGCCGCCCCGACCTGCCGGTGTGGCGATCGCGGCAATTGTTGAACGTTCCATTTTTTTATTTTGTTATTTATTTCCGAGACCGGACACTATCGCTATTTGCGATTTCTGGATGGATCCTTTTTAGGAAAAATAACCAGTTTGCGATTGAAGCCGTCACCCATGCTCTGGGTTCGGATCTGTTTATCGTCTTTCAGAGCCAGATGAACAATTCTGCGGTCATGGGCATTCATTTGACCGACCGTCATCGGCTTGCCGGTTCGTTTTGTCTTCTGCGCCAGCCGGGAGGCGAGTTTCAACAGGTTTGTTTTTCGATTCTCAAGATACCCTTCGATATCGATTTCAACCCTAATTCTCTTAGGGCCGTTTTTGTTAACGCCCTTCTCCACCAAATACTGCATGGCTTCTAAGGTTTGTCCGCGTTTGCCGATCAAAATGGCTGAATTCCCACCATCCACCTTTAAAAGAATTTGTTCTCGGCTTTTTTCCGTTACCGATACCTTCGCATCAGTTGTGATAAAGTCGACAATTCTTTGCAGCAAATCTTGGCTAAACTCGATCAAATCGGCGCTGACTTCGGTTTCATTTTTGTCCCCATCAAAAGTGGCGTCTACCAGAGAACGAACCGTTTGCGGTGTGTCGGAATTAGAGTCTTCGGCTTTAAGCGCATCACCCACCAGGGTCTTATCGCTATGATCTTTCATCGAGTCCTTGACTCGAATTCGAGCCTTTTTGGTTCCAACCAATCCAAAAATACCCGAGGATCCAGACGAAATGACATCGTGTTTCAATTCATGGGCCGGAATGTTTAAATCTTCCGAAGCTTTTTTGATAGCACTTTCAACACTGTTTCCTTCGTACTCCATCTCATGCGACATGTATTACCTCCGCCTTTAAGCTGTTTTTTTAGAAATATAATACTGCTGTGAAATCGATATGACGTTGTTCACCAGCCAATACAAAACAAGGCCGGACGAAAAATTGATAAATATTACGGTAAATACAACCGGCATCAGCATCATCATTTTGGCCTGGGTCGGATCGCCCGGCGGCGGTGACATTTTTTGCTGCAACACCATTGTGGCTCCCATAATGATGGTTAGAACCGGGATACCGTAGGGGGGCTGCATAAACGGAATTGAAAAACCAAACCGAAAAAGACGATCCGGTGCGGCGAGGTCATTTATCCATAAAAAAAATGGCGCATGCCTTAATTCAATCGCTTCATACAGCATTCTGTAGAGAGCAAAAAATACCGGAATCTGAAGAATCATGGGGAGGCACCCGCCCATGGGGTTTATTTTATAGGTCCGATATAGATTCATCACTTCCTGGTTCATTTTCTTCTTATCGTTCTTATATTTTTCCCTGATCTCGGTCATCAGGGGCTGCAGTTTTTTCATCGCTGACATGGATTTATAGCTTTTGCTCCCCAGAGGCCAGAGGACCGCCTTGATCAGAACGGTGAGTATAATAATCGCAAAACCATAGTTGGCGACCACATTATCATGCAAAAAATTCATCAACCAAAGACACGGTTTGGCGAGGATATCAAACATCCCGAAATCGATCGCTTTATCCAAATTGTAGCCAAAACCCTTTAATAGCCGCAGGCTTCTGGGTCCAAAGAAAAGCTCAAACCGGAAACTTTGCTGTGTTCCGGGTTGAATCTGAGTAACCGGATAAACAAACTGATTCTCGACGATATTGTTCTCTTTTCTATAAGGCCGCATGCCTCCTTGCACCGGTTCTTTGACGAGGATGCTGGACATAAAATAGCGATCTTGAACGGCAACCCACTGCACTTTGCCCCTCGAATCACCTTTTTCTTGGATCTTTTTTATTTTTACCTGCGCAAGCTTATCATCGATAAAGGCGCTCGGTCCCTTAAAGCCATACATGCTCTTTTCTTCCGGAAAATGCTTTTGAAGAGACAACGTCAGGTTGTCTCCCACGGTTTGGTCCGAACCGTTTTTAATGGTGACAACCAGACCAATCATGTAAGTGTCCGGTCTAAAAATATATTTTTTTTCGATGACCACACCGTCGGCAGAACTCCAGGTATAAATAATCTCACGCGGGCTCTCATAGATCTCCACCAGGTCTTGCTCGACATTGGCCTGAAAGATGGCCGTTTCTATTTCGGGCAGACTATTCTTTTCGAATCCGAGCTTAAGGGCGGTGGTGTTAAACTCGGAGGCAAGGATCTCCTTTAGGGGTGCCTCGGGCGTTACCGCTTCTCTGTATTTTTTTAGCTTTACACTGCTGAAGACAGCACCCCTTTCCGATATGCGAATATGATAATAGGGCGATATCACGCTGATGGTACGTGGGGAATTTAACGCAAGGGAGGGCTCCTTTTCAGGCGCCGGTTGCACAGGGCCTTTTTGGGCGTAAGGCTCTTCTGCCACCATCTGATCCTGTTTCACCTCCGGAGCTGCAGGTGCTGTCTGCGGTCTTTGCTGTGCATCTCTGTCGCTAAAAAAGATGTTCCAAATTAAAAAAACTGCAAATGATAAGGCTATCGCCAGAAACAGTCGCGCTTGTTCCATAATTGTCTCCTTGAAACTGAAATTAAACCGCTCAAATTTGTCGGCTACCTGGGAATATTAATATCGGGATAGAAAAATGAGGGGCACAGGACAATATCGGTCATCACCATTTAGGGGACAGGATCGACCCCCCCGGGCTTAAACGGGTGACACCGCAATACTCTTTTAATCGCTAAAATTGTGCCTTTTAGAAGGCCGTATCGCGATATGGCTTCAAATGCATATTCGGAACAGGTTGGGTAAAAACGACACGCATGGCCCAGTATGGGAGATAATGTCGTTTGATAAGCTCGTATTAAACATAATGCGGCCGATTTTATTATCCGATTATGAATCAAGTTGTTTTGATATTTCTTTAAAGATACTTCTTAAAGATAAGAAAGCCCGATCGCTTGATATTTCCGCCGTCCGATTCTTGGCGATGAGATTGATGTCCCAATGGCCTGTTATTTCATGTCTGTTTAGGCGAAAAGTTTCACGCGTCAACCGCTTGATTCTGTTTCGAATAACCGCGCGCCCAACCTTTCTTGTAACCGTTATACCAAGGCGTGTTCTTCCAAATCGGTTCGGGTAAAAAACAGCGATAAAATATTCATTTTGAATCCTTTTCCCGTATTTGGACAAAAAGAGAAATTCCGAACGTTTTAAAATCCTGTCCGCCTTGGTGAAAGCGTATGTGTCCCCAGGTCGATTTCCCACTGCAGCCAACTTGTAAAAAGTTCTACACCCGATGCGCATTGGTGGCGTCATATCGGATGCCTTTCATGGACCAATAGTCGCCTCCTGCGTTTCTTACCGCAAAAAAGCCTGTGCCGGCACCCGCCTATGGAGTGGCGTGATAATTGATTCCTTTAAACCGCTAAACGTTTCCTCCCCTTTGCTCTTCTTCGGTTAATGATTTTTCGGCCCTGCTTTGTTGACATCCTTTTTAAGAAACCGTGCGTTCTCGCACGCTTGGTTCTACTCGGCTGATATGTCCTCTTCATATTGATGTCCCTTTTTAGAAATATATTTCGGGCGGTTTAAAAAACCGTGTTTTACCCAACTTGCTAAACCATTGAATAGAACACATTAAATAGAGCTTGTCAAGGATATTAACCATAAACGTCGCCCCAAAACAATTTTCGCCAGTGACAAGGACGCATACGGATCAGCCGTTCAGCACTTCAAAAATTTCAAATTCTTCTAACTGGTAATTGCCATTCGGATAAATAACAATCTGTTTTGTGATGATGCCTTCAAGGGAATTGATGATGTTGTTTTCTTCTCTATGCAGCAATTCGGCGATTTCAGGATTTACATTAAGTGTCAATTTGCTTCCGGTCATATCTCGGGCTTCGCGGATTATCGCCCGATAGATTTGATAACAAATGGTCTGTCTTGAAATCCGAAAGCCCTCTCCCTCGCAGTTGAGGCAAGGCTCGCAAAGGATGCTTGTAAGCGGTCGACGGACTCTTTTGCGGGTCATCTGGACCAAACCGATCTCGGATATGGGTAGCACGTGGATTTTGCTGCGGTCTTTTTTTAGCGCCTCCGTTAAAGCATTAAACACCTTTTCCTGGTTGCTTTGCTTTTCCATGTCGATAAAATCGATGATAATGATGCCGCCGATATCCCTAAGCCTGATCTGATAGACAATTTCCTTTACCGCCTCCAGGTTTGTTTTTAAAGCCGTCTCTTCCAAATTATGCGTTCCGGTATAACGGCCGGTGTTGACATCCACGGCCACCAGGGCTTCGGTATGTTCAATGACAATATCCCCACCCGATTTTAACCAGACCTTTTTATTTAGCGCTCGTGAGATGTCACCCTCCAAATCAAAGGCGTCAAAGATCGGCTCGGATCCATGGTAAAGCTCAATTGACTCCTTAAGGCCGGGCATATAGGATTCAACAAATGTGATTATCGATTCATACCCTTGGCGGGAGTCAATTACAATCTTATCGGCCTCGTGGAGTAAGAGATCCCTGACCGCCCGAAGGCTTATGTTAAGCTCCTGATGTAAAAGGGCGGGTACGGGTGCGGTCGGGCTTTTTTTTTGAATATTCTTCCATAAGTTGTTTAGAAACTCCATTTCTTCGGCCAACCGATTTATATTAATCCCTTCCGCCGCGGTACGCACAATATAGCCGGTGGGGTCATTGCGCAGGGATACCACCGCCTCTCTCAGGCGAATTCGCTCACCCTCATCGATGATTCGTCTTGATACACCGATGTGATCTGAATCGGGCATAATGACTAAAAACCGCCCCGGTAACGAAATGTGTGACGTGATCCGCGCACCTTTGCTTCCAATCGGAGATTTGGCAACTTGAACCATCAGTTCCTGATTTTCGCTGATCAAGTCCTCAATTTGGACGGGCTTTCTTTTTAAAACCGGAATTTTGGGAAAACTATCCTCAAGGTCTTCCTCCTCCGCTTCGCACCGCTGTTCAAAAAGCGCCCCAAATCCCTCCTCATCGTTGTTGAAGACATCCTTGACGTGGATAAAAGCCGCTTGCTTTAGGCCGATGTTCACAAACGCCGCTTGCATTCCGGGTAGAACCCTTTGAACTCTACCTTTATAAATGTTTCCGGTAATATCGGCATCATCTTGGCGTTTGATAAAAAGTTCGGTAATCAGGCCATGCTCAAGAAGGGCAACTCTCGTTTCGTGTTCGGCAACGTTGATAACTAGCTTTTTATCCATTTGACATCCCCGGTCCGGTATTCTCTGGGTCTTTAATACTCAAGGCCCTCTCTTTTAAATCCGGTGCGCACAATCTGCGCTTGCTTTAGTGCGGTCGGCGACAGCCCGAATATCTCGCGTACAATCTCGACGGGTCTCACGGTTTTTCCCGGTTTGGAGCAAAGCCTCAAAGCTAAACGCTCCGAGTCCAAGAACATGATATTCAAAACCACTGATTTTAAATCGATTTGTTTGGGTTTCCCTTTGTGAGGGGATTGGATTACCATAAATTCTGAACTCTTTTCAAAACATTTTAGTTTGTCAGGATCAAAAAAGCCATCCTTAATTTTAATTTGATAATCGGAAATATTGCCCATGCCACTTCTGTTTTTGGGCACGGTAGCCGGTTGACAGTCTATGACTTTCAATCCGTCCGGCAATTTTGCATTTATGGCCCGCACCAACTTGTGACAGGAGATTTCCGGCGACAAAGTCAGATAAAAATATTCTCGGACACTTTCGATACCGATGGGGAGCGGATCCTCAAATCCAATTTTGGGTTTGGGGTGAAATCCTTGGGTAAATACCAGTGGGATCCCAGCCCTTTTTAGGGCGCGCAGCAGTATTTTTACCAGCTCAAGGTGTCCAAAATATTTGGCTTGGCCCCTTTTTGAATACGAGATTTCCACACGTCTGGCGGGCAACGCCTGCCCCTGCGGGGCTTTTATTTTAAGAGCAGGCGACCGGTCCGGAGATCCATAAATTTTGGGGGCTATCTGCTTGAAATCACAGACACCACAAGAACAGCAGTCTCCCTGCCGACAATCGGGCGTTGACAATCCCTGGGTCGCTTTTTGCCACTCTTCGGTTAAAAACGCTTTGGTTATTCTGGTATCAATATGATCCCAAGGGAGAGGCTCGGCCAAATCTCTTTTGCGAGTGGTATAGAAGTCGACATTAACAGCTGCCGCCGTTAACGCTTTGCCCCACAAGGAGAAGTTAAAGTGGTCACTCCATCCGTCAAACTGACATCCCTGGTGGTATGCCTCCAGCAGCAACCGGCTGAGGCGCCGGTCGCCACGGGCCCACAGCCCCTCAAGAATACTGACCTGGGGATTCTGCCACTTGACTTGCACACCCGCGAGCCTGAGATTCTTTTTGATATAGTCGATTTTTTCCCTCGATTCGGCCAACGCGTTTTGCGGTGACCACTGAAAAGGCGTGTGCGATTTGGGAATAAAGGTTGCGACACTGACATTAATTTTTCCGCTCCGTCCCTGCGGTCCTTTCATCCGGCGAAGCTCCTTAACAAAAGCGACCAGCGCTTTCAGGTCCCTTTCGGTTTCCGTGGGTAGACCCACCATGAAATAAAGCTTAATAACCTTCCAGCCGAGTCGAAACGCATCCCGGACGGTGTTGATAATATCTTCTTTAGAAACATTTTTATTAATAACGTTGCGCAATCTTTGGCTTCCGGCCTCAGGTGCGATCGTAAATCCCGTTTTGCGAACTTTTTTGACCAGCTTCATCAACTCGGGGGTAAGCGACCCTGCGCGAATCGATGGCAAGGATATGGCAACCAACTGATCCTCACAGCATGCCATTATCTGTTCCATGAGGGGAATGATCCCGCTGTAATCCCCCGTGCTGAGCGATAATAAGGAAAGCTCTTCGTATCCCGTAGCAGCGAGCGCCTTTTGGGTCAGAGATAAAAGGGTTTTTAACGATCTTTCTCTTACCGGACGGTATAACACGCCGGCCTGACAGAAGCGACACCCCCGCGTACAACCCCTGGAGATCTCCAGACGCAGACGATCATGAATCGGTTTCCCAAACGGAACAATCGGTATGTCCGGAAACGAAGCATCATCAAGATTGCTGACGATCGCCCGTTGAACCTTCGTATAGCTTGGAACGAGGGCCTCAAGCGTTTGGAACCCCCTATCATCATACCGGGGTCTAAAAAAAGAGGGGATATAGACTCCTTCAATCTGCGACCATTTTTTTAAAAGCTCTTCCTTGAAAGCACTCCCTCCGCTTTTCCACTCGATCCATGCCTGCGCCATTTCAAGAATGACCGTTTCTCCATCCCCGATCACCATTGCATCAAAAAAATCGGCCACCGGTTCCGGATTGCTGGTACAGGGCCCTCCGGCAATGATCATCGGTGCTTCAAGATCTCTTTTTTCAGCATAAAATGGGATCCCGCCCAGGTCGAGCATGGCCATAACGTTGGTATAATTAAGCTCATAAAGAAGGCTAAATCCGACCATATCAAAATTTTTCAACGGCCGCTGAGATTCCAGTGATACCAGCGGATATTTGTACGCCCTTAGGTAGGCCTGCATATCGGGTGCGGGTGCAAAAACGCGTTCGGCGGCGATCTCATCCTGCTGATTCAAAATATGATAAAGGATCTGCATGCCAAAGTGCGAGGTGCCGATTTCGTAAAGATCGGGAAAAGCCAGGGCGATGGTTAGACGAACCCGGCCCAGGTCTTTTTGAATGGAATTTATTTCCGAACCCAAATAACGGCTCGGTTTTTCAACCAGGGGTAAGATATCTTGAATGCCG
>SDBT01019172.1_pt1 | contig 10726 bp, 7 predicted proteins | sample 2277101 | NCBI WGS metagenome assembly SDBT01 (sample SAMN10404973, study PRJNA504765) | marine sediment metagenome | isolation source: marine sediment core GS10_PC15, 103 cmbsf | place: Arctic Ocean: Southern Knipovich Ridge | collected 2010
CCCACCGCCGGCGAATTGAAGATGCTGGCCCGGAACCTGAGAAGCTCGCTCCGTTACAGGCGCAACGCCGCCGTCGATCGGCTTGGGGAGATCAACACCCGCGAGTCGGCGAAGGTCCTGCTCGACCACCTGGCAGTCACGGCCAAGGCCCGGAGCATCGACGGCCTGATCGTCAATCGGATTCTCGCGGCGCTGCTGGAGATGAAGGATCCGAGCATCCCTCAACGGCTGGCCGGGATGATCGCCACCGCGCAGGTGTCGTACGTCGCCCATCGGATCGTCCAGACTCTGATCCGGGGCGTTGGGCTATATTCCACCGTCCTCGAGTTGCCGGCGATCAGCACGCAACAGGAGCGCCAGCGGTGCGGCATCACCTGGGTCAACTACGTCTCCCGCTACAAGCGGTGGAGCGTCAAGGGGCCGGTCGGGACGGGCTACCCGCCCGTTCCGCCCCAGCCGAGAACGTACGGGCCGGTGCCGGTCCAGCCGGGGGGGGCTGCACGCCGGTCGGTGCTGACGCCGAGGACGCCCAGTTCGCCCAAGCGCCCCTCCTGGCAGCCGGATTCGATTACGGAGAAGCTGCTGGTCCTGCTGGGCTACTGCGGCCGGCTCACCGGCAAGCACCTCGCCGGTTACAAGTGGAACGTGACAGCCGCGCCGGCGCGTTTTCCCCCGGTCATACGAAGGCGCTCGGGGGCCACGCCACAGGCCACCGGTCCGATCGCCGGCAAGGAGCTGGCGGAGTCATTCGTCCTGGCCAACACGGAGCTGGCCCGGCTGATCCGGGATCACGACAGCGCCCGGGGCGACAAGAAGATCGGCATGAAGGTCAGCATGCTCACGCTCAAGGCCAAGGCCCGCCTGGCCGCGTGTGAAACGCCCTTGCAGGAGGCGGCGGTGCAACTCCAACTGACGGGCGATCTGCTGGAGCTGCTGGTCGGCCAGGTCGACCCGCAAGGGGGCACCAGGCAAGCGATCCGGGACGCCCGCAGCCAGAGGGACAAGGCCCTGGCCTCGCCCGCGAACGTGCTGGTGGAGATGCGAGAGATCTCCCGCCACAACCTCGTGCTCTGGGACTTGCTGTTGGGCAGATAGGGACAGATCAGGTGAAACCGACGATGAGAATAATGAATGGAACGGATTGGGCCCGAGCGGCGCTGGCGGCGGGGAGCGTGCTGATCGCCTGCGCGGCCTGTCTGTTCGGCCAGGCCCCCAGCGGACCCGCCACGGGCGGCCTCGACGCCCGCATCGCCGAGACGACCAAGGCCGTACTGGCCGACCCGCTGGACAGCGCCGCCCAGAGCCGCCTCAAGAGCCTCCGCGACGAGCAGCGCCGCCACCGCGGGGACTGCTACGACCAACTCGTACGCGGCCTGGAAGCCTATCTGCAGGGCGATCGGTCCACCGTCGTCAAGGCGCTGACCGCCGCCAAGGCGTCCGGGCGGGTCATGTCCCTGACCAGACAACTGGCCCGGTCGATCGACGAGCTTATCGCTGAAAGCCGCGGAGGCCGTCCCGTGGCGAATCGGCCGAAGGTCTGCACCGAGTGCGGCAACACGGGCGTCACCGATTGCCTCGCCGGCATCGGATGCATGGGCTCGGGCACGATGCGCTGCGCCACCTGCCAAGGCAAGGGCGTGGCCAAGATCCCGGTTCCCAACTCGCCCAATGTCTTCATCACGACGTCGTGTCGGGTGTGCCGCGGTTCGGGCATGGTCACGTGCACGTTCTGCAAGGGCACCGGCAGGGCGCCGTGCAAGCGGTGCGCGTCCAAGCCCAAGAGCCTCCCCTTGTCGGCGCCCAGCCAGGCCTTCGCCACGGCCGTCAAGAAGATCATCGCCATGGCCCGCCATCTCAACAATGGCGGGATCGACCTGTACACCTCCCGCGCGCTGGCGCCCTCGCCGAAGCAGCCCGCCCCCTAGCGGGTGGAGAAGTGCCCGGCGATGGAGTGGTCCCGGACGTCTCCCTCCGCGACCGTCTCGTCCATCTTGATCATTCGCAGCGGCCACTGGCCCTGGGGCTTTAGGTCCCCGCAGACGATCCGAGCGGCCGTCTCCACGCCCACCGGCACCGCCCCGAACGTGCACACGATCGTGCCGACCTTCGGCAGGAAGTAGCTGTCGTACAAATCGTTCGTGGTGACGATCACCTTCTTGCCGGCATCGACGACCTTGCGGATCAGCCGCCGGTTGGACCCGCTGCCGCGCCAGAAGATGTTGCTGAAGACGACCGTATCGACGCGGTCGAGCTGGCTGATAACCAGTTCGATATCCTTCTCCACGGCCGGCGTGTGCGTCTCCAGCGAGATGATGTTGGCCTCGTTGCCGTAGAGCCGCATGTACTCGCCGAACATGGCCGGGTGGTAGAACTTGTCGTTGCACTTGTCGTGGTACAGCGGGATGTACTGCTCCACCACGAGCACCTTGGCGTCCTGGGACAGCGGGATCAGTCCTTCGCGGTCGCGCGTCACCAGCGAGCACTTCTCGAAGGTCCGCTTGCAGGTGTCGATGTTGACCGGGTCGAAGCAGGGCTCGGCGGCCTTGGGCGGGTCGGGCAGCGGGTTGCCGTCGAACAGGTCCAGGTCGAACTTGGCGGTGAGGATGCGGCGGACCTTGTCGTCGAGTTCGCTCTCGGGCAGCCGGCCGTCGCCAACGGCGTCGATGGTGATCCGACAGGCCTCCTCGGAGATCCACTCCTTGCTCTTGAGCAGCACCAGGTCCGCCCCGGCGATCAGGGCCATCATCGACGCCTGGGCGATGGACCCGCCGGCGTACTGGACGGCCCCGGGCATGCTGATCGCGTCGGTGGTGACGACGCCGTCGAAGCCCAGCTCGTCGCGGATCAGGTCGAAGTATATCTTCCGCGACAGCGAGGCGGGCACTTCGGGCGCGTCCAGGGCGGAGTAGGCGTGGTGGGCCGTCATGATCGCAGTCGGCGTGCCGTCGGCGATGAGTTTGCGGTAGGGGTAGACCTCGCAGGCGAGCAGTTCCTCGCGGCTCTTGGTGGACAAATCGAGCGTATCGTGGGCGTCCACGACGGAGTCGCCCCGGCCGGGGAAGTGCTTGGCCGTGGGCATCACGCCGCCGGCGATGAAGCCCTTGGCCATGGCGATGCCGAAGTCGGCGCAGATCTGCGGATCGTCGGAGAAGGCGCGCATGCCGACCTCGGGGTTCTCCGGCTGGACGTTCACGTCCAGCTCGGGGCTGTGCATCCAGTTGATCCCCTGGGCCCGCAGTTGCAGTGCGATGGCCCGGGCCGCCTGGTAGGCCAGCTCCGTGTCGCCCGTCGCCGCCACCCCCATGTTGGACGGGAACAGGTTCAGCCCGCCGCGGAGGAAATCGATCGACAGGTCGCCCTCCTGGTCGGTCACCAGGTGCAGCGGGATGCCGTTACGGTCGATCGCCCGCTGCTGGAGTTCGCGCAGCAATTCGGCGTAGTCTTCCGGCAGGCAGTAGGGGGCGGGCTTGAGCAGCTCGCCGTGGTTGCGGCTGACCTCGGGGATGACGTGCGGCGTCACCCGCAGCCCGCCGCACATCAACTCCTCCACGTACCGCCGGTGGTAGCTGCGGATCTTGCAGCCGGTGAAGTTCAGCGTGTAACACTGGCCGACCTTCTCGGTCAGACTCATCCGACCGAGGATCTCGCCGACACGCTCAGCCACAGATTTCGCCATTACAGTCCTCTCCTCATGCCCGGCTGCGTCAATCCGCGCAGCACAGGGACGGCGATTCTAGCATGACGTGGAGCAACGGCAAGGCTGGTTTCGTTCCGCCCCATCCCCGCGCGAGCCGGAACCATACGACGGGCTGGCTCATTGCGGGGGGCGGAGGGCGGCGCAGATTTGCTTGAGCTGGGCGAGGAATCGCGCGGCGGACATGCCGTCGGCGACGCGATGGTCGCAGGCGAGGCAGGCCTCGACGGCGGGCACGGCGGTCACCCGGCCTCGGATGTCGGCGACGGGTGTCATGCGGACGCCGCCGATGGCCAGGATGGCGGCCTGCGGCGGGTTGATGGTGGAGGTGAACGCCCGCGGGCCCGCCGGGGCCATGTTCGAGATCGTGAAGGTGCCGTCCCGGAGGTCCTCGGGCCCGAGCCGGCCGGCGCGTGCTTTGGCCAGCAGCGCCTTGGTCTCGACGGCGATCTGGGGCAGCTCCTTGTCGCCGGCGTCGCGCAGCACGGGGATCATCAGCCCGTCGGCCACCGGCACGATGATGCCGACGTGGATGGCGGCGAAGCGTTTGATGTGGTCGCCACCCCAGCAGGCGTTGAGTTCGGGGGTCTTGGCCATGGCGCGGGCGGCGGCGTACACGAAGACGTCGTTGATGGTCGGCTGCTGCTCGGCCGGCAGGTCGCGCCCCAGCGCCCGGACGGGCGGGACGGGGATCGTCTCGAAGCAGTGGAAGTGTGGGGCGGCGGCCACGCTCTCGCTCATGACCCGGGCGATGGACCGGCGCATGGCCGTCAGCTCCACGCGCTCGACGCCCGGCGGTGTGGGCGGCGCGGGCGCCTCGGCAGGACCGGCCGGGGCCCCGGCGGCGTCCTCGGCCAGCAAGGCCGCGAAGTCCTCCCCCGCCTCGCCCACCACGGCCACCGGCGTGCCCACGGCCACGGTGTCGTCAACTTCGGCCAGCGCCGCCAGCAGCACGCCCGCGCCGAACGACTCGACCTCGACCACGGCCTTGTCCGTCTCCACCTCCAGCAGCGCGTCCCCGGGGGCGATCGCCTCGCCGACCTGCTTGAGCCAGCCGACGATGCGGACCTCCTCGGTGGTCTCGTCGGCGGCGGGTATCCTGATTACTACGGCCATGGGCTCACTCGCTCCTACTTGGTGTTCATCTCGATGACGGCCTGGCGGACGCGCTCGGCATTCGGCATGAAGGCGTCCTCCAGCGTCGGCGACATCGGCGGGGGCACTTCGGCCGCCGAGACGATCCGCACCGGCCCGGCCAGGGTGTCGAACATCCGCTCGGTGATCTCCGCGGCCACGTGCTCGGCCAGCGAGCAGCGCCGCGGCGCCTGCGACAGCACCACCGCCCGGCGAGTCTTGCGGACCGACTCCGTCAGCGTGTCCGTGTCCAGCGGGACCAGCGAGCGCAGGTCGATCACTTCCGCGGCCACGCCATCGCCGGCCAGCAGCTCCGCCGCCGCCAGGGCGACCTTGGTCATATACGAATACGCCACCAATGTCACGTCCGCGCCCTCCCGGGCGACCGACGCCTGGCCCAGAGGCACGAGGTAGTCCCCGGCGGGCACGGGGCCCTTGTCGGCGTAGAGCAACTGATGCTCGATCACGATGACGGGGTTGTCCTCGCGGATGGCGGACTTGAGCAGGCCCTTGGCGTCGGCGGGCGTGGCGGGGGCGACGATCTTGAGCCCCGGAATGTGGGCAGGCACGGCCTCGAGCGACTGCGAGTGCTGACCGGCGTAGCCCTTGCCGCCGCCCACGGTCGTCCGCATCGTCCACGGCACGGTCCCGTTGCCGCCGAACATGTACTTGAACTTGGCGGCCTGGTTGCCGACCTGGTCCATGCTCATCAGCAGGAAGTCGATGAACATGATCTCGATCACCGGCCGCAGACCCGTCAGCGCCATGCCCACGCCGCTGCCGCAGATGGCCGATTCGGAAATGGCCGTGTTGAACACCCGCCGCGGACCGAAGATCTCGTACAGACCACCCGTCACCGCGAACGCGCCGCCGTGCTCGCCCACGTCCTCGCCGTAGAAGATCACCCGCCGGTCCCGGAGCATCTCCTCGAACATCGCCTCGCGGACGGCGTTGCGGTAGCTCATGAGGCCCTGCTTGTCGCGGGTGTCGCGCACGAGCGAGGCGTCGTAGTCGGTCGTGGCCAGTTCGGGGGCGATGTTCTGGCTGTCGGTATCGCTGAAGAGGCCCTCGCACAGCGTGGCCGGGTCCGGGTCGGCGGCGTTGGCGGCGCGGACCGTCAGTTCGCGCATGTGCTCGGCGACGCGCCGGGGCATTTCCTCGGCCTCCTCGCCCGTCAGCACGCCGGCGGCAATGAGCTGGCCGGTGAGTCGGGCGATGGGGTCCTCCTGCTGCCAGGCGGCGACCTCGGCCTTGCTGCGGTAACGCTGCGGATCCGACAGCGAATGGCCCCAGAAGCGGTACGTCATCGCCTCCAGCAGCACCGGCCCATGTCCCTGGCGGCACAGCTGGGCGGCTCGGCCCACGGCGTCGCGCACGGCCAGCACGTCCATGCCGTTGACCACCTCGGCGTGCATGCCGTCGGCGGCGAAGGCGAACCCCCGCCGGGCCAGGTAGTCGATCCCCGTCACCTCCCCACGCACCTGGCCGGTCATGCCGTACTGGTTGTTCTCGATCAGGTAGATCACCGGCACGCCGGCGTCGCGGAACTGGGCCATGCAGGCCATGTTCACGGATTCGGCCCAGATGCCGTTGTTGACGGCGCCGTCGCCGTGGAGGCTGAGCACGACGCGGGGGAGCCCCTGGAGCATCATGCTGAGCCCCGCGCCGGTGGCGATGGCCAGCGACCCGCCGACGATGGCGTTGGCGCCGAGGTGCCCTGCCTGGATGTCGGCGATGTGCATCCCGCCGCCGCGGCCGCGGCAGTAGCCGTCCTCCTTGCCGAGCAGTTCGGCCATCGTGCGGTACAGGTGGACCTCCATGGCCCGGTCCAGCGGATCGGTGCGTTCGGTGGGCAGATCGACCTTCCCGCTGAACGCCTCCAGGTGGGCCGCGTCCGCCGAGCGGAGCACGAACGCCCCCTTGGCGATCCCGTGCCCGTGGCCGCGATGGCAGGAGGTGATGTAATCGTCCGGCCTCAGGGCGCTGCACCCGCCGACCGCGACGGCCTCCTGCCCGACCGACAGGTGCGTCGCCCCCCAGAATCGGTAACCAGAGTAAGGCACCAACTGGCCCGAACGGAGCTGGGCGATCATCGTCTCGAACGCCCGGATGTAGTGCATCAACTCCAGGTAGAAGGCCGCCTCTGACGCGGCCATGCCCCCGGCCAATTCCTCGGCCAGCCCTCCCTGGTAGCCGTAGCACGGCACCGTGCCGAACTTGAGCGTCGCGGGCGTAAAGTCCGGCAGTATGTCAAGATCCCTCATCCGTCCCACCTCAAATGCCAGGCCGTTGGGCCGGGCGAAGCATATCTATCAGTTTACGAACACTCTGAACAAGTTTTTAACATATAAGTGACAATTCGGCTTCCGAAATCTACCTTGATGCGTTAGATTTGTCAATAATCTGTGACAAATCCAGTGCATTGTTCGCCGGCAGGCCGTTTTGGGGCCGCCGCGAGGGAATTGACGATGTCGATTCGGAGCCGACAGCAGCAGCTGCTGGAGCACGTCAACGCCGTCGGTGTCGCTTCCGTGGGGGACATGGCCGGGCTGTACGGCGTCTCCGAGATGACCATCCGCCGGGACATCGACCACCTGGGCCGCTCCGGTCTGCTGCGGAAGGTCAAGGGCGGCGCCCAGCGGCTGGAGGAGTCGGCCCGCTTCCACGAGGCGCAACTGCGGGCGCGGATGACGATGAACGTTCCGGCCAAGCGGCGCATCGCCGAGCGGGCCGCGGACTTCATCGCCCCGGGCGATACGGTCTTCCTCGACGGCAGCACCACGATCATATGCCTGGCCCAGGTGCTGGCCCGGACCAACCCGCAGATCACGGCGGTGACCAACTCGGTGCTGGTGGAGCTGGAGCTGGCCGAGGCGGGCAACGTCCGGCTGATCGGACTGGGCGGGATCTTCGATCACGACACGTTCAGCTTCTGCCCGATGGACGGCGCCGACGCCCCGGGGGGCTACCACGTCCGCAAGGCGTTCCTGTCGTGCACGGGGCTGGACGTCGAAGAGGGCACCTTCGAGAACTCCGTGTTCAACATGGCCATCAAGCGGAAGGTGGTCCGCAGCGCCGAGACGATCTACCTGTTGGCCGACGCCGACAAGCTGGGCCGGCGGGCGCTCAATCGCGTGCTGGACATCGACGAGATCGACGTGCTGATCACCGAGGACACCTTGGCCCCCGACGCGGCGGCCTCGCTGGCTGCGGCCGGCGTCGCGGTGCACCGCGTGGCCCGGAGCGAATCCGCGCGCTCGTGAGGAGTGAACATGCTGGCGGCCGTACTATACGATCAGGAAGACCTTCGGATTGAGCAGATCCCCGACCCCGAGATCGGCGACGGCGAGGTGCTGCTGCGCTCGCGGGCGGTGTCCATCTGCGGGACGGACATGCGGATATACCGCTTCGGCCACCGGCGGCTGGAGCCGGGCGCCCATCGCGTCCTGGGCCACGAGCTGGCCGGCGAGGTAGTCCGGGTTGGCCCGGGCGCCGACGGGCCGGCCGAGGGAACGCGCGTGGCGGTCGCGCCGAACTTCGGCTGCGGCGGCTGCCGGATGTGCCAGCGCGGCTGGTACCACCTGTGCCCGGATTACGGGGCGATCGGGCTGACGGTCGACGGCGGGCTGGCCGAGTTCGTGCGGGTCCCGGCCGTGGCCGTTCAGCAGGGCTGCCTGCTGGAGATGCCCGAGGGACTGAGCTTCGCCCAGGCCGCCGTCAACGAGCCGTTCGCCTGCGTCTACAACGGCTACGAGCGCTGCCAGACCCGCCCGGGCGACGTGGTGGTGATCGTCGGGGCCGGGCCCATCGGCATCATGCACATCCAGATGTCCCGGCTGGCGGGGGCTTCGAAGATCATCATCGCCGACCTGGTCGCGGCCCGGCTGGAACTGGCCGGCCGGCTCGGCGCCGACGAAACCGTCGATACCACCGCCTGCGATTTGGTCGAGGCCGTCATGGACCTGACGGACGGTGCGGGCGCCGACGTGGTCATCACCGCCTGCCCGGCCCCGGACGTCCAGCCGCAGGCGCTGGAACTGGCCGCCGACCACGCGCGCATCAACTTCTTCGGCGGGCTGCCCCAGGGCGCCGAGAAGGTCACCCTGGACTCGAACCTGATCCATTACAAGGAACTGACGGTGACCGGATCGCACGGCTGCTGCACCTGGCACTGTCGCAAGGCGCTGGAACTCCAGGGCAGCGGCGCGGTGGACCTGCGGCCGCTGATCACGAACGTTTTCGAGCTGGCCAAGGCAGACGAGGCCATGGCCGCCGCTTTGGCGGGCGTCGGGCTCAAGACCGTCGTCCATCCCTGATCGGACACGGGGACGATGAAGATAGCCGTCTGTACGGAAGTCAACCACGTGGAGCTTCAGGACCGGCCGGTGCCGGAAGTGGCCCCGGACTTCGCCCTGATCAAGGTCAGCGTGTGCGGCATCTGCGGCTCGGACGTAGCCGCCTGGCGCGGCAGCGGGCACAAGACGTTCCCCTACACGCCCGGGCACGAGTTCTGCGGCGCCGTCGAGCGGGTCGGCCCGAATGTCTCCAACCTGGTGGTCGGGCAGCGGGTGATCATCGACCCGAACCTCGGCTGCGGGGAGTGCGATTTCTGCGGGATGGGCCGGCCGAACCTGTGCGACTACCTCAAGAGCCGCCCCATCAAGAGCAACGGCGGGCTGGCGGAGTACGTGGCCCTGGACTGGCGGATGGTCCACTCGCTGCCGGCGGCGCTGCCGGACGAGCTGGCGCCGTTCATCGAGCCGCTTTCGTGCGCGCTGCACGCGGCCAATTTGGCGGCGGCCGGGCCAGGCGAGCGGGTGGCCGTCTTCGGGGCCGGGCTGATGGGCCTGCTGACCGGCATGGCGCTGCAGCGCAGCGGCGCCGAGCCCGTGTTCGTCGAGCCGTCGGAGACGCGGCGGGAGCGGGCGGCCGATCTGCTGGACGCACCGGCGGTGGCGCCCGACGAGCTGGCCGGAGCCGTTGCGGGCGGGCAACTGGACGTAGCCGTCGATTGCAGCGGCAGCGGCCGGGCCGTCGCCCAGGCCGTCGACCTGCTGCGAAAGGCCGGCCGACTCGTGCTGGCGGGGATTGTCATGGACCCAGCCGCGGCCGACATATCCTTCATCGACATCACCACCAAGGAACTCGAACTACGCGGCGCCTGGCTCAACCCAAACACCTTCACCGGCGCCATCGACCTGGCCGTCGCCGCCCCCGACGTGCTCGCCCGGCTGGAGACCGAGACCTTCGCCCTGGACGACATCCAGCCGGCCTTCGCCCGCGCCGCCGCAAACGACGCACCCAAGGTACTTGTCAGACCCTAGATCGATACGAGGAGCGCAGCGATATGGAACTCAACGAGATGCTCAGCATTCCCACGGACGAGCTGTCGCGGCACACCGACATCCCCATCACGGTGCTGGAGGGCCTGGAGAGCTTCTACAAGCACGTCGCCCGGCACATGGCCGACATCGTCATCGCCAACAACGCCGACGGCAAGCCGAGCAGTTTCATCATCCCCGTGGGCCCGACCGGGCAGTTCCCCGAGTTCGCAAGAATAGTCAACGCCGAGCGGATCGACTGCCGCAGCGTGACCACCTTCAACATGGACGAGTACATGGACTGGCAGGGCCGGCTGATTCCCGAGGACCATCCCATGTGCTTCAAGAGCACCATGCGCGAGCTGCTCTGGGAGCGGATCGAAGAGCAGCTGCGGATCCCGGCTGAGCGGATGTTCTTCCCCGACCCGCGCTGCCCGGAGGTGATGGACGAGGCGTTCGACACCTACGGTCCGGCCGACGCCTGCTACGCCGGCGTGGGCTACCACGGGCACGTCGCCTTCAATGAGGGGATCGTCTCGCGCTGGTTCAAGGTGCCCGAGGACGAATTCCTCGCCGC
>SDBT01019173.1_pt1 | contig 10726 bp, 18 predicted proteins | sample 2277101 | NCBI WGS metagenome assembly SDBT01 (sample SAMN10404973, study PRJNA504765) | marine sediment metagenome | isolation source: marine sediment core GS10_PC15, 103 cmbsf | place: Arctic Ocean: Southern Knipovich Ridge | collected 2010
ACTTTGGAGGCTCACCAGTTAATTATAATCTATCTATGAGTTTCTTAGCAAACTTTACAACCTTTTGGGATGTAGGTTCATTCTTAATAAATGTAACTTGGGAAGGTAATTTATCTCATTCTGGTAATTCAACATCATTCTTTGCGGATGTAGTTAGTACAACAACTACAAGCACGACTACAACAACAACCACAACTACGACAAGTACAACAACAAGTACTACAACTTTAGAAAGAGTATCTTTTGATATCTGGATGAATGGAACTGCAAATAATATTAATGCAACTGTAGATGTTAATGATACAATAAATACTACAGCCTACTTATCAATAGCTAATAGTGCTTTCTGGTTATTATTTGATGGTGTATTATTTCAAAACGCATCAACAAATCCTTTAATTAATTTTACTAATTTTGTAACAACTGGTTCTGTAAATGCAACATTTATATTTCCAGGTAACTCAAGTCATTTAGCAAACACAACTACTTTATGGTATGATGTTGTGAGTAGTAGTACAAGTACAACATCTACAACAAGTTCAAGTAGTACAAGTACAACTAGTTCAATATCCACAACTTCAACTACCTTATTTCAGATATGGATAGAAGATTTACTAATAGCAAATATATGGACACTTGTATAATGAAAAAACTAATATTAATCTTAATAGGCTTTCTTTTAATAGCTGTGCCAGTATTGGCTAGTTTTCCAGATAACTGTACAGATACAAGTCCAAGAATACTTTTTAAGTATAGAGTTCCATTAAAGAATGTAACCGCAACTTCTTCTTACGAGAATATAACTTATGCTACTTGCAACATTACTGTTTATCAAAAAGAAAGGGGTGTTGATAATGTTATTAATTCTACAGAAATGTTTCATAGTGGTTTTGGATTCTATGATTGTATAATACCATCAAACTTTCCGAAAGGAAAGTATAATACTTTCTATTCATGTAACACAAGTGATTTTGTAGTATCAGATTATGGTAGGTTTGAAGTAATACCTGACGATGTTCCTTTAACTATAATCCTTTTCTTATTATCCGTAGCAGGTTTATTCTTATTCTATTCTATAAAACTTGAAGATAAGATGGCTGCACTTAGAGTGTTCTTTTTCCTATTAACTCTATTGTTTATATTCATAATATTTGCTATTACCTTTTCAATTATTGATGAAGAAGGTGCAGGATCAAATTTAATAGATATGTCAAGAACAGTTTATATTGCGTACACATATCTATTTACCTTCCTAGTATTTTATGTAGTCATAACTTTTATTTTAAATGTTGTATCAATGTTTATGACTAAGAAAAGAGAGAAAAAAGATAGAGGTATCAATTTTGATTAGTAGTAAACTTTAAATAAATGATGAACTACATAAAAAGGAGAAAACAAAATGGCTGATAGAAATTTTAAACTTATAAAAGTAGATAAGGCTTTTGATGAGATGCTCGAAAGACAGAATAAAAAGTTAGCTTCTAGTTCTTTTAACGGTAAGAAACCAGGAATGAGATTAATAACTAAAAGATTAGTTACGCCTGACTTTGAAAAGATATTAGATGCTCAATTATCAAAGGACATTAAAAAGTTTATAAGGATATAGTAAGTAAACCAATAGTAAACTAAAAAAAATGAGAGGTAAACTCAAGGTAAACCGTAAGGGAAGCTTGCAAGACTTGCTTTTAGTAATGGTATTACTATTAGTATTAGCAATAACAATTGTATTTTCTTCACTTATAGCACACAAGATTGGTGATACAAGAATATTTAGTGATGAGCTAACTGGAACAAACCAATCTGTAGCAAGAGGAATATTTGATAAAACATTAAATAATACTATACCTAAGTTTGATACTATCTTTGTAGGTTTTCTTATAGCAGGAATATTAGGAACAATTATATTAGCATTCGCAGTAAGAAGTTTAACAGTATTCTTTATGGCAGGATTCATATTCACAGCAGTATTAATATTAATAGCTCCAATACTAAGTAATGTATATGATGCTGTAGCAGATAACGAACAGGTTATTGAATTCTCTGCACCATTCACGGCGATTGAATTTGTAATGAGTAACCTCCCATTAATGATGTTGATAGCTGCAACTGCTGTAAGTGTTGTAATTTATGGAATGTGGAGGCTTGGTGTTTAGCACTAATAAGTGGTAACAATGAACAAGAAGGCTAAAGGTAAAGTAATTGTAATCTTCGGAATACTTCTAGTTGCATTAATGCCTTTAGCAAGTGCAGGATTACTCGGTGATGTATGGGCCTGGTTATTCGGTGAAGCAGAACAACCTGAAGGTATAAATCCAGAGGACTTTACAAATATGAAGAGTGCTAATTCAGAAAGAATATGTGAAGGTACTAAATGTGAAACTAGATTATATTCTGGAATACAATATGTAGATGATAATGGTGAATGGAAAAAACCTAAGAAGGTTAAATCATTAAAAGATAAGAAGGAATATAATATTACTTATATAAAATTAGATCCATTATATATTATAAAGGTTTTAGATTATAATTATACTTCAATCACTGCAGAGTTTTCAGTATCAAATGATTATGATGGTAGCTTAATAGATATTCCAATTAAGATAAATGATATAGAAATAGATACAACTACATTAACTAATAAGAATGATAAATATGAATCAACATATCCTATAGATTTTAACAATTTTAATCTAACCTTTGGTTTTGCATCTACCACTATAACTATTGCTGCAACAGATCCTACAACGAGTTGGCTTGATGAATATTGTACTATTGGAGGTAGTTGTACTACAACTAACCAAGAACTATTTACTGGTAATAATTCTGCAAACTGGTATTTCACTTATGTTAATTTTATAGTAAATGAAAGTTTTACTGATAAAGCTATTGAAAATGCAGAGATTTGGTTTAAAAGTGGAACCATAGATATTCAACTAGAAATGATAGTATTAAGATCTACAAGTAATGATACTGGAGACACGGCTCATGCTACAAATAGAAGTGTGATATACAACACTTCCAAGATGGCGGCAGTAGGAGAGTTATTTGCTATGAATATTACCACTCTATTCCAATCATGGGCCAATGGTACATTTGATAAACAAGGGCTAATAATAAATGTTTCCAATGATATTGATACTTTTAATGATATTTCTTGGTTCCATAGTGATAATAGTATAGGTTCAGAACCTTATGTAGTAATAAGCTTTGATACTACAACTACAACACTTTCAACAAGTAGTACAACAACTTCAAGTACAACCACTACTACTTCTGTTCCTGGTTTAACTTCAGAAGTTAATTTATATTTAAATAGTACTCAAGGAAATGTTACTGTTAATATAAGTGAAGTAATAAATATAACAGGTTATTTAATCACTCCACCTTCATTGATAGATTATCTATGGGTAAAGATAGATGGTATATTAATTCAAAATAATACAGGCGTTTTAGAAAACTTAACTCAATCATTCACTAAAGCAGGTTCTAAGAATGTGAGTTTAGGTTGGAGTGATAATGCCACATATTCTATTGATGTTGAAGAATGGTGGATAGATGTAGTTGATACTACTAATCCAATAATAATAATGGATTCACCAATACAGGCTAATATTTACACTACAGTAGATCAAGATATTAATTATACCTTAACAGAATTAGATGCTAATAGAACTTATTATAGTTTAGATAATGGTACAACAAACGTGACAATCGCAGGAAATACAACTGTTACCTTTCCATTTGGTTTAAACAATCTCTTCTTGTTCCACATGGATAATTCTAGTAATGAAGATAATGATTTTGTAAGCTTTAATGTGGTAGGTTTCAACTCCTTGAACTATACTAAAGATTTAGGAATAGATACTAACATAGATTACTTAGAGTTTGAAAAGACTAACTTCTCATTAAACGTTACACCAGGATCTACTTCACCAACAGCAAGATTAATATTTAATAATATTGCGTTCAATTCTGATCTAACAGATATAGATGGTAATCAAACTTACTTTAGTAGATTATTAGCTTTACCAGAAACAATAGATACATCATTATTAAATAATACATTTAAATTTAGTTGGAATATAACTTGGAACGGTAGTTTAGAAACAAATACAACTACAGAACAAATAACTATATGGAGAAGGTTCTTAGGTACTTGTGATTTAACAAACACAACAACAGTTAATTTTACTATACAAGATGAAGAAACAAGTACAGAGATAATAGAAGCTAACTATTCATTAATATTAAAAACCTTACAAGATGACAGTACAATTATTAGTGAGTTTAATTTATCATTTATAGATAGCAATAGTGCAGAAATATGTATAAGTCCTTCTTGGGGTAACTTCACTGTTGATGTTCTGGTAGAATATTCTGCATCTACTTACGACCAAAGAAGATATGAATTAGCTAACCAGATTTTTGATAATTCTTCCAGGAATGTAATACTCAATTTATTATTAGGAAGTACTTCAACAGAAGTAACTGTGAATGTAAGAGATCAAGATGATAATAATTTGGAAGGTTATACTATAGAGTTCTTTAGGTTCATTGTATCCGAGAATAGATATGACCTAGTTGAAACGGCAGTTTCAGACTTTGAAGGTAAGGCTTTATTTAGATTAGATAAAGAACCTACTTATCGTGGAATCATTTCCTTAAATGGTGTAGAAGTAATTAGAAAAGATAATATAAAGATCATTGGTACAAATCCAGAACTGTTTTTTATTATTCCTATCTTCGGAGAAACACCAGTTAGTGCTATAGATAGTTTAGATAACTTAACTTATAGTTTATTATTTAATAAGACTGGAATAGATGATTGGGTAAACTTTACATTTGAAGACCCTAATGATTTATTTGAAGACTTATGTTTAAGAATAGTTAACTTCACAGTTCAAGATACTACAACTATTACAGACTCTTGTAGTAACTCTGACGATAGTAGTATAAACTTTAACATGACTGCTTTCTTTGGAAGTAACTACTTAGTAACCAGTTATGCTATCTTATCTAGTGGAGATCCTGTAGTTACATTAGCTCAATTAGAAATAGATTTAAGAGGAGAAGAAAGATTAAAGTTCTATGGTGATGATTCCCTTATTGATGATAAAGTATTCTTCACCTTAGCAATTGTAGGTACAATGGGGGGGATAGGATTATCAACAGGTAATCCAGCAATAACGATTATAATGAGTATCTTTGGATTATTAATTGCATTTTGGTTAAAGCTTACAGCTTTTTCAACAGTAGCTATAATATCAGTAGTTGTAATGGGAGGATTTTTAATTTACTTATTAAAAACTTAAAATGGTAAAACTACAAGATTTTGTAATTGCAGGATTATTAGTATTTTCTGTAATTCTAGGTTCAGTTTTATTCTTTGGTGAAGGTGCTAAAGGTTATGGTTTATCTGTAGAGAATGCTAGTTTTGTTAATACTTCCAGCTTAAATGAATTAATTCAACTTACAAAAGAAGTAGATGAAGATTTAGCAGAACAAGAAAGTGGAACATTAGATAATCTAGCTAAAATATTTAGAAGGCCTATTGCAGCTATAAAAGCTGTTAGAGCTAGTATAGGAATCTTATTTGAATTCTTTGGTAATGTGGAAAGAGAATATGGAATACCAACTGGATTTGTTTCAGTTATAATTGCAATATTAACAATCATATTTGGAATGCTATTCATAGCAGCATTAACCGGGAGGTTTGTATAATGGTTAACTTTCCTTATCCTAATGGTAGTATAGATTCAATCATAGATCTTATGCTTTATAACAACCTAGTCACGGATGGTATGTATGGCTTTGTTACATTAATAGGTTTCTTTTTCATAGCTTTATTATCCTTAAAGACATTTGAAACTGGAAAAGCTTTAGTTGGTGCTTCATTCTTAACAGGAATATTAGGATTTTTCTTCTTTGTAATGGGAGTATTACCTGGAAAATATATCTGGTTACCTATTGCAATACTCGCAGGTAGTGTAGTTTACCTAGTTTTTAATAAGTAAAATTGGTAAACTACCAGTAAACCTAGAGTTTACCACTGGTTAATGAGTGTTTATATACTATTACTACTACTACTATTTCTAATATTTAATAATTAATAGGAGGACTATGAACATGAAAATGAGCAAGAAAGGAGTAGTAAGATTAGAAGACGTTCCGGCAGCAGTACTAATCTTAGTTACAATCGGTATCTTTCTTGGTGTAGGTGCTTTAATTCTCTCTGAAATAGATTCGAATGATAAATTCACGGAAGGTTCAGCAGCGAAGAATGCTACTACAAACGCTTTAGCAGGTTTAGATGATTTTGCATCATTCCAACCAATCATAGCGATTGTTATTGCAGCAGCAGTTATACTGGGTGTAGTATTTTTAATACGGACATAGGGAGGTAAAACATTATGAAAAAAATAAACAAAAAAGGAGTAATTAGTTTAAATGATGTTCCTGCAGCCGTATTAATCTTAGTTACTATAGGTATCTTTTTAGGTATAGGTGCTTTGATTCTTAGTGAAATACAAGCAAACGATAGTGTTGATCCAAACGATACTAATGCAACCGCAGCTTTTAATGCAACTCAAGGTGCTTTAGAAGGATTGGAGAGTTTATCCTCATTCCAACCAATTATAGCAATCGTGATTGCAGCCGCAGTAATATTAGGTGTTGTGTTCTTAATTAGAACATAGCTTTTTTTATTTTTTAAACTAATGAAAATGAAATAAAATGAAAAACAAAAAAGGAGTAATTAGTTTACGAGAAGTACCCACAGCTGTAATGCTTTTGGTTACAATTGGTATTCTTTTAGGTATAGGTGCTTTGATTCTTGCAACCATGCAAGACACACAAAAGAATTCTATTTCAAATACTGCAGCGAATGAAACACATCCTGTTGGTAATGCTTCAGCAACTTACTTAGGCTTTGCAGTTAATAGTTCTGGGCCTGATTATTTTTTAGTATCTATTGATAATGTTATCAATACTACCAGTGGTGCAAACATAGAAGCAGGAAATTATTCATTTAATGCAAACGGAAGTATAGATTGGATAGGTAATGCTACATGGTCTATAAACTTAACAGATCAAGTTGATATTTCATATACTTATTCAACAAGAGATTTAGATAGTTTCTATAACATAACTGGAAGTGCCAATGAAGGATTAGAAAACTTTAGTGATTTTCAACCAATTATAGCAATCGTAATTGCAGCAGCAGTTATACTGGGTCTCGTGTTCTTAATTAGAACTTAGCAACCCTTTCTTTTCTTTTTTTAGATTAAACTATTCTCTATTCTTGAAGATTCCAGAAGAATTAAAAGAAGGAAATACCATTTTAGTTACATTACCTTTGGTAAATTCATTCTTTAGAACTACCTCTTCTTGGGTAAGTAATAACCTTTCACCACCACAATAACATTCATTAGTTTTAGATGAGTACCAACTACAAGGAATATCATAATAATCTGCACAGATTCTTGCATTGGATTTATTACTACTTATAAAATAAGCTACTAAAATTGATATAATTATTATGATTAATAAGATTCTAAGTTTGATATAGTTCATTTTATTATCTTTCTTTCTTTCAATTTAGCCGAAGGTATCATTCTTTTAAATAACCAGAAACTAAATAGTGCAAAGAAATAGGGAAGTATTCCAAAGATCCATATTATTTTAATGTAGTAAGGCATATACACTTCATCTACTTTGATTCCCACAGCTTCTTTTAATTCTTCCTTAAAGCTTATAACTTCTTCTTGCGTAGCTTCATAACCACGTTCTTCAATTAGTTGTTCATTACTTTCTTCTACATAATCTCCTTCTGCTTCCGTATATAACATACCACCATAAATACCACTAAAAACCCCAAACAGTCCTAAAAATATAATTAACGTTAAGGTGGCAGAAAAGTAAAATAAATGTGAATCTGTTTTATGTTTATTCTTTACTATGAAATAAGTTACTACAGATACAAAACCTAATTTAAGTATTAATAAACCATACATGCCGAAAGGTAAAAGATTAGCTAGAGGATTAGTTTCTAAATGAACTAACCTAGAAGCTAAATACCAATCAACTATATGGATTAACCAAATAGATACAATTAAAATAGGCCTTATCACTTTGGATTATTACCAAAGTTTCTAAGTGTCAACCTATTATGAACTGTGTTAAACATATCCAAAAATAATACCGGATCTTCTTGTTCATTTATTATATCCATAACATCATGTGCTAAACCACTTGGCGAATCATTAGTTTGAGCAGCTTGTGTAGGTTGTGCAACTGGAGCCTGTGCTTTTCTATCTCTACTAGCTGGTGCTCTTGGTGGTCTAGAAATATATTCCGGATCTACCTCTTCTACTTTATCTTTTTTTCTTCCTAACATCTTTTATTCCTCCTAATTGTTTTTTTATTAAATCTACCATGAAAGGTGAACGGGGTATCATTCCTCTTCTATTATCTATCACTTCCAAAACATCATCACCTATATAGAGAGTTATTATTTGAGCCATACTATTTATTAGTAAAGTATTTACTTAAATATATTTAGATAATGTATTACAATAATCTTTATATATTATAATATTCACTTAAAAAGTAATACCTTTGATTAATTATCGCTCTTGTGAGTGAAACCAAATAGTGAGAAGGTATTGAGGGTGGGGGTTTTTATAATCTAATAGTATTCATTAATTAATTATCACCTCTTTTCCCCCTACCACTTATAATTAAAAATGAAAGAATTACAAGATAAATTAAAGGAAGTGTATATTTTATTAGTTGAACTTAGAGAAAGAATACCTACCCTTTGTGAGTATGATATAGTAATGGAATTTATGAGACAAAGTGGTGAACTAACAGGTATACTTGAAAAAAAGATTAAAGAGGATGAAAATGAAAGAAAAGAAGGAACCGAAGTACACCTTTGATGAGAGAGATATGCTTGTTGAAGTATATGAAGGAGATAAGAATGGAAACAGTATATAGATTCTGTTTTGATGATAATCCCTGTGATTATTATATGATTGGGAAGAGTTTACATAAACATAGAAAACCTAGACGAATAAGTAGACCTAAAAATAAATGCCTACCTGATTTATTAGATTATTTTCCATTAAAAGAAACTAATAGATTAAGGAGAGTTATGAGTGGTAAATATGATCGCTGAATATATACCTTTCGAATGATTAAGATGGCGAAATTATTAGAGAAGGAGGATTATGCGATTTTAGATGAAGATTGTTATGGAATTAAACAATCTCTTCCAACTAGATTATGTCATAATAGTAGGTTCAATAAAATTAGAGAAACTATAAGGAAATACTATATAGAAGGAACTATAGTTGATTTAGCTTGCGGATATGCTGGGTGGAATAAAGAAGGAATGGATGTTCATGGAGTTGATGTTTCTGAAAAAGTATTAAAGAAAGCTTTTGATGATGGTAATTTAAGTTCCTATAAAGTTTCTGATGTTTTGAATAATGGATTAAAACCTTGTTGTTGGGATTTAGTTGTTTGTATTTCATTTATAGAACACATAAAACATCCTAGAATATTATTGAAAGAAATAAAAAGGATCTTAACTGATGACGGCATAGCAATAATAGAATGTCCTTATGAATCTTATTTTGGTTTATGGAAACCTTTGTTTTGGTCAAGATGTTTTATTGAAGGTTATGTTAAAGGAAAACAATATTATAGAAATGGAATGGGACATATTAATAAATTTACACCTAAGACAATTATTCCATTATGTGAAAGTAATGGATTTAAAGTTTTAGAAATTATTAATAATTTAACTTTAACATTTATTATAGTAATCCAGAAAGGAGGCAACAATGCACAAACATAAAGAAAGAGATCTACCAGATAGATTATGTTTACAAAGAGCTTTAGAATTAGGTTTTAAATTAGATGATTATAAACGTAATGGAGACTTTTATTATATTGATGTACTTGGTATGGATTTAGTCTATAAATATAACAGGGCCTATGATGAACTTGTTATTGTGGGTAGGAGATTAAGGAAACGAAGATGATAGCTAAGAATACTCAAGAAGCTTATAATACAATGTTAAGAGGCTATGATGAAAAAGATTTATCAAAAGCAGCATTAAATTTAATAGAACCTAGAAGTTATGTTCTGTCTGCTGGTTGCGGTGCTGGAAGAGAAGTAGATTATTTAGTTAAGGTATTGAAATATCAAGTTATGGCAATAGATATAGATGAGAAAGCTTTAGAATTGAGTAAAGAAAAAACACCAGATGCTGAACATATGTTGGTTGATATGGTAGATAAACAATTTAATAATAAATTTGATTATATTGTCTGCCTATGGAATACTATTAATTATTTAGATAGAAAATCAAGAAGAGTTTTTGTTGAAACTTGTTATACTAATTTAAAGATAGGTGGAGAACTTATCTTAACCACTACACATATATTTTCTCATTGGAGAAATCTATTAAGTAAAATTAAACATAGAACAATTTATCATCCTTATCCTTGGGATATATATATAATTGGTTTAAGAATACACAATTCAGAGTAAGTAAGAAGAGATTAGGTGGAGGAGTTTTAGTTCAAGCGAGTAAGTAACCCTTTTAAAAAAAAGCGTTAGCGGAAAAACGAACATGAAAAAATGTTGTGAAAGAGAATTGTTGATAAAAGAACTTGAAGAAGTATCTAAGGAATTAGATAGATATTTTCCAGAGGT
>SDBT01019174.1_pt1 | contig 10725 bp, 10 predicted proteins | sample 2277101 | NCBI WGS metagenome assembly SDBT01 (sample SAMN10404973, study PRJNA504765) | marine sediment metagenome | isolation source: marine sediment core GS10_PC15, 103 cmbsf | place: Arctic Ocean: Southern Knipovich Ridge | collected 2010
GGGATTGTTTAGCTATTTCTTTTTAATTTGCAGAGAAAACATTTTTGGGAATGATTCAATCCAGCTGATTTTCTCAGGCGTAATAATACTAACGGCATATTTTTCACGATCCTGCTGATAGTTTTGCATAAAATCAAATTCTGCTTTGATTGAGGAGGTGTCCAGTGCAGCAACCAGCCTTTCCCCCCCTTTCACCTTCAGGGCCAGTTTTGGTGGTATTGCAATCACCTCCAGATCCTTTGGTACTCTTTGAATTTTAATCGGAATTTCGCGAACAATTCGCTCCACAAGACGCTGAATATCTATATCTATGATTACAGAACGCGGAGAGAGTGAAAATATGCCCGGTTCGGGATTGATAAGATTGGTCCTCTCTTCAAAGGAAGATGTGTGACCCATAAATTCAATAGATTCTGTCAATATTGAAGAAATTTTGTCTACTTTTGATCTGGGTCCGCGTATAACTGCCGAATCAGCAATAAAACGATAATCAATCAATGTATACCCATCTTCTGGTTGAATCACCCCTACAAGTTGAATTGGAATTTCCCTGGTAACTTCTTTATCAATTTTCAGTTCAATGTTGGATGGTTCAATAATTTCCAGCACGGACAGGCCAAAAGTGGTTGGAAGATCAAGAAATGTCAGATAATCCTTCAGTTTAATATTTTGTGATTTGGTGATATTGGGTAGTTCGAGCCTGAAAGCAACATCATAAAACCATGCACCTATAAGGGCCCGCCCTTTCCCCTGAACCTCAATAATAGCAAATTGCGGAACGGGCTCTAATAATGTCTGCCCCTTGGCCAGTCTTTTTATTTCAATTGGTACTACGATTTGATAGGAATAGGTTTTTTCAGTCGCGACCATCATCCATAAAATCAAGGCAAACAGCAGGGAACCTAAAATAGGCTTAATATTTAATTTTATTTTTTCTCTCATGAGAATAGAGTCTATTTCTTATTCAGTGATGATATAAGTTCATTTACCTCATCAATAAAATCGGGATCCGCGCTTTCGAGGCGATACAGATTAAACGCTTCAAGAGCTGCTGTCTCATCTCCGTTAGCCAGGTATATTTTTCCGAGATAATATTGGGTTTTAGTCAACCCGGGATCCAGGGAAAGGGCATGTTTAAACTGCGTCTGAGCATCTTTCAAATCATTCTTTTGATAATAATAGATCCCTCTGTAAAAATACCACTCTCCAATTTCTTTATCGATATTCAACAATTTATTAAAAAATGATACACCGGTCTCATAGTTTCCAAGTCTATAATAATCCAAACCCTGCAGCTTGAGGGATTTTTGGGTAGGCTTTCTGATACTCTGGAGAAAAGTTATTGATTCTTCATATTTATTTAATTTAAATAAAATCTCACCTCGCAGTAGAAAGTAATCATCATTAAGAGGCATACTATATTCCTGCGCACTTTTTTCATAGATATCCAGGTTATATTGCGCCACATCCAGTTCATCCAGGGGGATATAACATTGAACGATTCTAAGGATGATATCGATTTTTTGTGGATCCAATACAAACACCCTCTTATAGGCGCGAATTGCCTCATCATATTGATCCTGCACCTGATATATTTCACCAATAGAAACGTGAACATCTATAAAATTTGAACGCTTTTTCAGAGCCTGATTAAAAACGATGAGTGCCTGGGTATAATCAAACTGCGCTCTGTATATTTCACCTTTCATTTGATAAAACTTTGCCATATCCTTATTTAACAAGATGGACTGATTAATATTCTCCAATGCGAGTGGATAATTCTTCTCACCATAGGCTTTAACGCTTTGTATATAATAGGTATACGGATCATCTTTTTCAGAGTAGGTTTTTTTTTCAGGCAGAGAGTAGGGAGCACAATGATTAATGAACTGGAATAATAAAATAAGTGAAATGATGGATATAATATTCTGAAAACTATGTTTATTGCCAGGCAGAAATGAACTCACAGGCACATTTTCAGGGGTTTTTCTAAACAAAAATACGGGTTTCAATTTCCAAAAACCTCTTCGGCGCATTTCGTGCAATTCTTTTTTGCCCATTCCTTAACTTCTTTCAGATTCATATAGATTTTATCACATTTTCGTTGTTTTCGAACTATTGCCATCCGATCAAGTACTTCAACGACAAAGGAAAGGTCTCCCTCATCGTACCATTTTTTGATCCATTTGAGAATTAATTTATATTGATCCGAGCATTGAAGAATCCCGACAAGGCTTGCCGCCGCTGCTCTCATTTCCATGTCGGAAAATTTCCTGAATTTTTCTACATACGGTAACACAAGTTGGGGTTTTTTAACTCCGCAGAATTTAAGACTGTTTAATGTAAACAGACGTACATTTTCATCGTTATCTTTCAGTAGTTTTTCCAGTAATGATTTTAACTTTTTTTTAGGACCTATTCTTCCAATCATTTCTGCCAGGATAGATTTGTCCATAGTTGCCTTCATAGGATGGGCATAATAGAATGAGTCAAGGGAACGCGGAATCGATTCAAAATATTCAGATGTAACCTCTTCCTGAGATGCGATATCTAAGGCGCGACATACATGAATCATCATAGAAGTTGCATTTTTTATTTTTCCTGAAGATGGACGTGTTTCAATATAGGCCTCATACAAATCTTGTAAATTATTCATAAACCGTTTTTCCACCAAATGTTAACTTTTATTCAAATTCTGATAAAAATTACTAATTATAGATAATATTCTCTCGCAAAGCCGCAGAGACGCAGTTCTTTTTTATTTTGTATTTGATTTCTACTGCTTTCGGCTTTTGAAATCATGGACGATTTCATCCCGGTCGAAAATCCGCCCATTGGCGTGAAAATTCGTCAAAATTCCTTCCTCCAAAGGTCAAAAGGACTAGGAGAGAGTCCCTTTGGGGGTGTTTATTCCGCGTCTTTGCGGCTCTGCGAGAGGTATTTATGCACTAACTATAATTTATATCCGATAGTGCGCAGGAATTGTTTTCGTTCCTCGATATCCTCATCGGTTTCAATGCCTTTGGTCTTAACACCATCGACAACCCCCAGGATTCCACGCCCCATATCGGTTTCCGCAATTAAAACCTCAGTTTCATTACCGGTGGCACAAAAAATCCGCACAACCTCCGGCACTATTTTAATGGCATTAAGAATATTAAGGGGAAACGCATTGCCTAAAAAGATGATAAAGCTATGACCACAGGCAAGATTCAGAGCATTTTTCCGGGCAAGGTCTATCAGTTCATCATCGTTTCCGGAAAAGCGCACTAATGCTTTCTGTGAGGCTTCACAGAAGGCGACACCAAATTTTATCCCCGGATTAACGTTGACAATTGCCTCATGAACATCTTCAACTGTCTTTATAAAATGCGACTGTCCGAGAACAAAATTCATTTCCGCCGGTTTTTCAATTTTATAGGTAATGATCTCCATTATCCCATCCTGTTTTTTCTAATATACTGAAAAGAAAATATTAATCAACATCTTTATATGAGCTGATAAAAAGATTTTTAACCGTGAATCCTGTAATAACATTCATTTTAAATTCAGACTCCGTCGATGGACCAATCAAATAAAGATAAATAATATCATAAATCTCCTTTTTTATGTAAAACTTGTTTAATGTGGATAATTTCACTAAAATATTTCTGATATATCACCGAATTGTTAATTACAGTTTGATGATTAGTTTGATTATTAAATACAAATCCTGTCCTGGGGTGATAATGTTCAATAAAACTGCGGAATGATCGTGTTATTTTAGATTGACCATACTTCACTTCGATTGGTACGTAGTCTCCGTCATATTCTATTACAAAATCAACTTCGGCTTTTGATTTCGTTCGCCAGAAATTGATTTTTAAATCCTGTTTCAATAATTCACTAAACATAAAAGATTCATACAAAGCACCGATATCTGTGCGCAATATGGAAAAGTTATTTATAACTGCATTTCTTAAACCGGTATCGATAAAAAATACTTTTGGGTTTTTAACAATTTCCAAACGTTTATTTGAAAAAAACGGCGGGAGTAAATTTACAACAAAGGTTTTTTCCAATAAAGATAGCAAGCCTTTCAATTCGGCAAATTTTAATGATGACTGCCGGGCCAGATGAGAATAATTAATAAGATTAGCTGTGTTAAGCGCCAGTAATCGAACAAGAGATATTATCTTTTGCTGATCCATCAATTTCGTTAAGCCGGCGATCTCTCTTTGCACCAATAAATTATAGATATTTTTAAGAATGATTTTTTTCTCCTCACCAGTTTCTGCTATTACAACTCTCGGATATCCGCCAAACACAACAAACTCTTCTACGAGTTTTGATAATTCCGGTTGAACGGCAGACTTTTGTACAAGCGATATTAACCGGTTATTTTTAAAGGCCAAAAATTCCCGGAAAGAAAAGGGAAAAAGGTGAAATATGAAAGCCCGGCCAACCAGATATTTTAATCCTTTTAAATAAAAATCCGTAGCCGACGAACCTGTTACGATAAATTTTACTTTATCTTTAAAAGTATCATACAGAAATTTCATATTTTTGCCGAAATTCTGAGCATATTGTATTTCATCCATCAATAAATAGCGAAATGCTTCCACATGTAAAGAGGCAAATGTTTTGACGTCACTTTCAAATTGAGATAAAATATCCACATCTTCAAAATCGAGAAAATTTGCATTTGGCAAATCTTTAAGAATATTTTGCAGTAACGTAGATTTACCGCTTTGTCTTGGTCCCAGAATTATAATGATTTCCGGTGATTCTAAATAACGATGGATTTCATGTTCCAGATCGCGTTTTATATACATTTTTAATTTCCCCAATATTTAACCCTGCTAAAATATAATATATTAGTATAATAGTAAAGCTATTTTTAATATATTTAAATTAATTAGTTTTTGGTAACAATAGCATAACCACAAAGGTACCACGCCTGAGGGGGGTGTTGTTTTCTATTTTTTCAATACACCCCGAATACGTATACCCACTCGCACAACCATAACACTCATAGCTACTGCCGCTTATAGCATTACAATACGGCGTACCTGGAATAACCTGGCTCCAACCAGTACACCTCGACGTATAACACCCTATCCCACCAGAAGCAGTGCAAGACGGGAAAAAAGTTGATTCGGCAGAGCCTGCAGGACAGATAATTTTAAAAAATAACACTGCAAGTTTTACTTATACTTAAAATATTTGTATATTAGCACAAAAGTTTTATGTATACTTAAAATATTGGGTGACCATGAAGGAGTATATTTCCCGTCCTGTCTATATTGATAGAATAAGACCATATATTGGTAAGGATATTATTAAAGTAGTCATTGGTCAACGACGGGTTGGTAAAAGTTATCTGTTGTACCAGATAATTGATCATATTAAACAAAAAAAACCTGCTGCTTCAATTATCTATATCAATAAAGAATTATATGAATTTGATTCCATACGCGATTATCATGATTTACTCAGAGAAGTGAAGAGAACAAGCCAGGAAGATAAACTCAATTATATCTTTATTGATGAAATTCAGGAAATACAAAACTTTCAAAAAGCGCTGCGAAGTTTGCTCGCGGAGGACAAATATGATATATACTGCAGCGGGAGTAATGCGCAGTTGCTGTCAGGTGAACTGGCAACTCTTATCAGCGGACGTTATGTTGAAATTAAGGTACATCCGCTGTCATATCCGGAGTTTCTTAATTTTCATAAACAAGAAAATAACAAGGAAGGTCTTGATAAATATATTAAATTCGGAGGTATGCCCTATCTGAATAATCTTACCCTTGAAGATCCAATTGTATTCGATTATCTGAAAAATGTATATAATACGATAATATTAAAAGACATTGTTTCACGTTATCATATCCGAAACATTTACTTTTTAGATAACCTGATTAAATATGTGGCCGATAATGTGGGTAGTATATTTTCAGCTAAAAAGATTTCTGATTATTTAAAATCACAGAAAATCAAAATTTCCCCTAATATTGTCCTTAATTATCTCAATTTTCTTTGTGGATCATTTTTTTTATTGAAGACTATGCGAACCGATATAAAAGGAAAAAAGATTTTTGAAATTGGAGAAAAATATTATTTTGCAGATCTCGGTTTGCGTCACACGATTAAACCATTTGTACTGACCGATATAAATAAAACTATCGAGAATGTTGTGTATAATCATCTGTCATTCTGCGGATTTGACATTCTTGTCGGAAAATACACTGATAAAGAGATCGACTTTGTATGTACCCGGGCATCAGAAAAAATATATATTCAGGTTGCTTATTCAATTACAAATGAGAAGACGGCTGATAGAGAGTTTGGGAATTTGCTGGCAATCCCTGATAATCACCGGAAGATGGTAATAACCATGGATGCCGTGCAGGGCGCATCCTACGAGGGTGTTGAACATTACTATTTAAAGGACTTTTTAACCGATTTTAAATAAATTGCTCATTTTTACCCACCCCGCCCCCGAATACTCAGCGATTTTTCACGATAATTAATTATACACTCATTTTATTTTAAACGCAGAGGCGCAGAGTTCGCCCGTCTGAGCCACGCCGGGCACGCAAAGGTTATTCAAATGTATTATAACTATTGTTTTCTCGGCGTCCACTACATCTCTGCGTTAAATTTTTTCCTAAAATGTCTACTTTACTATATAAAGAAAATCACTGAATACTCGGGGAGTCATAATTTAGTATGTATCTTTTTGTTAAAAAAAGTCATCTAATCATTGATATTTCTTTCCGTACTGAATAAAATTACAAGTATTCTACAGTATTAGAAAGAATTGTAAAGTATAGAACAACAAAAATCAATACATACAATGGATACCCGCTGGAGTTTACCCCGCACTGGATGCGGGGCGGGTATGACATTTTTTACCAATGGCATATTCCCAAGTACAACTCGGGAACGATTTGAATATATAAAATGAATAAAAGATAACAGGAGAGAATACAATTATGAGTGATAATGGACATTATAGTGTAATAATAATTGGTAGCGGTCCGGCCGGATTAACCGCAGCAATCTATACGGCGAGAGCCAATTTAAATCCATTAATCCTGGAGGGTCAGCAACCTGGCGGACAGTTGACGATAACAACAGAAGTTGAAAATTTCCCCGGTTTTGCAGAGGGTATCACCGGTCCGGAATTAATGGACGAGATGCGTAAACAGGCTGTTCGATTTGGCGCCATTTCTAAATTTGAGATTGCCACCGAAGTGGACCTTTCAACCAAACCGTATAAAATAACGGCTGAAGGGCGTAATTACACCGCTGATTCAGTCATAATTGCCACCGGCGCTTCAGCACGTTGGTTAGGAATTGAATCCGAAGAGAAATATAAAGGTTTTGGTGTTACCGCCTGCGCCACTTGTGACGGTTTCTTTTTTAAAGATAAAGAAGTTATTGTCGTCGGTGGTGGGGACTCGGCAATGGAAGAAGCAGCATTTTTAACTAAATTTGCAAGCAAAGTAAAAATCGTCCACAGACGTGAAGGCTTTCGTGCCTCAAAAGTTATGCTGGAAAGAGCCCGGAAAAATGAAAAAATTGAATTTATACTCAATAAAATAATTGTCGAGGTCAAGGGTGATAAAAACGTGGAATCTGTTGTACTTAAGGATACCCAAACAGATGAGCTGACTGAGATGAAGATAGATGGCATTTTCATGGCTATAGGTCACATTCCCAATACACAGGTTTTTGGTAATCAACTTAAAAAAGATGAAGTGGGTTACCTCCTGACAGAACCGGGGTCAACCCATACGAACATTGAGGGTGTTTTTGCCTGCGGAGATGTTCAGGATACAATTTATCGCCAGGCTGTCACAGCAGCAGGATCAGGATGTATGGCAGCCATTGATGCTGAGAAATACCTGGAAGCGAGTGAGTAGTATTATCCATCTCCTCACCCTGCTCTTCTCCCTTCTCTCTCTTCTCTTTTCTCTTATCTTCCATGCCAATAATAGTATACGGGTAATCCGGCTGCTATTACCGTCAATCCAAGCAGGGCTTCCACAGGTTTTTCTATAAGCGTATTGATCATGATCCAGAGGATCGTTAATCCGAATATAGCAGGGACATAGGGATACCCCCACACGCGATAGGGCCTATCTGCATTGGGTTTGCGCCAGCGCAGGACAAAGACAGCCGAAACAGTTCCCACAAAAAACAGAAGGACTGCAAAAGTTACATAAGTAAATAATTCTTCGTAGGTACCGGTTAAACATAATGCTCCGGCCAGCACACCCTGCCAAATGATCGCGATAGTTGGCGTCCGGTATTGGGGATGAACATGGGCGAATTTCTTAAAAAATAAACCATCTTTGGCCATGGCATAGTAGATTCTGGGTCCAAAAATTATAGTCGCACTTAAACAGCCCAGAATAGAAACAAGAATTAAAGCCGCCATCAGGGTTCCCGCCAGTGGACCAAAGGCATAACTGGTTGCATACTCTCCAATCCTCACGACACCGATCATCTTCTCAATTGGTAAGGTAAACAGATAGAAAAGGTTAATCAGCAGATATGTAATCCCAATCAGCGAAATACCGGCAATTAAACTCAGAGGCAGGTTTTTCCTGACATTTTTAATTTCACTGGCTACTGTATTGACAGAATACCATCCGTCGAAGGTCCACAGGACAGCAATTAATGCGATACCGATGGCTACCGTGATTGAATGTCCGCCAGGGATCGTCTGCCCTGTTTCTGAAACTATTCCCTCACCACTGTTGATCAACGCATATACACCGGCCAGGATTAAAATTACAATGGCCAGTAATTTTATGATTGTCAAAACGTTTTGGACAAAACTTCCCGATCGGATACCATAGTAATTAACGATGGTTAATACTACAATGCTAGTGAGCGCCACCACCTGACCGGCAGAAACCGAAATCCCCTTCCAAAGAAAAATATACCTGTCCAGCCCGAAATCCGGGATGAAATAGGCCAGATATTCAGCGAATCCAACGGCCAGGGCAGCAATACCACCCGTCTGTGTGATAACAAAGGCCGTCCATCCATACATAAATCCGGCCATCGGGCCATAGGCCTCCCTCAGATACACATACTGGCCACCAGCTTCGGGGATCATTGCTCCCAATTCAGCAAATGTCAGTCCGCCAAAAAGGGATAAGAGGGCTCCAAAGATCCAGACGAACAAAATCCATTCAACAGAAGGCAGAGACTGGGCGATGATACCGGTTGTCAGAAATATACCTGATCCAATCACCGACCCGACGACAAGCAACGTAGCATCAAAAAGATTAAGGCGAGCCAGGAGTCCTGCTTTTTTTGATTCATTATTCATATAATTGTCCGGGGATTGAGAGACTGCAATATAGGTGAAATACCAAATTAAATAAAATTATTATTCATACGTAGTGGCCGTTCGCGAACGGCCACTATTTAAAAATAAGCGAACACCACTACTTATAAATAAACAAACGGCCACTACATTAGCCCCTATTTATATTTTAAATGAAAACAATTTCCTATATTATCCGTATGTATGATTAAATTTATCCCCTTCAAATAGTATAATTCCGATGAGGCAGATAATGAGTATATTACACAGCCCTATGTTAAAATCTCAAAAACAAGCGCTTTTCAGCCTGATCATCACTATGCTGTTAATATTTTCCGCAACTGATTTCTTGTTTGGACAGAGTTTGGATATTCCGGTAAAAGGTTATGGTATTAGTTTTGGTAATTCAAAATATTTCAATGGCTTACGAACAATGGTACCTTGACCGGGTTTGCTGCCAGCGCCTTCAACTATGTGAAAGGGATTCTAAAGGGTGTAACTTTGGGAATTGTCAATTATGCCTATAAGGTAGAAGGGATACAACTTGGGTTGGTCAACTATGTAGCAGATAATCCATCTGGCTTGAAGATCCTGCCGATTTTCAATACGAGCTTCTAGGGAAGCATTAACTCAGGCCTTAAAAACAGTCTAAAGGAACGTAAACAACACATAATGCTCAAGAGTTAAGGTGGACAATGTATTTCAGCACATTTTTGAGACTATAGCTGGCATAATGTCCGGAGAGTAGATTAAAATAGAGACATATAAAGAAAGTCCGTCGTGGAAGGCGGACTCTCTGATCACGCCGATTCTATGAATAATTGGCTTCAGCCAAACTGAATCGAGCTCCAGTCCGGACCTCCGCATATTATATCTCTTGATGACGTGACTATATAATTTATATTAAGGCTCAACGAAATGCAAGTTCTTCGACTAAAGTTGCATTTAATTATGAGTCAGCAGGTATCCAGGCAAAAGAGAACAAATAAACGATATAACTTCTGTCACCCGGGAGAAAAAAGCAAGGTTTATATGACAGTTTGTGTGGAAATAAAAAACCCCGCAAACGCTTTGTTTACGGGGTTTTCTTGTTTGGCGGAGGATGTAGGACTCGAACCTACAAGCCCGCAAGGGCGGCGGTTTTCAAGTGCCTGATCTAATCAATCGTAAACAACTGTTTATTATTTATTTACCTATATTAATTCATCCTCTAAATCAAAAATATTTAACCTATTGTTTTTCCTGTACTTTCCTCTATTGTCCCGTTGTGTCTTTGACAGTGTTTGCCAAATATTTGCCAAAAATTCTTATTTCCAAACTCAAAGATAGAACAGGCTGAAATATTCTCTCTGTCAGTGTCAGAGAGAATATTAATATAATCTTAAAGCATGTCC
>SDBT01019175.1_pt1 | contig 10725 bp, 10 predicted proteins | sample 2277101 | NCBI WGS metagenome assembly SDBT01 (sample SAMN10404973, study PRJNA504765) | marine sediment metagenome | isolation source: marine sediment core GS10_PC15, 103 cmbsf | place: Arctic Ocean: Southern Knipovich Ridge | collected 2010
ATCTATAATATCTCTCGTTTTTAGCGATTGGGGCGGTGTTATTTTATGGATCACTACCTTAGTATAGTTCCGGTTTTTCGCCTTTGTCGCCAATTCTTCAATTACAACCAGCCGCTGCATCGTGCCTCGAAAGAACCACGTTACGCGATCTTTAAACTTCCCCTTCTCCGTTTCGTAATGGCCGGTAAAATCAACGGCCCAGTCCCTGCACTGACGATGATCGGACCAGCACCAACCATCATCTTTACCGTATATAATTTCAGTTGGCATCTATTTTCCCGTTAAGAGTTTCATATTCCCTGCTTTGATTGTTTCATAGAAAGTTTGGTTTTTTTCACCATTCCAAACATAAGACAGGAAAACTTGTAATAACTCAACCTGGGAAAGTTCGATCATTGCCATTTGAGCGTCTACCCAATCAGCCAATATTTTCCAGGCGGTACGTTCTGCCTGAGCGGGGATTTTTTTTCTGGTTTCCGGCCTTGCTCTTTGTGATAAATTATCCATCAAAACCTTTTCGCAATTAGTAATTTGGGCCGGGAGACAAAAATACATTTCTCGGCCATCCACCAAAATTGAAAACTTGATCCTTGCAACTCTTGCGCAAGCATCATATTCTTTGAGAATTTGGGTTGCCCCTTTTTGAGCCAGCTTATTTTCGATATAAGCAATCGACCTTATTGCTGGCTGTGAAGATGTATAGTTTTTTATCGGCATTTTATTCCTGTTCATTCAAAAATTTTTCAACTTTTCGCCAGTAGGTTTTTGTATTGGCTATTTTTTTGTTCGCTTCTTCGAGTGTATAGCCTCTATTACAAACGAACCAGTTCGGATCATCCCGCCAACCATCAGGGCCGCCGTTATGGATCCTCGCCATCCTTTCAAAGCACTTCGTATCATAAAGATCGTAGTTGCGATTCGAAGTTTTCGCTTCATGGTAATGCAGTTTTATTCCCACCATATCTTGTGAGCACCATATCATTTTTCGATCTTCATAACTATACTGCCTCGATACACCAAGCAACAGATTGATCCTATTCACTTCATCCACATATTTTTTGGTTATCTGGAACGATCCAATCTCATCTCCCGGTCCGTACCAGGGATTCGTTTGCCCGCTCTCAGCGAACCATAGAGCATTGAGCAGATCCTTAAAGTCACGGATATCCCTGGCCGGGGAATTGAACTCCTCAATTATCGCATCGTACATGGCCCTGTGTTCGGTTCCTATTTGCAGGCTAAAGCCGCGAGACCAGTTCGGGTCATCTCCTTCCATCCATCGCACCAAGAGCCTGCCGATCAATAACGGTTCGCTATTAACATCAAACACTATTTTGTATAGTGATACAGGCTCGCTAAAAACAGACTCCGATTTTCTGAACCTTATCTCCGGCGACGGAACCTCACCACTATCGAAGGGATCCTCGCCATAACTGTATTCATACATATTCCAAATCGTAAACGCACATACTGCAAACCCTAATGAGAAACCCAACAAAACATATAAAATTTTGTCCCTTATTTGCATCTCCATTTTCTATTCCCTTTCATAATATTTTGAGATGCCCGGGCGGTAGCTGGGGGGAGCTACGCGTACCCGGTACACCTCAATAGTTTAAAATGCTCTGGCCGGCGTTCGTTTTTTACCACGCCTCTTTGGTTTAAGTAAATGAAAAAATCGAATAGCAATTACCAACGAAAACTCGGATTTTTGAAAGGAAACCTTACATGAGTTTTTGAATTGAAATTCTTATTCTCCAGAGCATATTTACTTTTCAAATTATGGGCAGGCAGGGATTTGCACCCTGCAAGGATACCGAAATTTGTTTAACAACCCGTATTGTTGTTAAAACAACGATTTCTTCCACGGATTTCCGGCTCGTCAAAACCACGTCTACCTATTCCGCCACTGCCCTAATAATATATTCTTTTTTAAAACCAGGCCGGCGAAGATAACCTGGGTGAAAGCCTTCAACCGGCCCGGCCGGAGGAGGGTCTGAAAAAAGTCTTTTAAAAGATCAGCAGTCAGGGCAGGCCCGGATTGGCGTATAGTCAACCGCCGGTAAAGCCATAGAAACGGAAACCATCCTTCAAACCGTGCTATACTTACTTGCGCCCGTTGCGCCACTGCCCACGCCCCTCGCATCCGATGCTGGGGGCACTACTGATTTAGCTTAACACCTCCATGTATTCTGTTTTCAAAGAGCTACGCCACCGCCCTCAGATATGCTAACACTTTTTCCAGATCGATATCTCTGTGATTCACCTGCTTTTGTCTGGTGGCAATTACCCATTCATATCTTTTGGGGTCTGTCCTTGCAAGCCATTCCATTATTGTTCTGTGGTTGTGGCAATGCTGGCAGGCCCCTATCCCATTCTTCGGATCCCACCTGGTGGACCAGTACGTCCGGGAAATTATATGGCATGCCTGTATCCAAAGTATCTCGCCATTAACCGGCTGGGTTTTGCCGCATATCTCACACTTTCTACCTGACCGCAGAAGTATTATCCGCCGCCAGAGTTTATCGCACTCTCGGATCAGTCTGTTGACCATCGCCTTGTGAGTATAATTTTTCACTTAATTGAATGCCTCGACAAATCTTTTCGTGAACTTCTGAAATGTTTCTTCATAAAAATAAATTTCCATCTCCATTAGTCGCTGTATATGTTCCAGGTGATCCGGATGATCTATCGGCGTCAATACCAGTTGACCCGGTATACCGTTCAGTGCCTCTCTCTCCAATTTATCAATTTCGATCATTTTAAACCTTCTCATCCATCTTATTGCTTATAAACAGACAAACCTCTAATATGGTTTTTGGCCCGCAATTTCTCAACTTCTCCATTTTCGCCATGAACGATTTTACTATCCGCGAGTCATTACTCGGCAAGTCGCCGTAAGTTGACACTCCCATCCTCGCCAGCGTCCCTCTCGCCCGGCCGCCGAGCCCTGATAGATCCAACTTCTGTTTTTTCTTTTTAGCGTTCATTACATTAATCCGCCAATTTTAAGTCAAAATGTTTAATTGCCTTGTCCTTACCTATCTCATCCAAAAGCTCTTTGGCTCCCAAATAATTCACCACATCCCTCGGAGTAATTTCATCTAAAACCAGTTCTGGGTCAACGTTGCATTCAATAACTACGTTATCTATCTCTGCCATTTTATTTCCCCTTTTTTAGCGTTCATTTTATTAATCTCCATCACTCACGGTTGAGGTATTGACCTGCACCTCACAATCGGGATACGCACTTTTCAGACCCTTAACAAACTGCTGGATCTGCGTTTTGGTCCACCCATCCTTTTTTGTACACTCGATTGGTCTCATCCAACGTCCATCGGCTAATCTGATCCTGACTATTAATAATGTTTTTTTATTCGCCATTTTATTTCTCTTTCAGATTAAATTTTCTTTAATTTCTCCGGCGTAGTCATTCACTATTTCTGATAACTCTGTTGCACCATCAAGTAAACTTATATTAAATATATTGTGATTGTCCGGCAACTCCATTACAACAACACCTGCTATTCCGCACGAGAAACAAATTACTCCTACCGTTTCAGGTGTTGAGTGACTTGAATACCACCGAGTCCAGAACTCAAGTAAATTATATTTTTCTTTTGTCAATTTCATCTTAATTTCCCCTTAAAATAAAAAAACCACTGCCATGACTTTCGTTCTTGCGATGGACCGAAGAGGTGCAGGGCAGTGGCTCTATTAAAACCATTTGCCTCTTTTGAAAAATTTTGTTTAATTGAGTCCATCGCAATTTTCATATCGTTATTGTCGGCGATGGCGGGCGTTTGTCAACACTTATTTTTGAGAATTTCAATATTTTTTTATAAGACCCCCCAAAAACCTTATTTAAGGGTTATCAGGGGGTTGTGGGAGAAATAATTTTTTAATATTATTTTATTTTTGCACTAATATTGTCGAGCTTACCATCCATTTTTTCTAACAGAGCATCCGTCTTTTCGAACTGGAGGACTTGCTGTTGGTTGTGCATATCAAATATCTCCCTTTCCAGTTTCTTGTCAATCTCTGACGTATTAACCTGCTGCTGGTTCATTAACATACCCAGCGCCATACCGGCCAACACCCCTGCCGCAATCAGCCCATACACCAAATGAATAAGTTTTAGCTTTGATTCTTTTCCGTTCTCGCTACTTGCCATGATGAACCTTTCTTTGAAAAAATTAAATTCCGTTTGGAACTATTGCTGCCGTAACAGCGCCCAATTTTGTGTAGTTTATCAATATCCACTTATTTGCCGCTGTGCAGGTCACAACCGAAAGCGTATCGGCGGGGATAGCGGCCTCGTTAGTATCACCGCCCGAGCAATCGACATCATTGATCGTAGGAGAACTGGCATCTGGTGTCTGCAATTCAAATCCATTACTGCCCACGTATAATTGGATTTCATTACCTATAACGGCGGCAGGTAAAACTACAATAAAATCAGCGTTTGTCGAAGTTACAGAAACAAAACCCGTCCCGGAAACTATTACCGAAGTGCCTCCACCATGAGCAGTATTGGCAGCCCTTGCAACGGCTGAGGTCTGTACACCAAAGGCAGCAGTTACCGAACCATTTGTTTCTAATACTAACTGGTTTGTATTGACAGCATTCGTACTCGATGTTTCGAATGTCATTTTGGCAGGAACCCGTGAACCCACCGTACCAACCTGTTCAATTTCAATAGTTGCTCCGCCGATTATTGCCGAACCAGCCCTAACGCCCTGGAAGTTTAACAGGCCCATAATGTGCCCTGTCGTTGTTGTCGTCGCCGTTCCCTGCGTAGCTGACTTGGATTTTCTGAACCGTATCTCTGGCTTATGAACGGCCGTTGTGCTGTAGACATCTAAAACATAAAGGGCGCCCGCCGAGGCTTTCGTCAGGTACAATAATGAGCCAACCGGATTAGCTGTCGCGCTTGTACCGATAGCAATGGACTGGGTCTCGGTTAGTTTCGCCTGCCGGAAAGAGTTCTGGGGTAAGTCGGTTGTAATGGTCAGGCTCGTTGAGCTGCCCGAAGCTATTCCAGGCTGGACGCCGAGTATTGTGGACCGGCCCGTAGCATCCTGGATTATCTTTGTCGCCGCGGAACTCACAGTCGTTATTGTCGAATATACATCCGCGTTGCCGAAATTTACCACTTCAATAAGACCGGCTATTTTGGCATTATCTATATACGGATTTGTCACATCGCCGGTTATCCCAAAGACTTTTAATGCGGTATCAGCAGCATCGCCAACGCCCACTTTTTCGTGATTTATATTTGAAATGAACCAGCCGGAGGACGACCCGCCATAAATTGAATATCTCGCAGCGAAGCCATGTGTTATATCTCTAAATGAATTGTTAAACGATGACCTGCCCTGCCTGCCGAAGATACTTATTCCAGTCTGGACAACCCCTTTGTAACTCACTCTCTGCTGATAGTTCGTTGTCCCGCCATCGGTAGGCAGTGACCCTCTGCCCGCCACAGTCGCCCCTGAGCCCGTCCCTTCGTTGGTGAGGCTGTCACCAGTCACCAGCGTTATAGTCCCAGCCACAACCGTATCAATGGTGTAGGTGTCATCGTTAGAGGCCGAGTTGATCACATTAATGTTCTGATTAGCGATGAACCCAGCCGTTACGAACCCACTACCGGAATCTGTTATAGTGTCCGGGTTGGCTCCATTATCGTTAAATGCCAGTGTGGTATCATCGGTTATTGTAGCACTATTGGCCGCCTTGAAAAAGTACGTATCGAAAAAGGCATCCAAAGCGATTTCCGTCGCTCCGTAGCTTCTCATCGGGAAATTATCTATCCTGCTGAATACGCACTTATCCGCGTAGCCACCATAATCTTTATCCGGTGAATGAGTAGCCTGATTATTTCTCTGGAACCAGCCGCCGCCGATAACTATATTCGCTCCCGATCCGGTTGACATTATATGGTCGAATTCCGATCTCTCGGCCCGGTCGATAATGATGTTGAATCCGCAATTTTGTATTAATAAATCTTTAATACGTCCCTGAGCGAATATACCTTCATGGTAAACGCCAATTAAAGCATCCTGCACACGGATATTCCTTATCTGCATGTGCGACAGGTCGCCGGTTTGCAGCTGGATAAGGATCTTCTCATCGGTATCAATATCGGAGGTTCCGTATGTCCAGTCGCCTTTGAGTAAGGTTCCCTGATAGCTTTCTCCGAGAAGTGCTACTCCCTGTTTGAGTAAGATCGAGTACGGCATTGTATTTGTGGTCTCAGCCGTCATTGCAGTACCATAAGTGGCATTTACCGTACCATCATCGCCCGGCAGCGTTACCGTTCCCGTCGTTGATGTGAAGTTATACGTACCGTTAGGGACGTAAACATCGGAGCCATTATCATTGAACGCCGCTAATATAGCCGAGTTAAAAGCCGCCGTATCATCGTTACTGTCATCTGCCACTGCTCCATAATTGAGAACATTGTAAACATTGATAGATGAAGGGGATCCATCTGTGTCTATCTCCAAAACTACCCTGCCGGCATTAGCGTCAGCGGCCTCAACCAGATCAGTTCCGAAAGCTGTAAATGAAGGGGATCCATCTGTGTCTATCTCCAAAACTACCCTGCCGGCATTAGCGTCAGCGGCCTGGATGAGCGTTACTCCAAACGCCGTTGCCGCGGCACCCTGAATATCGGTAGTAACTATTATCGGCTCGCCGACATCATTATAAGCGAATCTTCCGTTTGCCCTTTCAACAGAATTGGCCTGCTGGGTGCTGAGTGTTGTGGCATCGGTTTTAGGTGATTTATAGCATCTGTCGATCTCTTCCTGCTGATCAATATCATTTTTAGCGAGTTTATCGAGAGCATCCTGAATGGCCTTTGTTACTCCCGATGCCCCTATATTACTGTTCTGCTTCATTGATGTATCGCGAATGAGCAGGACTTTTACCGTCGAAGGTGGCGCGGTAACGAAAGTCACCGTCCCTCCGGAAGAGAAAATATTATTGGTCGCCGATACCGAATAATGCGTGGTCTCCGTCTGTTGCTCCTGATCTCCTGTTGATGTGGTCCTCAGCCACACTTCAAGATCGGCATGTGAGCCGGAGGATCCTGTTTCGATAGGAAAGCTGAAAGTAAACTCTGTAGTCGAGCCATCCCCGGAGGCTAAAGTTTCTCTATTGGATTCACTGGTAATTGACCCGAAAACCACCTGCTGACAGCCAACAAAGCTCAACATTAACATCAAAATTACAATATACTTCTTAATCATGATCACTCCTTTTTCAGTTTATCAGTGAAAAACATAAAATGCTCTTACGCATCAACGTTACTCTGCGGGCATTTTGCCCGTATTTGTAAACTTTAAACACATTTCACTCGTTTTTGTCAACTCTATTTTATCGTACCGGTAAATGTGGTCTTTTTCTTCTTATCCTTTTTATCAACTTCCCTACCGCCTTTAGTTGTCCAAACTCCTGTGAACAATCCTCTGGCTAAATCTTCCGGTGTATCTAATTTGAATATCAAGCGACCACTTCTGTCAAATACACCGCCATTAGAATAAGCAATAATCGCATCTGCCATTCTTGATAATTGAACTCCGCCTGGTATTCTTAAAACACTTGGTAAATATGTTAGAGTAATGTTCCGTAGTTTTCTCCAATTGTTTTTTTCAAGAACATCATTTATTCCATCTGCCGCCCTTGTGGCTGTTTGTACAGGAGCGGGTAAAGCAGCGGCACTTGGTAAAAACTCTCCTGTTAGTTTTTTAACAATTGGACTTAGCCAAAACTCTCTAAACGGAATTGGAAATAAATCCCACCAAGACCAATTTTTGCCTTTTATTTTATTGGACATCATCCTTAAAACAGTCATTGCTGCCAGCCATCGAGTCACAGACCACAAAGCATGTAATTTCGTATCTGGCGGCGTTCCTGTTTTACCCGCCCATTCTCTCATTGTGTTCACTACTTCAAAAGCGTAAGTTTGATATGGTGCTCCTGATTTTACAAGCAATGATCTTAATATCATGGGCTTATCTTCGTCATTGTACATACTCTGTGTTTTACCCCCGCCATCAGAAGCAAAGTTTATTAAAGCCTCACCTTTTAATCCCCTCTTTGAGCCTTGTATATGAGCCGCCCTTATTGACATTCCTGTCAATAATTTTTCCATTTCAGTTAATAATATTGTTGAGAAATTATCTACAAATTCACCAACTGTTTTTTGGATTTTGATATTTTGGCCTAAAAGGTTAGAGGCATCTTGCTTTGTAACCCCTCCGCGTTTACTCGATTTAACTATAAAAGAAAAATAATTATTTGCAGCTTGTTTTCTTATTGAAGGTTTCATCCACTGGAAAAAACCCTTAACCGTATTTGGTAAACCATAGCGACCGATCGTATTTGCCAATGATAACGGTTGCGTAGTCAACGACCAAGCCACATTAAAAGGAAATACTGCCATATTCCTAAGTCCATTAAAATATCTTAAACTACCTTGTGCCCATTGTGGTAATTTTATTGCTCGATCAAGACGGGGTTTTATACCGGCATACGCTGTAGCTGTCCATTCAGCTAAATACTCTGCCGTTTTTTCAAGACCTTGCCCCCGCAATTGATCAATAAAGGCTTTATTGTTTTGGATTATAGATGTATTAAAAATATCCTTTGAAGCTGTTATAAGATAACTTTCAGCCAGTTCACGTGCGCTTAACACTCTTTTATCATAAGGTATATTCCCTTCTCTCGCCTGTGCTCTCGGATTAAAAGGTGCATTGGGTTTTATATAATCAGGCAAATCTTTTTTGCTTAAAATCTTGGCTGTTTTGTCCCTCAAAAAGACTTGTTCCCATACTGTCGTATCTCTAAGAATATTCGGTGTATAATTTTGTCGATAAGGAATTTCATCTTGCCCCCTCATTAATCTCGCGGCGTTTTGTTCCTCTATTAGATCATCGTAAAATTGTCTTAATTCCTGGGCCGCTTTGATTGAATCCTTGTCAAACGACTCTAATGTTTTTTTGCTTAATATTTTTTCGATAGGCAAATCCCTATCTTCTGAACCTATTTTTTCAAGAATAAGATTAATTTCTTTATCTTTTTTAATCGTTTCCCGGGTCTTTTTAGATATTAATCTCGGCAATAAACTCGTAGGCAAAATATTCTGTACTTCAAGTGTTTTTTCTTTAAGCCAACTGAGTTTTTGTAGTGTCATTTTACGGGTTCTAAACAACACAAACGTTTCTATCGGCCCTGCCTGTCCCTTTGTTTCCAATTTTTCTTTTACGGTTAATGAACCATCCATCTGTTGAATTGCTCTTGTAATGTCTTGTCCGCCGCCAAGTATAGGTTCAATATTATTAAACTTTTTATATGTTGCTACTTCTTCAGGAACGAAAACCCCTGATTCTCTAAGAGCTATTTTTATCTTACCTTTTTCATTAGTTCTAAGAGCTATTTTTTCTTTTACAGCTTGTTTGATAAGCAATTCTCTTAATTTGTGGATTCTTTTATTTGCTATCACAGGTGTAATCTTACCGGACAATCTTAATCCATTCACTCTCTTCATCTGCTTGGTAATGTTTGGTATCTTTGACGCTGGGGGCAATTGATAAGACTGGAACGTATCAGTATGATCTACAAGCGATGCACTTGCAGGCTCTAATCCTACTTCGCCAGCTTCGGCATCCGTGATTTTTTCTTGTGTTCTTATTGATTCTCTGAATATTTGTGCTTCTTTTCCCTTCAAAGGAATAGTAGGGCTTTCGGTAACTGGTTGTTTGGGCGTAGTTGGTATTTTCGTTTTTATTTCACTAGGCTTTTCTACTACTATATCTTTTTGTTCAACTACTTTTTTAGCTTTTTTGGATGGTTTTACTTCAATGCCCCTGGCTTTTCTCACCCTCGCCCTGAAAGCATCTTTCGTTTCACCTGGCAATGGTTTGAGCTGCGTTACCTCAACTGCTTTCTCCTGAATACCATCCCAAATCTTCTGTAACTGAGGTTTGACTGCTTCGCCGAATTCTTTAACCATTTGGGTTGACCACGTTTTGAACTGCCTTAATCCCGCCTCGAAGTGATACAATCCGATCTTACCTGCCCGAACAATATCTTCAGCTGTAAATATTCTCGCCGCACCCTTACGGAAACCGGGCCGATTCTCACCCTTAAGTTCTTCCGCCGATTCTTCGGCTTTCAAAGCGTTATATTCTTCTGTGGAAATTAAAGTGTTCTGACTTCCGTAACCTTTTTTGCCAACGTCGGAAAGCTTCGCCTCCGGTTGAGCTTTTAATTCTGTTGGAGCCAATAATTCTCTGGCTTGTTTACGTACTCCTTCAATAATTTTTTGCTTTTCACCTTCGATTGTTATCAGTTCAGCCTGGCTTTTAAGTATCAAAGACGTTTTGCCCTTTTCAGCACCAGTTAATATCTCAATCTTAAAAGCCGGTAATTCCTTCCTTCCAAATTTTATCGTTCCTTCACCAGTAACTCGTCCCCTTACGAGACCATCTGAAATAATATCATCTTTTTCAATTTTCCCCTCCTCACCGACCCCCTCAACGGGCTGGGCTTCGGCTATCTGCTCGATTAATGCCGCTTTTTTCTGATTCGCTTTAATACCCAGCTTTTTAGCCTCAGCCTGCAATTCCTTATACGGCAAAGCCTCTAATTCCGCCCGTGCCACCCCTTTCCCTTCATGCGGCGTTATCTCTGTTGAAGGTGCGGTTGGTTGCACCT
>SDBT01019177.1_pt1 | contig 10724 bp, 9 predicted proteins | sample 2277101 | NCBI WGS metagenome assembly SDBT01 (sample SAMN10404973, study PRJNA504765) | marine sediment metagenome | isolation source: marine sediment core GS10_PC15, 103 cmbsf | place: Arctic Ocean: Southern Knipovich Ridge | collected 2010
ATCTAAAGGACGGCCACTGCCCTGTCTGCGGCGTTGCCATCCCAGGTGTGTGGGCTTGATATTTTATAGTGGCGATTAAGATACAAGGCTTCTTCTAATAAAAAGTTCTTTCCTTGCGCTCCACCCGTTCCGCCCTTATGATTGACAAGATATGCCATTGGCACCCCTTAAGTTACGCATTAATCAGAAAAGGTAAAGACATCTGCCAAGATAAGAGATGGACGTATAGCGGCTTCGCCGTAACGTTTTGATTGCTTGGTATAAAACACTTCGAGGTGACCGATTGGCATGATATAATTATTCAATATATTAAAAGCCCGGAGGCCGATAAACATGATTTATATCGAAACATACAGGAGACAGCACGAGGAGATACTTGGAATTGCGGCAAAGATATTGAAGCCGCTGGAGGCCCCGGGGCTTGGACAAGATGCTCACCAGGTGCACTCTCTACTAAGTCAGCTGGCCGGAAAACTCTCAGTGCACCTGGCGATGGAAGACGAGAGTCTCTACCCGAAGCTTCTTGAGCATTCTGATGAGGAAGTGCGCTCTATGGCACGCGATTACATGCACGAGATAGGTGATTTGGCCAAGACGTTCAAGGGCTATATGGACACGTGGAATACGGTGGAGGCGATCAAGGACAATCCCGATGAGTTCGTCAGCCGGACGAACCAGTTATTGTCAGCCCTTGCGAATCGCATAACGCGCGAGGACAAGGAGCTTTACCGATTGGTCGAGGCGACCGATCTGTTTAAATAAAGTTAAAAATTGCATCAGGATTTCAAAGCACAGCAGGTAATTGGCCGGCGGGTTTCCAGCGCCCTCCATATGATAATATATATTCCATGGAGATAAACGAACGTTGGGGGGAGCGCCCGGGCTGGGACGAGTATTTCATAACCATCGCCAAGGCCGTATCCCTGCGCGCCACGTGCCTCAGGCGCAAGTACGGTGCGGTCATAGCCAAGGACAACATAATAGTGAGCACCGGCTACAACGGGGCTGCGCGCGGCGTGCGCGACTGCCTTGAGGAGGGCCAGTGCACCCGCAAGAAGCTCGGCGTGCCCCACGGCCAGCGCTACGAGCTCTGCCACTCGGTACACGCCGAGGCAAACGCCATCATTCGCGCTTCCATGGACCAGCTTGACGGCGCCACCATCTACGTCGCGGGCACTGATTGCGAGACCGGCGAGTGCGATTCGTCCCCTTGCATGATGTGCAAGCGCATGGTGCTAAACGCAGGCATCTCCCGCGTTGTCTACGCTGACGGCAACGGCGGGAGCACGGTTACCGACCCCCTTGACTGGCTGGAGGACAGGGTATGACAGAGGTGCTTTCGCAGGTAGGCGCGAGGGACTTGCTGGACATCGCCCTGGTCTCTCTCATAATCTACCGCCTGCTCATAGTGCTCAAAGGGACCAAGGCCGCAAAGATGCTCATGGGCCTGGTGGTCCTTCTCGTGGCTTCCATCATCTCGCGTGCTGTACCCCTTTACACCCTGGAGTGGATGCTCAACGGGCTCTGGGCCTATATGGTCATCGCGGTGGTAATAGTATTTCAGCCCGAGATCAGGAGCGCGCTTGCACGGATGGGAGAAAAGACGCTCATGAGCCCCTTCCGCTCGGCCGAGGAGCTGAAAGTGCTGGAGGAGGTGGTCAAGGCCGCAGTTGCCATGGCCTCAACAAAGATGGGGGCGCTGATAGTTATTGAGCGCAACACCCGGCTTGAGGATTTCGTGGAGCTTGGCACCATTCTGGACGCACATGTGACCAGGGAGCTTCTAACCTCCATCTTCCACCCGGGCTCCCCGATACACGATGGCGCGGTGGTCATACGCGCTGGACGCATAGTGGCTGCGGGGTGCTTTCTTCCAATAGCCCTTGAGGCTGAGTTAAGCCGCGCCCTTGGCACGCGCCACAGGGCGGCCCTTGCGGTAACCGAAGAGACTGACGCGGTGGTGGTCGTGGTCTCGGAGGAGACCGGCACGATCGCACTTAGTATCGGCGGCCGGATGGAGACAGACCTGGACATGGGCAGTCTCCGCAGCCGGCTTATGGAGATATTCACGGCAGGCGGTGGTGAGGGATGAAAATATCGTTGAAGAAGAACCTCTGGCTCAAGCTCGCAAGCGTTGGTTTTGCCGTTATGCTCTGGGTCGCCGTGGTGGTCATCGGACAGACGGTCATATCGGTGGAGTCACAGGTTGTGTACTCAAACATCTCCGGGGACATTGTGGTCGCTGATCATGCAGGGCGCACCGTGACCCTCACCATTAAGGGCCACGAGCGTTTTCTTCACGGCCTCGGGCCCGAAGACATCAGGGTTGAGTTGGACATGAGCGGGCTTGGCGTGGGGCGGCATTCATACGAGATCAAGCCGGATGACGTTAGCCACCCGGCCACAGTGCGCGTGGTCAGGGTGAGACCGGCCCATTTGGACATACGCATAGAGGAGCGCGTTGAGCGAAACGTGCCCGTGCGCGCGGTTGTGACAGGCTTCCCAATGAAGGGTTTTGCCGTAAGGGGGGTAGAGGTCATACCCGGTGCGGTCAAGGTCGAGGGGGCCAAAAGCGTGGTGGCTGGCTTGAGGAGCCTTGAGGCGGGGCCGGTGGACATCTCGGGCGCTCAAGGAGACGTTGCCCGGGAGGTGCGCATAAACGCCAGCCAGGCCGTGGCGCTTGAGCATGACAGCGTCATGATAAAAGTACTGATTGGGAAGGAGTAGCATAGATGAGGCTATTTGGCACCGACGGCATAAGGGGCAAGGTGAACTCGCACCCCATGACGCCTGAGACCATACTGAAGTTGGGGCTTGCGGCAGCCCGTGTCTTAAAGAACGAGCACGGCAGGAACATGGTCCTCATCGGCAAGGACACGCGCCAGTCGGGCTACATGATAGAGAGCGCCCTCACGTCGGGCATCTGCTCCATGGGCATGGACGTTACCCTTCTGGGCCCCGTGCCCACCCCGGGGGTGGCCTACCTCACGCGCGTGCTTCGCGCGGATGCGGGATTTGTCATCTCGGCCTCCCATAACCCCTTTGACGACAACGGCATAAAGATATTCTCCCACGAGGGTTTAAAACTTCCCGACGAGATGGAGCGGCGCATAGAGGAGATGGTGGCAGGACAGGGCGTGTTCCGCCGCCGCCCTGCCGGCCAGGAGATAGGCAAGGCCCACCGCCTGGACGACGCCCTTGGCAGGTACATCGAGTTCGTGAAATCCACCGTGCCCGGCAGCATGATGCTCGAGGGCATGAAGGTTGTGGTGGACTGCGCAAACGGCGCGGCATACAAGGTAACGCCAATGTTGCTCGAAGAGCTTGGCGCGGAGGTTATGACAGTGCACGACAATCCCGACGGCACTAACATAAACCGCGAATGCGGCTCCCTGCACGTGGACAAGCTCGCTGGCCTTGTAAAGGATTTTAAAGCGGACGTGGGCATAGCCCACGACGGCGACGCGGACCGCACTCTTTTCTGTGACGAATTGGGCAGGCTCGTGGACGGCGACCACGTGATGGGCATGCTTGCGGTGCGGATGCAGGAGGCGGGCACTCTAAAGGGCAACGCCGTGGTGTCCACCGTTATGAGCAACATAGGGCTTGAGAGGTTCCTCGCGGCACGGGGGCTAAAGCTGATTCGCACCAGGGTCGGCGACCGCTATGTAACGGAGCGCATGGTAAAGGACGGCTATAACCTCGGTGGGGAGCAGTCCGGGCATATCGTGATGTTCGACCACAACACCACGGGCGACGGCCCCATCACGGCTCTTCAGGTGCTGTCTCTCATGGCCTCTTCCGGGCGGAAGCTCTCGGAGCTTGCCGACGAGATAGAGATCTTCCCCCAGATACTTGAGAACGTGGAGGTCGGGAACAAGACAGGGTGGAACGCGGACCCGGACATACAGGGGGCGATAAAGGACGTTGAGGACGTGCTTGGCAAGTCCGGGCGGGTTCTTGTGCGTGCCTCAGGCACCGAGCCCCTTATCCGCGTGATGATAGAGGGCGAGGACGATGCCCAGATAAGGAAGCTCGCGCTGGGCATCGCTAAAGTTATTAAACGCAAAATGGGCTAATGGCTGGTTCCCCTTTTCTGGCTTTTCTGGCTGGCGCCGGGCTTGCAAGCGCGGCAGGATGGTTCCCCCGCCTCATGGCACTGGCAGCAGTCCTTCTTGTAATTCATTTCCTTAAGAAAAAAAACGCACTGTACGCACTGCTTCTTTTTGCAGGCGCCCTGCTTGTGCTCCTTCGCCCGCCCGTGCCGGCGCCGGCGCCAGGGGCATTCGGGTACTCCCCCTTAATGCTTGGGGGTTATTTTGTCTCTCCCCCCAAGCAGATTAGCGGCGGGTATTCCCAGCGTTTCAGGATAACAAATGGAGCAAAGGGCATAATCGATGAGGTGGACGTGCTCTCAGGCAGGGCATTTGAGGTGGGTCAAAGCAGGGTGCTCCTGGCAAGGCTTGTTGCCCCGCGTCGAAAGCTCAACCCAGGCACGAGGCGGTCCGAGCCCTTTGCCTTTTTAGAAGACGCAGGGCCCTATGTAGACAACAGGGGCATTTTTATGACACCAAGAGTTACGGTTAACAGGCTTCGTGCAAGGCTCGACAGGGAGATAGAGCGCCTGTTCCCCCCGGAGGAGGCGGCCCTTGTGGCGGCCGTGACCACAAGCGGGAGGCTCCCTGGGGCAAAGGAGATCAGGGAGGATTTCAGGCGCTCCGGGCTTGCGCACCTCTTTAGCATATCGGGCACGCACTTCGGGTTTTTCGCGCTTGTGCTTTTTGGTCTGTTCAAGTTCTTTGTCACGCTTCTGCCTCGCCTCACGCTCGAGCGCCTGACCGAGTACCTCACACCCTCGGAAGTAGCCGCGCTTTTGACTTTCCCCTTCATGCTCGGTTATCTGTTCCTCTCCGGGGCCCGCGTGCCCCCGGTACGGGCCTTCATAATGACAGGGATGTTCCTTGCCGGGCTTTTGCTTGGGAGGCGGGGCGGGTGGTTCCCCTTCCTCTGGCTTGCGGCTACGCTGATAGTGCTCTTTGACCCGCAGGCCCTTGGCGGGCTTTCCTTCCAGATGTCCTTTCTTGCGGTGCTTTTTATAGGCGCGCTTATCTGGCCCCAGGGGGACAGGGTCCCCCCTTCTGAAGGCGAGACATTTGCCGGGAAAACTCTCCGGTACTTATGGGGGCTTGTCCTTATCACGCTTGCCGCCTCTCTTGGGCTTATACCCCTTGTGGCATATTACTTCCACTACTTCTCGCTCGTATCTCCGGCTGCCAATTTTATTGTAGGGCCGCTTGTAAGCATGGTGCTTGTGCCCTTTTCCCTTCTGGGCGCGGGCACGTATATTGTCACGGGATATTACATAACAGGGCCGGTGGTCCTTGTGGTGGCAAAGGCAAGCGTATGGCTTGCCTCGTTTTTCGCCTCAGCCCCCTATTCTTCCGTAACCGTGCCGTCATTTCCTGCGGGGCTGCTCCTGGTGTATTACGCGGGGTTTGCCTTATGGTTCTGGAGGCGCAGGTGGAGGTGGCTCCTTCTTGCCCCGGCACTCAGCGTTCTTGTTTTTGTTCTAATAAACACAAACCTGTTGCTCCTTGACGCTAACGTGTCCAATGGAAGTACAAACACCATGCGGGTTACATTTCCTGACGCGGGCCGTGCTGACGCGGCTGTTATTGAGCTTTTACCCGCCAGAGGGGGCGCCGGTTATGGAGAAACGCTTGTTGTGGATACGGGCAGGCGCGGGCACGAGGTGGCGGCTTATCTCAAAAGCCGGGGCATAGAGACAATAGACGCGCTCATCATAACCCACGCGCACGCTGACCACGCAGGGGGCATTGGCCGCCTCTCGGACGAGTTCAAGGTGCTTGAGATCTGGGACGGCGGGTGGGTGGATTATTCCAGCGGGGTTTTATTAAATGGCATACCAAGGCGCACGCTAAGGCGCGGAGACGTAATAGACGGCAAGGGTTTCAGTCTCCAGGTGCTCCACCCATACGAGGGCTTTGTCTCAACCGAGGAAGGCCCCCGGGCTGTAAACGACAGGTCTTTAGTTTTCAGGTTAATTGGAGATGGGCCAGATGGTGGAGACGGGGGAGGCAATGCCTCTTTTCTGTTTACAGGCGACATAGGCGGGGAGGCGGCCCGTAACATCCTTAATATCCCCACCACCTGGCTCAAGGCGGACGTATTAAAGGCCCCGCACCACGGGCTTGGGTTCGAGGCACTAAGCGCCATGCTCAAGGCCTCGGGCGCAAGGATCGTGGTGGCATCAGCCCCGCGCCTTTATAATGCGGCAAGGGCAGTGAAGGCTCAAGGAAACCCTGACACGGAATATTACGTGACAGGTGTTGACGGGGCCGTGAGTTTCAGGGCCAAAGGCGGCCAGATAAAGGCAAGCGCTTACTCTGACTACAGGCTTGTCATCTGGCCATCGCTAAAGGAAGAGGTCAAGAACGCAAGAAGGCTTTTTGTTTCCTGGCCCTCTTTTTAGCGTGATTACTATTTAGAGTGCCGGATATGGTTTAAACCGGAAATAGTTTAAAATAAACACATGTCCACGTTCCTTCTTTTATACTTTGCCGTCTACGGCAGCATGAACGCCTACGCGCTATCAAAGGCAAAGGCGGCCTTTGCCCTGGGGTGGAAGGGCACTCTCGGGCTTGCAGCGTTCGGGTTGCTCATGGTTCTTGGCCCCATACTTGTGCGGGTGATGGAGCGCGCCGGCATGGAAGAGCCCGCAAGGCCCATAGCCATGATAGTGATGCTCTGGTTCGGGTTCGTGTTCATATTCGCCTCAAGCGCCATACTGCCGGACATCTACCGCCTCTTGTCCTTTGTTTCACGCGGGGCGCTTCCGGCCTTTCCCGTGCGGACTGTATTTTACGTGGTGCTGGGGTTTTCCGTCTCGGTATTCCTTTACGGCGTTATTGAGGCCAGGGGCCTCACTATAGAGCGGCTGAGCCTATCGCACCCCGGGCTTGCTCCGGGCACTACCATTAAGCTTGTTCAGGTATCAGACCTGCACCTTGGCCCTACACAGGGCGAGGCCAGGCTTCAAAAAGTAATGGATGCGATCGAGGCCGAGAGGCCTGACATCGTAGTCTCCACAGGCGACATGGTGGACGGGCTCATGCACGACTCCGTGGAAATGGCACGGAGGTTTGCCGGTTTAACCGCCCCCCTCGGGAAGTTCGCCGTTATGGGCAACCACGAGTACTATGCGGGAGTGCCATACTCGCTGGAATTTCATAAAAGCGCCGGGTTTCGGATGCTGAGGGACGAGGCCGTAAGCCCGGCCCCCGGTGTCACACTTGTTGGAGTGGACTTTAGGGAGCGTGTGGTCCCAGGCGCGCCAGGAGCACTGGATGAGAGCTCGCTGTTTGCCAAAGTGCCTGCCGATGATCTTGTCATCATGCTCAAGCACGTGCCGTATGTGCAGGAGGGCACAGTACGCAGATTCGCGCTCCAGCTTTCAGGCCATACGCATAACGGCCAGATCTTTCCCTTTAATCTGCCCACCAGGGTGATCTACCCCTACATAACCGGTACGTACCTGCTTCCTGGAGGCGGAAAGCTCCACGTAAGCCGGGGCACCGGGAGCTGGGGCCCGCCTGTTCGGGTGCTCTCCCCACCGGAGATAACGGTCATCGAGCTTAGTGCCAACGGGCACTCCGACTAAGGTCGCGACGACCCGAACCGGCTTCTCCTAAAGTAATCAGATTCAATACAAGAATATCCTGCGCACGATTTAAAACCATTCTATGCGGAAGCAGCAAGTAAAATGGGGCCATGCCCCCGGAAGCCACAAGTAAAAAGGGGTCCGTGACCCCGCAAGAACACTACGGGAAGTAAGGCCGCCTTTGGAGGTGGCCTCCCGCAAAGCCTACCCGTTATAATGAGTTTAAAGAATTTATTATGTCAGAGGAAATCGTCCCCATAAAGATAGTGCACGGCGAGGCCAGGAGCTGGGAAGAGCTTGCGGACATGGACCCCGACGAGGTCTGCCGGAGGGCCGGAGTGCGTTATGACACGGACACCGGCACGTATTACGTCCTCTCCTTCGGCGTTGAGTTCCTGGTAATCCCCGCCAAAAAGAGCATTGACTGCCCCACGGAAGAGGGCTGCCTCTTTCTTAAGAAATTAAAAGACTTCTTCCGGCTTGCAGTGCTCTGGTATCTCACAAGCGCCAAGGACATCACCCCCACCGGCAGGTACGTGCGCCCGGTGGACGTTAAGGGCGGGCACAGGTTCTCCGCCGGCACCCACGTGCTGCCGCTTGACCGGATTGCCGCTCGATTTGCCCGGGACCCCCACGAGTTCAAGGCTACGGGCGAGGAATACGGGGCCGAGGCAGTTGTGGGCTACGGGGACGCGTCCATAAGGCTCTATCCGCTTCCACGGGTCCCGGTGACACTTGTGCTCTGGCTAGAGGACGAGGAGGAGGACTTCCCGCCGAGGGTTGACCTGTTCTTTGATTCGACGATAGATTTCCAGATATCGCTTTCGGATATCGTCTGGGCTGTCGCGATTATGACAGCACTTGTAATGCTTGAGGATTAACAGTTATATTTGCTTATAAATTTAATTAGGAGTGTTTTCTTATGTGGCTTTTACCCTCGGTAATAGCGACTCTCACAGCTTCGCTGATACTTGCCCTTGTGTATTGGTTCCTCTACTACCAGGAAAAGCAGAGGTTCATGAAAATATGGGCCGCGGGATGGCTCATATACGCTATCAGGTTCGTTTTCATGCTCTTACTCATCACAGGCCAAAGGAACCATGCATACATTATCGCAAACCAGTCCGCGGCCTTCATAAGCGGCGTGTTCCTTGCCTGGGGCACTATGGAGTTCCTTGGAAAACGGTTCAATCCCAGACTGCACCTGGTCACGGTCGCGGGCGTCATATGGATAGTTGCGGGCTCGTTGCTTGAATTCCCCTTCCTCCTATACACGATCCCCACGTTTACATTCCTGATGGCCTGTTTCGTCTGGATCGGGGTAATGACCCTGAAGAGCTACCACCTAAGGGGCTCGGGAAGGAAAGTGCTCGGGTGGAGTTTAATACTCTGGGGCCTGCACAAGGGCAACTACCCCTTCATGAGGCCTGTGGAGTGGTTCGCCCCATGGGGCTATACGATGGCCTCGGTTTTTTCGCTTACAACAGCCATTGGCATGTTGCTTGTTTACTTCCGCTACACAAAGGACATGCTCGAAAGGGAGGTCGCGCTGCGCCGGGAGGCCGAACAGGTGGCCATATCTTCGCTTGAGGAAAAGGAGGTCCTTTTAAAGGAGATCCACCACCGGGTAAAGAACAACATGCAGATAATATCCTCGCTCCTCAGCCTGCAGATGGGCCGCGCAAAGGACAATGAGCTTCTTAAGGAGCTGAACGCGAGCAGGGGCCGCATACAGGCCATGGCGCTTGTGCACGAGAAGCTCTACATGAGCGAAGACCTCGCTGCCATAGACGTGGAGGACTACGTAAGCACGCTGCTGAGGCACCTCTTTGATACCTATGGAGAGGAAAGGGGCGACCGTATAAGGCCAGTGATCGACGTGAATTGCAGGCCCATCGGGATTGACACCCTGATACCCTGCGGACTGATTATAACTGAGCTTGTCTCGAACTCCCTCAAGTACGCCTTTCCAGGAGACCTTGCCGGAAAGATAAGGGTATCCTTCAATGACCTGAAAGAGGGTGGCATGCTCCTGGAGGTGGCTGACGACGGCAAGGGTATCTCCGAAGAGGTGCTCAATGACAAGGGACAGTCCTCTCTCGGGCTTGAGCTTGTAAGGGTCCTCTCCACGCAGATAGGGGGCACATCTAATTGGAGCACCGGCAGGAGCACCGGCAGGAGCATCGACGGCGGCACATGTTACAGCGTAAGATTCCCGCGAGACGACTAACACTGACCTTCTGCTTTGGCCTTTGCCTCGACCTTGTCAGTAAAGTTTCCCTTCGAAGTATAATAGAGCATGTCCAAGGCGGCGGGAGAAAAGAAAAAACGCGAGCCCAGTCCCAGCAAGGGTGTAAAGAGCATCGAGGGTCTTGAGGCAAAGGTGCGCGAGTACCTGCCAGGCGCTGACGTTGAGCTTCTAAAGCGCGCCTACTGGTTCTCTAGCGAGGCCCATGGCCTGCAAAAGCGCAAGGCGGGCACCCCCTACATGGAACACCCCCTTGCGGTGGCCTACATACTTGCCGACATGCGCATGGACATACCCACAATAACGGCCGCCCTTCTGCACGACACCATAGAGGACACCCAGGCCAGCGCAGAAGACATAAAGAAGCGCTTTGGCTACACCGTGGCCTTCCTCGTGGACGCACTCACAAAGCTCGGGCAGATGGAGTTCAAGAGCCGTGAGCAGGCCCAGGCCGAGAACTTCCGCAAGATGCTGCTGAGCATGTACGAGGACATCCGCGTGATACTTATCAAATTTGCCGACCGCCTGCATAACATGCGCACGCTTGAGCACCTGCCCGACACCAAGCGAAACCGCATATCCCAGGAAACACTGGACATTTACGCCCCGCTTGCCAACCGCCTCGGCATTGGGTGGCTCAAGACGGAGTTCGAGGACACCGGCTTCAAGTACCTCATGCCCTCCCTGTACAAGGACATCTCACGCAAGGTCAAGAAGAAACGCACTGAGCAGAAGGCGAGAGGGCTACCCAAGCAGCCATGGGGGTTCGAATGGAACGAGCCAGTTGAACAGCCG
>SDBT01019178.1_pt1 | contig 10724 bp, 7 predicted proteins | sample 2277101 | NCBI WGS metagenome assembly SDBT01 (sample SAMN10404973, study PRJNA504765) | marine sediment metagenome | isolation source: marine sediment core GS10_PC15, 103 cmbsf | place: Arctic Ocean: Southern Knipovich Ridge | collected 2010
GACCTATACCATCCGGGCGTTAAACAGTGCCGCCACTCTCGCGTTTACCCGGCTGCTCGGCGGACCGGAGAAGTACGGCATTGAGGCCAAACGAATCCTGCTGGAATGCGCCAAATGGGATCCCAAGGGCAGCACGGGCTACCGCTACAACGATGAGGCCGGCATGCCTTACAATTACTATTTCTCCCGAACATACACGTTCGTAAACGACTTGCTCAGCGAAGATGAGAAAAATATCTGCCGGCGGGTAATGAAAGTCCGCGGCGACGAGATGTACCAGCACCTGTGCCCGCGTCACCTGTGGCGGCCGTATGGTAGTCACGCCAACAGGGCGTGGCATTTTCTCGGTGAGATCGGCATCGCTTTTCTGGGCGAGGTCGAAGGTACCGAGGATTGGGTCTGGTTCGCAACCAACGTGTTCTTCAATGTGTATCCGGTCTGGAGCGACGACGATGGCGGCTGGAACGAGGGCACATCATACTGGTCCAGCTATCAGAACCGTTTCACATGGTGGGCCGATGTGATGCGCGAGGCGATGGGGATAAACGCCTTCGACAAGCCGTTCTACTCGCAGGCGGGCTACTACGCGATGTATTTAATGCCGCCCGGCAAAGTCGGCGGTGGTTTCGGTGACCTGACCGCAAGTCGCAAAGCAGAACGGAACGTGCCGCTGGTCAGCACATTTGCCGCACAGGCCCAGAACGGACACTGGCAGTGGTACGTCGAGCAGCTTGGCGGCCCCGATCCCGCCGACGGCTATATCGGATTTATCCGCGGCGGGCTGCCCAAGGTCCAATCCACGCCGCCCGATGACCTGCCCGAATCCCGCATATTTGGCGGCACGGGCCAGGCCTACCTGAACACCAGCCTGACCGACGCCAAAAACAGCGTCCAGGTCGTCTTCAAATCCAGCCCGTTCGGCACGCAGTCCCACGGCTACGAAGCGAATAATTCTTTTCTTCTGTGGGCCTACGGCAAACGATTGCTTATCCGCTCGGGATACAGGGACAGCTACGGCAGCAAACACCACAAGGAGTGGATGTGGAGTACGCGCTCGGTCAACAATACCACTGTCAACGGCAAAGGCCAGGGCAAACGAACCGCCAAGGCACAGGGCGAAATCATCGCCTTCAAAACCACACCGGCGATGGATATTGTCGTAGGCGAGGCGGCAGGTGCTTACGAACCGCCGCTCGAACGATTCACCCGTGCCATTATCTTCGTCAAGCCGGAACTCGTTGTCGTTTATGACCGCCTTGAGGCTAAAGAGCCTTCGACGTATGAGTATTGGCTCCACGCCATCAACAAAATCGATGTCAAAGGCCAGCATCAAATCCAGGTCCGAAACGATGATGTGGTCTGTGACATAGATTTCCTGACGCCATCCGGTCTGACATTCGAACAGACCGACCAATACGACCCAAATCCACGGCCTCGTATTAAGTTGCGTGAGTGGCACCTGACCGCAACGACGCAGGAAAAGTCAAAACGAATGGAGTTCGTGACACTCTACCGCCCGCATCGAATCAACGACCGTGTGCCGAACGAAGCGACGCTGGAGCGGATTGAAGGCGGCTACGTACTGAAGGCCAAACTGACAGACGGGCAGTTTATGGCACTGCTGCCGATCTCCGGTAATGTCACACTAAAGGCCAACGGCATAGAAAGCAAAGGTACGATCAAATGCTGCGTTACCAGAGCAGGTAAGCAGGCTGAAGTGCTTGGGCTTGAGGAATAACCGGACGAGTGGAAATCGCTACCGTACCAGAATTTGTGTTTGGGCATCTTATGCGTATCCTTTCATTGCTTGATCCCTCAATGAGGCATTCAAATTGAACCACCAATTAAGCCTTATAAAGTCCTTGGTTAAATATAATCGCTAAGTGGTATTAATAGGTACTATGCAATGCCACTTAGCAAAAATTATGAAACTGTCGTTATTTATTGTGGCTACTGCAAAACAATCACATTTAGGCATCTCGTGTGCATCCTGTCGTGGCCTGAGCCCTAACGAGGCACAGCGAATTTCTCGTCGAAACGAGCCTCATAAATTTGCTGAGGCAACAATGAAAGCTAAGTCGCAATGGCTACTACCTTGCGATGCCACTTAGCTGCTATTATAAACATCAGGCTTCTTTTTCGAATTGTAAAGATCGCTTCTACAAATGAGGTTAAGCAGGTACAGATCGCTTCTATAAATGGGGGCGGGCAGCCGTTGCTGATTTCCGCAGTCCGCCAAGACGATTTATATTGGTCCCGGGCCATACCGAGTTGTGGCCGGGCGAAGAACTGATCGAGCCCCTTTTCATGTCGGGTGTCCGGGCTTATGGGCGGGCATAGTGAGTACCTTGCAACCAGATGTTGCAACTATCTCGGTCGACTCCCCACATCCATGTGCCCTTAGCTTACAGTGAACACTATAGCATGGCGCGGTGTTGACCTCAAAAGGGCCAGTAGAAAATCGTGTCTCCCCCACCTGCGCGGGAACAGGCTGCGCCGAGACATCCGGTTTGGAATGGTTGACACCTCTCATTCGCGGCTGGACACCTCGGAATCGCTTGGGACGACAAAGGGGGCTTGCACGGGATTGTCCGCGGCATTGAAAACCGGACTCTCACTCTTCTCGACGAAATTATAGGCAAGTATTTTCTCGCGATCTTTTGTTGTTAGATAAACACATTTGTTTGCAGCCGACAAACCTACGAACATCGACTCTCGGGATTTCTGTTTTATGTCGAGAATCTCCCCTTTGTCACTAAGTATGTATATTTTTCTTCTATCTTTCGAAACGTATGCCAGATAACTACCGTCAACGAACGGCCGCATGCTCGACCCTTCGGGCAAAAGAGCGAGTATTTCATTGTCACGGAACAACCTGTGCCCCATGACGTATACAAGAGAACCATTTAGACTCTGTGTAGCCAAGAGGATCTCATCTTCCTGCAATATCTCGCGCGTCTGCAATGTCATGCTATCGACGTCCAGTTGTGCTTTCGACATGATCCCTCTGCCGTCTTCCATATTATTATGGGCCATGTAAAAACTACAGTGATCTATCCATAATAGATAGGTTGGCACAAGGATTTCTGTAATGCTTATACTTTGGCTATTGTCCTTGAAGAATCCAAGATACACATCAGATGAAATGTCCTCCACGAGTTTCGATACTCTCAGTGCAAGAATGTCTCGGTTGGAGCCCCAAGAAATAACAAAAAGGTTTGGATCTACTTTATATGAAGATATTTCCGACACATTGGCATCAGTAACCCGGAATCTCTTGATTGTCTGTGGTCTATGTCCAGTGACAAATAGCAATTCATCGTGACCTGCTCCAGATCTCCATGTTGCCCCAAAACATGAGTCAGAGCCTGGAAACTGCAGAGCTATTGGTTGAGAAAGGCGGTTTCTTAGTGGAATTATGTAAGGTTGCCCAACACTACCTTTGTTTACAACACAGAATAATAAATCGCCGGAACTGTTAATTGCAAAAGGGCCGCCTATCTTTGGTGTGTCTTTCTCTTTGGACACTTGCCATCTTACCCCGTCGTTGAGCCACAGGGCCAGTGCCGTGACCGTTACGAGCAGGCACGTTCCTGATATGACCAGGTGGCGCAATGTAATTAGTGGGACAGAATTCACGTTCTTCAACCTTGGTCGATACCAGAAAAGCACTGCCGCCACTGTAATAATGCTAAGGGCACCCGCCATGTTCGGTATGCGGCCGATACCGGGAGCCACTTGATTCCAGTCGAACGAGAGAAACTCATACGCACCGGGCAGTGCGAGAAACAAAAACAGAGCCAGGAGTCTTGATTTGCCCGTGAATTGGCCTCCGCTGAGAATCAGGGCTTCCGTTCTGATGAATATCGACGTGCAGAAATAAAACACCGTGCCTGCAAAGAGCAAAACACCTGCAATAAGAAGAATCCACCGTAGTACGGTAGAACCGGGGAATTCCAGGACCTGGGAGAACAATATAATCCTGCCAATGTCTCCCTGAAGGACTGGATGATAAGAGTTCCATAAGATGTAGTCTATACCATTGATCAAAAGAATAAAAGAACCAACGAGCAGCGCCAGTTGAATGTCGGGCCTTCTGCGGAAGAAGAAAACAAGCCCCCACAGTATCGTGCCGCATACGGTTGTCGCGATTATGCCGGAAGCCCAAAAGAGAATTTGGTACGCGGCCGGTGTGCCTCCAGTCGGTAAATCGGCAAACGCCCAGCCCATCCCGTCCCATTTCACGGTGAAGCCGGAGAACTGGCCGCCGAGAAGCACAGCCGACAGTCCGTGGCCGAGAACTTCATGAATGGCTGTGCACAACATCCCGGCCACATACATTATGGCCAGAGCGAAGAACGCAAGCCTGACGGCTCTCGTGATTGTGTTATTGCCGCGAATGATATTCATAATGCAAGGCCCAACAATGATTGCATAATCCACACGGGACTGATAACAAAGGCTGTCCCTTCTTACAAAAGGAATTGCCGTATCTTCCTGCAAATCCGTTCAACAGTCTCAGTCACTCGCCACACCCAATTCTCCTTCGCTTACAATGAAGATTGTAGCGTGGCACGGTGGGCAAAGCAATAAGGAAAAATCGGGCCATTATTTAGCTTGCTCTTTTTGCTATCAGTTCGCGTACTTTTGAGACGAGATCGTTTGGGATTTCCATGTAGGTCTGAGATGGGTCTTCGTATGCAGCTTCGTCTTCAGCAACAGCCTGGTCTTCTGACTGTGATTCGTAATGCGAAAGGACCTCTTGCACACGCTTCTCATCCCAATTAGGGGGGAATTTGCTCTGATTCATTTTTTACTTCTCCGTCGACGCCGACGTCGATAAGCCAATAAGGGTTTTCCAGTCAATTCGTATGCAGTAATCACAAACACACTTTCTGGTTCCCGACCTGGAACATAGATCACTCTAAGATAACATCCGACCTCTGTTTGTCCGATTGCAACTCGAGAACCACCAGCTCCAGGTCGATCTTCGCCTGGACGACATAGAACATATTCTACTTCCGTTTCATTCACACCATGATTATATATGTGGGGACGCCCGGTGTCATGATCAATATAATATCGAGCCTGCACAGCAATTTACCTCCTTGTCATATTAACCGAGCTATTGTTTATATGGTTTCAGTATAAACAAGCGTAATCGCTTCAATATCAATATCAATATCACCCACGTAATTTCCTTCCTCGCAAAGCAGACACTATACTCCTTTTGCCTTGGTCTCCTTCGCTTACAACTAAGATTATAGCACAGTTCGAGGAGGAAAACAATAGGAAAAATTCGTATTTCATAGAGCGTTGTCTGTGGCTCAATAGATTTTGTTGCGAACAGCAACGGTATGGGTGACAGCCTCAAGCGCAGCGCTCCCCTGAGCGAAGTCTAATGGGTTGGGGATGGTTTTTCCAATATCGACCCGCCTTTAACTCTAATTTCCTTGAAGATCTGCCTTTGAATCAGCAAAACAACAAAAAGAGTAGTAGCAGAAGTTACACCTGTTACAGAACCTATGTTTAATAATTGACCATCCTCAATAAGATACCAAGCAATTGAGAATAACTGATACAGGATGGATGATAAAGCCAGAATCGTAGCGAATGTTAAGACTGCGATTTGATTTAAAGATTTCCGTAATGCCAGGACAAGTATAAAAACTAAAAAAGGAACAAGCAAAGCAGCCAATATTATCCACAGTTTAGATAACCTGTATAATGATGGATTCCAAAAAATATAGTTTACTTCAAGAGCCAAAGAAAGGATCCATACAGTAGAAAAAATAGCAAGCTTAACGATACAAATTCTCGGCCATCGCAACAAGGCCAATGTAAGCAATATAATAATCCCGACACCAAAAGGAAAAACTTCAATTAAACCAACATTAAATCCTGCAACAAAGTTGCCACTTGCTTCGTAATAACCGTGCCATGCGTCCGATGGTGACCAGGATTCTTCGACAGGTATAAAGTATGATACTGCTAAAAGAAAAGCACTTATAAAAATTATTACTATCAATATGTGAACGGTTTTTTCCATCAAATGTATGGCTCCTTAGACACCGTAATATCTTTATCTTGGTCTCCTTCGCTTACAACAGAAATTGTAGTATAACACGGCGGTAAATGCAATAGGAAAAAAATATATTTTATAATGTGGAGTCCATAGCTCAATAGATTCTGTTGTGAATAGTAATGCCACTTTGAAGCAATATATTGTGATTTGTATTCTTATCTTATTGCTTGATGTTTTGGGTAAGATTGGGTATTTTTGTAGTGTCTTATATGGGTACTGGAGCCGTTGTCTGTTTGACTTTTAATGCAGCGATGGGTATAAAATAGACATTTGGAAAATCCAAACTAATGCCAAAAAGGAGCAAAGCAAAATGGCCAAGGATATGGAACAATTGTACGACAAACGGATGAAGCGTTATATCACTGCGATGCGGAATGAGAAGCCGGATATGGTGCCGATTCGGCCATTTGTTGCCGAGTTTACTGCAAAATACGCCGGCTATACCTGCCAGGATGTAGCGCATGATTACAATATGGCTTTCGAGGCGGCGGTCAAGTGCGCGAAGGATTTCGACTGGGACGCGGTCGTCGCTAACATGGTCTATGTCTGGACGGGTCTTGCCCAGGCCGCCGGGCTTCGTTATTACGGCATCCCGGGCATCGGCATCCCGCACACGGTCGGTTTCAACTACATCGAGCCGCCCGAGGAAGAGGCCTTCATGAAGGCGGACGAATACGATGCCCTGATCGACGATCCGACCGGCTTTCTCTATAACACATGGCTGCCTCGCGTCTCGACCGAAGCGAGCAAAATCGGCGAGGCCTCGACCTATCGCAACAACCTGGCGCTGGTTAAGAGCAGCATGGCAATGCTTCAGTATTTTTATGCCTTCGGCCCCCAGATCGGACGGTTGCGCTCCGAGTGCGGCACGGGTTCGGCCATCGCCGGCATCTTCAAGGCGCCGTTCGATATCATCGCCGACAAGCTGCGGGGCTACCTGGGCTTAGTTAGTGACATGGAAACGCAGCCCGAGAAAGTGCTCAAAGCGTGCGAAGCATTAATGCCTCATCTGGTCCATGTGGGCCTGACTACCGCCGATCCGGCCAATCAGGTACCTATCGGCTTCTGGATGCACCGCGGCTGTGTGCCGTTCTTTAATCCGAAACAATTCGCGTCCCACAACTGGCCTACGCTCAAGCCCTGCATCGAGGAGTTCTGGAAGAACGGCCACCAGACACTATTCTACGCCGAGGGAAGGTGGAAATATCACTTCGAGACCTTCCGAGAACTGCCTGATCGCAGCATCGTCTATCACTGCGACCAGGACGATATCTTCGAGGTCCACCGCGCGCTGCACGACAAGTTCGCAATCAGCGGCGGTATCCCGAACATGATGTTGAGCTACGGCACGCCTGATGAAGTGCGCGAGTTTTGTCTTCGGGTAATTAAAGAAGTGGCAAAAGACGGTGGTTATATAATGGACGCCGGCGCTATTATGCAGAACGATACCGACATCGAGAACATGAAGGTAATGACGCAGGTCTGCCGCGAGCACGGCGTCTACTCCTCCGGCAGCTATGAGCCGACGATCGAAACGCCGCCCTGTGAGCTGCCCTCGTCTTTGGAATCGCGTAAGAAAGTTACGGGTATGGCGGGCCGGAAGAGTCCTGAGATCAAACCCGGCGTGTGTTTTCCGTGGGAGCAGCGAGTGAAGGACCTGCCCGAAATCACGGGCGATCCGGCCATGGTCCAGAAAATCTGGGAAGACATTGACGCTCTGGGCAATATGTACATCTGGCAGATGCTGCTGTCCTTCTAAGCTTCCGTATTATGGGCATTTTTAGAGGTACCTGAAGAATGACAAAAACCACTACACTGAATCGACGCTGTTTTCTCGGCTCCGGCGCGTCAACCGTGCTGACTGTGGCGACAGGCGGGATTCTCGGATCGAGCTGCCGCAGCACACAGAGCGATGCAAGGTCGGAGAGAAAAGTACTTGTCGGAGCCCACCCCTGGGTCTACGCCGCAACACAGCCGAACTACGACATCTATCCCGTGCTGGAGAAGATCTTCGCCGACATGAATTATGCGGGCCTGGATGGAATCGAGCTGATGCACACGGCGCTGCGCTACCCGGACGCAGTCGAGCGCATCGCAGCACTCTCGAACGAGCACAATCTGTCCGTCATTGGAACGTCCTTTGGCGGGGCGATGTGGGACCGGACGCAGCATGAGGCCGTCTTTGAAGACGCCCGTGTCGTCGTGACGCGACTGGCCAAGCTGGGAGGGCGGACGCTCGGCACATCCGTAGGCAGAGCACCGCAAACCAAGACAGCCGAACAGTTGGACGCACAGGCGGAACTTCTGCGCCGGATCATGAACCTATGCCGCGACAACGGCGTCGAAATGAATCTGCACAACCATACATACGAAGTAGAAGACGATATGCACGATCTGACCGGGACGCTCGCACGTGTTCCGGAGGTTAAGCTGGGCCCCGATCTCAACTGGCTTGTGCGGGGCGGCGTCGATCCGGTGGATTTCATCGAAGCTTTCGGCGAGAGCATCGTGTTCCTGCACATCCGAGACCAGAACGCCGACGGAACGTGGTCCGAAGCCGTGGGCGAAGGAGATATGGACTATGTCGCCATCGGCCGGGCCCTGCGCGCCGCCGGCTTTTCCGGCGATGCCGTGATCGAGCTTGCCCATGAACGCAACTTCAAACCCACCCGGCCCCTGCGAGACAGTCTCAGGATGAGCCGGGCCAATGTCAGGAAGACCCTGGGCTTCTGAGCCCTTAATGAGGACGCAAATGGATCAAACAATCACACGTCGGACTTTGTTCAAGCAGGTAGTAGCGGTGGGCACGACGGGCCTGGCACTGCCGTATATTGTCCCTTCGTCGGCGCTGGGTGGAGCGGGAAACGTCGCCCCGAGTAACCGGATCGTCATGGGCTGTATCGGCACGGGAAACCAGGGCACCAACGATATGAAAGACTTTCTGCAGGACAGTCGGGTACAGATTGTCGCCGTCTGTGACGTCAACCGCCAAAGTAACGGCTACTGGGACAACCGCACAGGCGGACGAGAGCCGGCCAAGAGGATTGTCACAGGACATTACGCCCGCACGAGCGCACCGGGTGCCTACAGGGGTTGCAGGTCATACGAGGACTTTCGGGATGTACTGCCCCGCGACGATATCGACGCCGTCCTGATTGCCCTACCGGACCACTGGCATTCTATTTCGGTTATCGAGGCGGCAAAAGCTGGCAAGGACATCTACGGTGAAAAGCCGCTGTCACTGACTATCGCCGAGGGACGGGCGATGAGCGATGCAGTTCATCGTTACGGGCGCGTCTTTCAGACGGGCAGCCAGCAACGGTCGGACCATAATTTCCGCCGGGCGTGCGAGTTGGTGCGGAACGGGAGAATCGGCAAGCTCCATACCGTCAAGTGCGGCCTTCCGGGCGGGACGCCGGATATTTCAAAAAAGGGTAATCGCGACAAGCCCGAACGTGCGCCGAGTGGTTTCAATTACGATATGTGGCTGGGACCTGCTCCGTACGCCCCCTACTGCCCCGCCCGCTGCCATGTGAATTTTCGCTGGATACTGGATTACTCGGGCGGGCAGGTCACCGACTGGGGAGGACATCATCCGGATATCGCCCAGTGGGGAATGGGCACCGAAAAAACCGGACCGGTGGAGATCAAAAACGCCAAAGGTGAGTTTGCCCGGGATGGATTGTATAATACGGCTAAGAGTTTCTATTTCGAGTGCATCTACAAGGACGGCGTCAAACTCATCGTTTCGAATAAAGTTCGTAGCGGCGTGACATTCGAAGGCGCCGAAGGCTGGGTATGGGCCGACCGCGGGCGTCACGATGCGAATCCGAAGTCACTGCTCGAATCCGTCATCAAGCCGGATGAGATTCATCTGTACCGAAGCGATAACCACGCCCGAAATTTCATCGACTGCGTGATTTCCAGAGAGGAACCTGTTGCTCCCATCGAGACGGCGCACCGCTCCATCACGATCGGGCATCTGGGCAATATCGCCATGCGGCTGGGCAGGGACCTGAAGTGGAACCCGGACGTCGAGCGGTTCGTTAACGATGACGGGGCCGACAGGATGCTGTCACGGACGATGAGAAGCCCGTGGCGCATATGACATTTACTATTTGCTATTTACTATTGTTTATGATTTGGTGATTATATCATGAAGCAGAGACATATTAATCGACGGCATTTTTTGAAAAGAGCTGCGGGAGCTTCTGTAGCATGTGTGGGATTTCCTTATCTGGTTTGCTCATCGGCGCTTGGTAACGCAGGCTCGGTCGCTCCGAGCGGGCGGATTACGGTGGGATTCATTGGTACGGGCGGTCACGGTAGAAGTGTCAACCTGAATAACTTTTTGGGCAATGCGGATGCTCAGGCTGTTGCCGTTTGCGATGTCGATCCGGTTAACCGCAATATCGCCCGTGACATGGTCAACAAGAAATACGGCAATGCCGACTGCGCGACGTACAGCGATTTCAGGGAGGTTTTGGCGAGGGATGATATCGATGCGGTGATGATTTCGACGCCGGACCATTGGCATGTGCCGATTTCGATCGCCGCGGCCAAAGCGGGCAAAGACGTCGAGTGCGAAAAACCGACGCTGACCATCAAAGAGGGCCGGGTGCTGTGCGATGTAATGAAA
>SDBT01019179.1_pt1 | contig 10724 bp, 14 predicted proteins | sample 2277101 | NCBI WGS metagenome assembly SDBT01 (sample SAMN10404973, study PRJNA504765) | marine sediment metagenome | isolation source: marine sediment core GS10_PC15, 103 cmbsf | place: Arctic Ocean: Southern Knipovich Ridge | collected 2010
GAATTTTCCCGAGTTGACTTGAGGGGGTATGTCAGGACCGACACCAAAACCGAGTAACCTCCGCGTGATGGAAGGGATGAGGGGCCACCGCCCGCTCAACCGTGATCCCGATCCCCCGAAAGGCGCACCGAAGATGCCGCCGGGGATGCCGGATCGCGCGAAAACGCTCTGGAGGCGTCTCACCACCGAACTTGACGCCCTTAACCTGATTACGGTTGTGGATGGAGCCGCGCTTGAAGGTATCTGCCGGGCATATGACCAGGCTGTCGAGGCTGACCAGATTATCAAGAGATGCCAGCGTGAGATCCGCAAAGAACTGAATACTAAGGGGCCGGTTACAGCGAGCGGCTGGTATCAGCGCCTCGGTGTCCAGAACGCGATCTCAAAGAAAGCCTGGTCGCAGTTCAAGGTTCTAAGTATCGAATTCGGCCTCACCCCGGCATCCCGAACCCGGCTCTCTGTGGGCGAGACGGGTCGGGTGATTGACGATCTAGAGGCTGAGATGGCCTGATGTGCGATATCAACCCGACAACTGTCACCACTGCAAGACGGATACGTGGTGCGAATACCTCCGCGACAAGCACGGGAAGATCAATCCGGTCTGCCGCGCCTGCAAGGTCGTCCGGTTCTACGAGCACGTCCTCTATAAGCCCATCGGATTCAAGGTTCTTGAGGCTGGCGAAGCGTTCCTCCGCAGCATCTACGCGGTCGATATGGCGACCGGCGGACGCCGCTACCGCCGCGGATACTGCTCGTGGCCGAAAAAGAACGGGAAGAGCTTTTTGGTTGGGGGCCTACCCCTCTACCATCTCGCCTGCGAGGTCGATCTCGAAGCACGGCAACTCAGGGCATACGGAGCAGCATCGGCCGCACACCAGGCCGGCGAGGTGTTCGACTCGGCACGGGAACTGCTCGACGCGAGCCCGAAGCTCAAGAATATACTGCGATGCGTTCCAAGCACTCACCGCATTCTCCGGCGTGACAGGCGCGGGTTCTACAAGGTCATCTCGGCGGACGGCGGATCGCACGACGGCAAAGACCCGTCACTCGTTATCATCGACGAACTCCACCGCTGGACAACGCCGCGGTGTCAAACGCTCTATCAAGTGCTCGTCAAGGGCGTCATCGCCCGCCAGCAACCGTTCATCGCTGAGATTACGACGGCTGGAGAGGAATTCGCATGTCCGCTGTGGGAACGGGAACACGCCCTCGCGGAGCAAGTCATTGCCGGCGCCCCGTCGAAGTCGCTGTTTGCTCAAATCTGGAGCGCTGATAAGCAGAAATACCAGAAAGACGGCGAATACTGGAAATCCAAAGAGGCGCGGGTGGCGGCGAACCCGAGCCACGAGGATAACGGCGGATTCCTCAAGGATGAAGCGATTGTCGTCGAGCTTGAAAAGGCCATTGCGGACCCGGCAGAGAAGCCGGATTACGTTCGCTATCACCTGAATTTGATGGTCAACCGTGGCGAAGAGGCCGCGATTGACATGGACCGATGGAAGGCGAACCAAGATCTTGACCTCCGCGATTGGCCGACATATGACGCTGAACTTCTCGTCCTCAAATGGGGCCTGCGCAACAAGAAATGCTACTGCGGCGTCGATCTTTCAGCCACGACGGACCTTACGGCGATATCGTTCGTGTTCCCGCCGGATGCAGAGGACGGGTTGTGGACGGTCCTTCCGTTTGTTTGGGTTCCCGAGCACCAGACAGCACGAAGTAAAGCCGTCGATTACACGAGATGGATTGCGCAGAAGTGGATTGAGACGTGCGCCGGATGGGAGATCCGGAACAGCGACATTAAGGCACGGATCGACTGGGGGCGGAAGCTATTCGACCTCCGGGAGGTCTGTCTGGACCCATGGAACGCCCGCGACCTCCGGCAGGATCTGGAAGACGACGGATACACAGCGGTCATCATTGACCAGGGCTACAAGCTCCTAAGCGAGCCGACAAAAAAGATTCTCGCCCTCTATTTGGGCGGCAAGCTGCGACACGGCAACAACCCCGTATTTAACTGGGCGGCAAGCTGCGCGGCCACGGTCGCTGACAAAAAAGACAACGTGATGTTTTCGAAGCCAGACCGAGGAAAGACGGGCAAGCGGATTGACCCACTTGCGGGCACGGCAACGGGCATGTCGCGGGCTATCCTTTCCGCCGATCAAACCTCCGTCTACGCCAACCCGGAGGCGGTTGTATGAACCTGCTCAAACGCGCACGATTCGAGGTCTGGTGGGGAATCAACCGGAGCCGAGTTCTCGAAAAACGCATCACACCGCCCGCCGTCAAGGGTGAGACCTTCAGCTTAAGCGACACCGCATGGTATGAGCGGAACGGCTACGCCACCCTCGCAGCGGCACTGGGCGGCGGCTACAGCTCTGATGCTGGCATTACGGTAACGCCAGACGCCGCGTTCCAGGTCTCAGCGTTCTACGCGGGCATGAAGATCCTTGCGGAGGACATGGCGAGCCTGCCGTTTTTCCTGTACCGTCGATCGGCAGACCACTCCTCGACCGAGAAGGCCCGCGACCACGAGATCTTCCCGCTACTGCATGACCTGGTGAACCCGGACGTATCTTCCGGTGAGTTCGTCGAGGCGCTCACGGCGCACAGCATCGTCGCGAAGAACGGTTTCGCGCACATTGAGCGGGCGCGAACGAAAAGGATTGTCTGGCTGACACCGTGGATGCCGGATGAGGTCACGATTGAGCGTGACCGCAAGGGGCGGATCTACTACGTTCGGAAGGACGGCAACCAACAGGAGCAAACGTACAAGCGTTCTGACGTATTTCACCTCAAGGGCTTCACGTTGGACGGCTACGGCGGCGACGACCTCCTGATGCGGGCGCGGCAAAGCCTGGGATTGTCACTCGCGGCGCAAAAGTACGCCGGCAAGTTCTTTGCAAACGACGCTACACCGGGAATTGTTGTTTCGTTCCCGGCTGGCGTAAAGATGACGCCGGATGCCGTCAAGAACTTCAAGGACGCGTGGAAGGAATTCTTTCAGGGGGAGCCGCACTCGCCGGGCGTGGTGCAGGATGGCGGCGAAGTCAAAGTTATTGAGCACGACAACAGCAAGACACAACTCACCGAGCAACGGCAATTTCAGGTAATCGAGGTCTGCCGGTGGCTTCGGTTGAATCCGTACAAGCTGGCTGATCTGAGCCACGGCACATATTCAAACGTCGAGCAAGCTGCCCGCGACCACATCGGCCACGCCCTCTCGCCGCACCGTAGACGCTGGCGTGACGCCGTGCATCGCTGCCTGTTCACGCGAGACGAACAACTCGAAGGCCGTCTCTACGCCGAGCACTCGGTTGAGGCGATGCAACGCGGCAACTTCAAGGAGCAGGCGGAGGGCTGGGCGCGGCTACTCGAGAAGGGCGTACTAAGTGTCAACCAGGTGCGCCGCTGGCTGAACCTGAACCCCGTCGAGGGCGGGGATAAGAATTTTATTCAGCTCAACATGCAATCTATCGCCGATGCCGCGAAGGGCGTCGTGAAGGAAGGGGCTTCCAATGGAACGGGAAACTAAAGCACTAGAATTCCAGATCAAGGCCATCGCAGAGGACGGCACCTTCGAGGGGCTCGCTTCCACGTACGGGGGGCCACCCGATGCCTACGGCGACATTATCGAAAAGGGCGCGTTTGCGAAGACCATCGAGGAGCATGGCGGCGAAGTGGTTGTTCTCTGGCAGCATGACACCACCGAGCCGGTCGGCATGGGCAGGCTCGAGGATACCGCCGAGGGGCTGGTCATCAAAGGCAAGCTCGAAACCGAAATTCCCACGGCGCAGAAAGCGTATATCGCGCTCAAGGCAAAGCTCGTCAAGGGCCTGAGTATCGGATTCCGCGTCATCCGTAAGAAATCCGAGAAGGGCATCCGCTATCTCAAGGAAATCAAGCTCTACGAAGTGTCGCTTGTCACATTCCCCGCCAATGACCGGGCAACGGTAACCGGCGTCAAATCGGCCCTTTCTGATGCGCTCGAAGACAGAAAAGCCGCCAACCGTGTTTGGGGTACGTGGTCCGCGTTCGATTCGGTTGTGTACCGGGCAATGTTCGACCGCGAATCCACCGTGACGGACAAGATCAAGGAGATCGGCGACACGATCGACGAATTCAAGACAGAGTTCCTCATGGCGCTTCCCGACTACCTGAAGCGCATCCGCGTGAATAGCGACGATCCCGGCAAGTCCCTCAGTGAAGAGGACGCCGAGGCGATCCGCTCAGAGATTAAGAGTTTAGAGGCACTTCTGGAACCGGCCGCGGGCACCTCGAAAGACGCCGCTGGCACCGATGACCCAGACGCCGCCCCCGCAAGCCCCGCGCCGGAAAGCAAGGACGCCTTCCACCCGGAGCAGTTGGCAGGATTCCGAGACAGCATCAAAGCTGACCTGGACTCCCTGAACCAGTAACACTCCAACCCTTTCCCAACATTCGAAAGGCCAATTCCGGGCGACAGCCCGAAGAGGGTACAACTATGTCCGAAGAGAAGAAGAAGGAACTGACACTGGAAGGCGTCCAGACCGAGCTGAAAGCCGCAGTCGCGGCAGTCGGCGACAAGTGGAAAAACCACTACGAAGAGTTGAAGGCCAGCGGCGCCGATTATGGCGAGCACCTCGAAGCCGTCAAGAAGATCGCCGATAACGCCATGCGGCGGATCGAGGAAGCCGAGGCGCTGCTCGACACCCCTGATTTCGTCAAGCGCACGGTGGCCGGCGAAGTCAAGAGCATCGGCGAACTGGTGACCGAGAACCCGCTACTGGTGGAGAAGTGCGAGGGCCAGCGCGGCGAGTATTTCCAGGGTAAGCTCGAAATTCCCATTCATAACCTGAGTGTCCCTGGCGAGAAAAACGCCGGCTCGTTCTTCCCCGAGCGGCTGGCGATGGTTCAGGCGCTCGTTCCCGAGCTGAAGACCGACATCACCACCGGTACTATCGGTTCGGCGACTTCGGGTGTGCTGGTTCAACAGCGCCTCCCCGGCATCGTCAAGCCCGGCGTGCCGCGTGTGCGTGTTCGTGACCTGATCCCCCGGCTACCCTGCACGTCCAACGCGGTCGATTTCGTGAAGGAGCTACTGCTCACCAACGCGGCTAGTCCGCAGGTTGAGGCAGCGGCCAAGGGCGAATCCGCCCTGACGTTCGAGGTCGATACCGAAGTGATCCGCACCATCGCGCACTTCATTCCGATCTCCCGGCAGGCGCTGGATGATTTCGTGATGCTCCAGGCATACGTGAACATGCGGCTGCTCGACGGGCTGGCCGATGAGGAGGACGATCAGATTCTTCGTGGCTCCGACACCGGCCAGGATCTCAAGGGCCTCACGAGTTCCGCGACGGCCTATGACACCAGCACTTATGCCGAGACGGGTGACACAAAAATCGACAAGATCTTGCGGATGTTTACCCAGATCGAGGTCGCCAATCTCACACCGTCTGGCAGTATCGTGAATCCGGCAGATTGGCGTCGGATGCAGTCGCTCAAGCAGGACGATGGTGGCGGCACCGGCACGGGTCGATACATCCTCGGCGGGCCGCAGGGAACCTCTCCGCACATGCTATGGGGCCTGCCAATTGCAACCGCTTCCCGCATGACCGCCGGCACGGCGATTGTCGGCGCGTTCGCGAGTCACGTCATTCTGTGGGATCGCATGAAGGCCCGCGTCGATGTCTCGCTCGAGAACCAGGACAACTTCGAGAAAAACATGGTTACGATCCGGGCAGAAGAGCGCGTTGCGCTCACCACGCTCCGGAGCGACGCCGTGATCTACGCATCCTCGTTCTAACCTCCCAGGGGCGGGCAACCGCCCGCCCCACCTTTTCAACGAGAAAATCATGATCCAACTCAGAGCAACGTCTCGCCCGCTGACAAGTTTCGAATTCGGGCGCGTGGAACCCGGCGGGGTCTTCTGCACTCAATTTCCAGACACCGCGAACGCCCTACTTCAGCGCGGCATGGCCGAACGCCACAACCCCGCGCCAATCGCCCACGCGCCACCCGACCCACCGAAGGCCATGACCTACGAAACCAAGGTCATCACCCCCGAGGAGCCCAAGCGCGGACGCCCCGGCAAGGCGACCGCCTGCAAGTGCGGGCAAATGTGCCTATCTGCCCGGGCCGCCCGCGCCCACTGCCGCAAAGGAGCCACCCAATGAAGCGCCTGCTGATTCTCCTGCTTTTATGCCTGCCGCTCTTTGCGGAGGGCACCTACACCGTCGAGCGTGAGGTCTCGCTCTCTGGGTCCGCCGAAGCCATCACCATCCGAATGCCCGCATCCACGGGCCAAGTCGCTACGTTCACCTATTTCTCGGTCCATTGTTCCGCAGATGTCGAATTCACCGAGGAATATGACGGCACATATTCCAGCGGGACCACCCTCACGGTGAACAAACGTGCAAGGGATGACGCCGGACAGGCCACCGCGACACATACGACCATCATCGCCAGCACAAATGTCCTTCACCGGCACAAATGCACCGCCGGAAACACGTTTGTTTTTCGCCCCCAGGAGCTTCGCGAGGGTGAGGAGCTGACAATTCGCACCGAATCGGCGACGGCGGACATGACGTTCAACGCCGAGTACCACGAAAGGTAATGTACACCCCCAACATCATCACGGAGCCGATCACCGAGGCGGTCTCGCTGACCGAGTTGAAGCACCAGCTTGGCATCGACACGTCCGACACCACGTTCGACAGCCTGCTTCCCATCTACCAAGTAGCGGCTCGGCTGCATTTCGAGGGGCAGGCAGCACGGACGGTCCACGAGGCCGAACTTGAGTTCGTGCGGGATGCGTTCCCCGGTTCGGATCGGATCGAACTGCCCCGCGCAACGCCGCTGATCTCGATTACCAGCGTCAAGTACACAGATTCAGACGGCGATGAGGAAACGTGGCCGGCGTCGAACTACATCGCAGACACCGATCAGACGCCGGGTGCTCTCGTGAGGGGCTACGGCAAATCGTGGCCGTCTTTCACGCCGTATCCGGCCTCGCCTATCAAGATCCGCTACAAAGCCGGCATCGCAACGGCATCCCCGATCACCGAGGCGTCGGAAGCCGACAAAATCCCCATTCTGATGCTCGCCGCTGCCCTGTTTGAAAACCGTGAAGCCGTCGTAGTGTCGGATAGCGGGTCAGTGGGTCAGATTGCCGTGATGTGCGGGGCTGAATCGTTCATTGCGTTGCGGCAGGTGGAGTACGCATTCTGATGCTGATCTCCGCAATCATGCCCACCGCTGGCCGCCGCAAGATGGCCGCCGAAGCCGTCGAAACGTGGCGGGCGCAGACGTGGCCGGAACGGGAGCTGGTCATCGTGGACGATATGTTCAACCGCTCGTTTCCAGGCGGCGTTTCCGGACCCGGCGTCGTCTACGAAATCGGCGGATCAATGACCATCGGAGCCAAGCGGAATCTAGCCTGCGGATTGGCATCGGGCGAGGTTATCTGCCATTGGGATTCTGACGATATCTACTCGCCGGATCGCATGGAGCACCAAGCGAACCGCCTCACGGAAACCGGCGCCGATGTCACTGGGTATTGCCCGCTGCTGTTCGTCGATGAACAGGGGCGGCGGTGGCAGTATTTCGGCTCTGACGGGAACTACGCACCCGGCACGTCGCTCATGTATCGAAAGGCATATTGGCGGGGCCGTCCGTTCAATCCGCTGTCGAGAACCGGCGAGGAGATCCAGTTCCTCAAGGGCGCTCGGATGGCGGTTGTCGATGGCGGCGAGAGGTGTGTCGCCCGTATCCATTCACAGAGCCTGACATGGCAGGGCGACACCCCGAAGACCGAGGCGTATTTGAGGTCGCAGCCGGAGTGGAGGTTGGTAGCGTGAGTGTCTGGTACTGCATCCCCTCCGCGCGTGCGGATGGCGGCACGATTCCGAAGTGGTTGGAAGCTGGGTATCAGGTGGCGGTGTGGCGCGATCCTGGAGCCGTCGAGATACCCGGCACGGTTGAGTGTCGCGGCGAGTATCCCGGCTATGCAAGGGCCGTGAATGAGTTAGTGCGGAACACAATAAACAATACCGGCGCGGACTGGTATGTTGCCGGCGGCGACGACATTCTCCCCGATCCGAACCATACCCCGGAAGAGATCGCCGCGCAGTGTACGGAACATTTCGGCGGCACGTTCGGCGTGATGCAGCCCACCGGAGATCGCTGGGCCGGCGGCAGCATCGACCGCATCTGCGGTTCACCGTGGCTCGGTCGTGAATTCTGTGAGCGGATGTACGGCGGCGATGGTCCGCTGTGGAGCGGGTGGTATCACTGCTTCGTGGACGAGGAGCTGCAAGATGTTTCCAGGCGTCTCGGTGTCCTCTGGCAACGCCGCGACCTGATTCACAAACACAATCACTGGGCAAGGCGCGAGGGTCCGCAGGATGTGGATTTTGACCCGCGCTTTGAGCCCGAGCACCTCAAGGACAAGAACCCCACATTGCAACGCGACCGGCCACTGTTTGACCGGCGGAAGCGTGAGGGGTTTCCGGGGCATGAACCGATAGCTGTCGGAGTTGCGGTATGACCATTCAAATCCATCTTTGGGACATGATTCGTGGTGACTTCGGGAATGTAAGACGCCTTGGCATAACGCTCACATACGGCGCGTTTACTGATTCGTCGTGGGGCTGGCATTGCGGGGTGGATTATTTGACTACGAAGAAAGAACGTCAGTGGAACGGTCCTACTCTATTCGGCTGGCAGTTGCGCTGCAAGGTGCTGTGATCCTCGGCCCCACCTACGTCTACCTCGCATGGCCGCGAACCGCCACGAACGCCACCGCCTTTGCATGGCTGGGAAAACACTATCACGGCGTGGACAGGCCGCCGCATCACAACACAGATGTACCGGGCGAGCATCAAGGCAAATTCATCTGGGGCGTAACGCGAAACCCCTACGACCGGATGCTCTCGGTCTGGTATCACCTCGTGTTTGCGAAGGCTCCGGTGCTCAGTGAAAACAACCTACGGACGCCCACTGAGTTGGCGCGGTACGTGATAGATCATCGGCTCGATTGGCCGGCGGGTCAGTCGGCGTCCAGGTTCTTCGATGCCGCGCCGAGAGTTGACCGAATTTTAAGGTACGAGGACCTGGCGAATGAGGTGAAGTCGCTCCCGTTCTACGATCCGCGCTACCCGTTCCCGGCTGAGATTATCAATCACCAGCCACGAGGCAAGCTCGAAGACGATCTCACGCCGGAATTCATCGCGGCGGTGAACGATCACTCGGCGGCGGATTTCGAGCGGTTTGGATACGAAAAGCTATGAACTGCCCCGATCTACGCCCCAACTTCCCCACGCTCCACTGGCGTCCGATGCCTCATTCGTTCGGCGTCCCGGTGGCGTCCGACTGGCAGGACAAGTCGCCCGATGATCCAGTGTTCGGCATTTTCCGTGAATGCGGGATGTGGACGATGGATGAGGCGGCGATTCTGTATCAGGTGGCGAAGCAGACCGGCGGGGCTTGGGTAGACATCGGCGCAAATGTCGGATGGACTACAGCGCATGTCGCGGCGGCTGACTGCAAGGTGCTGGCCGTAGATCCGATGTACCGAAATGACGAGTTCCGATATCGGGCAAACCACAACCTCATCTGGTGCGACGTTCGCCAAAACGTCGTTACATACAGCGGACTAACCTCGGCGGCTGTTTTTGGCGGTATGTGGGATGTGAGGTTCGCCGGCGTTGTGATCGACGGGGACCACGACGACCCGAACCCGACCACGGACGCGGCAATGGCCGCCTGCCACTTGAGGGACAACGGCGCAATCCTCTTCCATGACGCCCGAGTGGAACCGGTCCGGAAGGCAATCCGGTGGCTGCTGAAGAATTTCCCCGAGTTCAAACACCGCATCTACCCGACGCCCCACGGCGTTGCGCTGTGCTGGCGCGGTGATCTCGACCCGCCCGATTACGAACAACTCCCCGGTGTGCCGGGGCTGGAAATCTAATGGAAATCTACAAAGACGATCTAAGCTGGGGTTCACACCTCCCCGCGCTCCTGGCCTGCGTTGCGGCCACCGATGGCCCCGTGCTGGAAGTTGGCATAGGGTTCTATTCAACGCCGAATCTGCATTCGGTCTGCCGGGGGCGGCAACTCGTGAGCGTTGAGGCGGACGCCGCATTTGCGGGCCGATTCGATGACTTCGAGGACATCGTGCATGAGCGCCACTCTGGGCATGTCATAGTCAAGCGCCCGTATAACGATGTCCTGCCGGGATTTGGCAAGCAGTATTGGTCCGTCGTGTTCTTGGACGAATCTCCCGGCGACGACCGTGGCAAGCATCTCGCGATGCTCCCGAATGCCGACTACTACGTGATTCACGACTGGGGCGCTCCGCAGATCGTGGAGGGCGTCAAGCCCCTGATTCCGAAGTTCAAGCACGTCAGGGTCTGCGAACGATTCACGCCACACACACTGATTCTGAGTAACCGGGAGATTCCACAGATTCCATGACACCGCAGCAAATGATAAACCTCGTGAAGGGCGACGGGCTCTCGGCGCTGCCGTCCTATTGGGCCACATACGCGCTCACCCGCGCCGTGATTGAGGCCGGCGTACCGGGTGACCTCGTTGAGTGCGGGGCGCATCGCGGAAATCACTGCGCGGTCATGGCGATGACGGCCAAGATGCTCGGGTCGAAAAAACGGGTTCACCTGTTCGACAGTTTCGAGGGCTGCCCCGCCGGTGTTGAGGTAGACGGCCCCGATTGGGTCGAA
>SDBT01019180.1_pt1 | contig 10724 bp, 11 predicted proteins | sample 2277101 | NCBI WGS metagenome assembly SDBT01 (sample SAMN10404973, study PRJNA504765) | marine sediment metagenome | isolation source: marine sediment core GS10_PC15, 103 cmbsf | place: Arctic Ocean: Southern Knipovich Ridge | collected 2010
AGGCTCAGCACTTTAGTCTTACCCGTGCCAGTAGCCATCTTGACTACAAAGCGCCGCCATGTCTCGTCGAACATGCCGCCCGATACAAGACCGCTCGCGTCGAAGCGCATCATGTCGTGCTTATCCTGAACACCTACAACGTCGTACAGGTAAACGATCGTTTCCAATGCTTCGCGTTGGGCGAAATAGTACTGAAACTGACTCATGTTCCCGTCGGCTTGCTCAAGCATGTGCGGAGTATTGAACCACCAGTTGAGCAGGCTTTTGCTGGTGTCGGCCGCGCCGACGTAGCCGCCGTCCCGGAACTCCTTCACTTTCTTACGCAGTTGCGAGACCAGGGGCGGCATGAGTTTTTCCATACTGGTTTCGCGTAAGGCTTCATCGGCAGGGAACCAGCGAATGTCCGGATCGAGGATAGCGTGTGGCGATTCCGGGAAGTTTTTATGTAATGCCATTATGACTTCCCTCCAATCGAAACTTCAACAATGGTCATAGTGTCGTTGCCGAAGATATCCACCACCTTGACCGCGATCTTGCGCCGTCCAGGTGGGGATTCGTGAAAGATGCTCATCAATTCTAATGAGCGGTCCTTCTTTGTCCGGAAGGATTGCCATTCATTCTCAAAGATGAAATCACCTGTCCAGCGTTCCTCCCACTCACCGCTGTCTTCGTCCTTTACCCGGATGATTTCGCGCTTGCTCTCGAAATCGAAATCAACCGCCCAGTAATCGATCCAGTCTGTCCAGGTTTTCGTGAGCACCTCGCGGGTGACAATGCCGTCCTGGTCCTTACTCACCTTCACGATCTGCCCCTTCTCCGCGACTATGCGGCTGCCCCTGTTCTTGATGGCCGCCTCGGCGTTGGAAATCGAATCCTGCGAATAGAACACCGAAAAATCGGTCAACTCCATCGCCACATTATCTTTCTTTATGTGCGGCTTGACCTCGATAGCCGCTACATCGTGGAATACTACCTGGTTCTTCTCCACGGCCCGCTTGTCGAACACATCGGCCGGGATATTCTTCGGCGCGATGTCGATCCCCTTGGCGCGCGCCTCGTCGAGCACATTCGGGAAGAGCCCCATCTCGAATTCAAAGCCCAGGATATCCACCTTGGTAATATGTTTCTTGCGGCATTCCAAAATGATCTCCTCGACGAACAGTCGTGTCACCGGCAGGTTGACCGGGCCTACCGCGACCAGACGCCCGGCTTTCTTACCGTGGAAGGTGGCGAAACCTTCGGTCTTTTCCGCCCGATAGGCGCGCAGGATCAGGTCGAGGAACGCGGCTTCCTTCTCTTCGAGCTGCTTCTGCTGTTGCTCCTCGCGCAGGTTCGGGTTGACGCCGATGTAATGCTGTCGCTCGTATTTACCCAGATTGAGGATCTCAAAGGCGCGGTAATCCTTGCCATCACCTTTTAGCCCACGCTGAACGCCGATCATCCGTTTGCGGGTGGTGTGTATAGCGAACTTGCCCAGGTCGGATATGATCCATTTGCGACCCAGTTTCTCAGCTACGGCCGCCATTGTGCCGGAGCCAGAGAAGAAATCAGCCACGAGGTCGCCTTCGTTGGAGGAGGCTTCGACGATGCGTTCGAGGAATGATTCGGGTTTCTGTGTTGGATACCCAACTTTCTCTCCCGACTTGGGGTCGAGACCCTTCATATCCCAAACAGTATCAACCGGCTGTCCTCGAACCTCGAACACCACATCATTTCGTCCCGGTTCCCTCCCGTTTTTTGCTTTCCATTTATTTAAATAGCGAACAAAACGACTGTCTTGTACAGGCATATTTCCGCCGGTTATACAATGGTTCTCATCAAGATAAGAGTTCCACCGTTTGTAGTCAATTGTATCCTCAACATCCGTATCAAAAATTTCGTTATAGGTGTAACCAGATTCCTTACGGAACAACAATAAAGTGTCGTGTTTCTTTGCGAAGTAGGCATGAGTTTGGCCTTGGAAAGTGCGATAGTGCCAAACAATTTCATTCAGCAAAGCTGGTCGCCCGAAGACTTCATCTAAGACCAGCCTCAGATAGGCATTCACCCGCCAATCACAGTGCACATAAATACTCCCATCCTCGGCCAGCAGGTCGCGCATGAGAACGAGCCGTTCGTAGATCATGACGATGAAGGAATCCGCGCCTTTACCCCATGTGTCGCGGTAGGCAATTTCTTCGAGGATGTTGGGCTTCTTGGTGAAGGTATCGCCGCCGATCTCGATGTCCATCGAGAAATCCGCGCCCACATCGAAGGGAGGGTCGATATAGATCAGTTTCAGGCCTCCCTGGGCCTCGATCTCCTCCCGCAGTGGCCCGTTCTTCAGTGACGAGAGAATCAGCTTGTTGTCGCCCCAGATGAGTTTGTTCGTCCAGCCCTTACGCTGCCGGCCGCGAGCGTCCAGATCGAATAGTAAACCCTGATCATCTTTCTGCTCGGTGTCTTTCTCAACCCGTGGTTCGTCTACATGCTCGATCACCTGGAAGGGCAAGACGATGTTACAGACCTCGCTGGTCTTGCCATTCCAGACCAGTTCCACCTCGCGTTTGTCCTCGAATAAGAGAAAACGGTATTTGTCCGGTAGGGGTTTATCTGCTTCAATATAGCGGATAATCTCCTGTTGTTCCTGTTCAGTCAGTCGTGGCATAATTAAGAATCCTAAATTTTTATAGTCGATCTCGTCAGTAGTAAAAAACCAGTGTCTGAAGACAGCTTGGCTCCCTGAACCTGAGAGGGTAGGGGGGGGAGGGGGTTCACCCCCGGGGGCCTATATACCTCCTGATGGCCCGTGCTTTCGGGCATTTTGAAACTTTAAGTATCAAAAAATGCAACCTTGATGCCTGGAACTAAAGGAAAAAGCGGCGGCAAACGCCCGAACAGCGGCCCCAAAAAGCAAACCCTGAGTGAACGTCAGGTTAAAATTCAAACAACATAAAAAACTCCAACTGAAATTTTTTCCTTACCCTTCCGTGGAAATTGCTTGTAAGATTTTCAATTTAAGGGGCTCACTCTCCATGTCATCGAGAATCACCGCGCAAATAATTTCATGTAACAGGTCTTTGTCGATTCTTCCGGCTGCAACATGGTAGCTGATGTTTTCCATTTCACGAAGAAACCGTTGCACAACGGACAAATATCCATTAAGCAAGAGAAACTGCGCGCCAAGAGAAATCGCTATCCGTTTGTTGCCGTCTTCAAAGCAATGGAAATTGACAGCACAGAAAAATAAATGCGTCAATTTGGCTTCAAATGACGGATAATATTCATCATTTTGGATGTGCTCAAGGACACTTTCAAGTCTACCCATATCTAACCGCCCGATTGAACCGCCGCCACTTATCTCCACAGTTTTTCGATGGACTTCAATGGCTTGTTCGAGTGTAGGGTATATTAACGACATTACCCGCGCTCCTTGAGCCTCTTGAACACATCTTTCGCCTCCGTCATCCGCTCGACCAACTCTTTGCTCTTCTCTCCGAGAAACCGTTCGAACTCATCAGCCTGAAGCGGGGTTATGTATTCTTTTAGCTGCAAATGCAAGGCATCCCGGAACGCCAGGTCTCGACTGGCCATTTTATTACGGATGCTTTCTATCAAGGGTTTCCAGTGGGGCAGCTGCTCAAATTTAGAAAATAATTCATCAACTTCAAAGGATGTAAGCTTTTCTCCCTTCTTTGTGTAGGCGGCCTCCAACACCTTGGCGAAGCCATACTCGTAGGAAGAGATAATGTCCAGAATTTCCGAGTAAAATGTGTCCCGCACCCTGTCCTTGTCATGGAGCTGGAGAATTTTCCTGTATTCCTTGGCATTTTCACGGAAGATGCTGACGTATATTTTGTTAGTGTACATGGGATATTTGAATTGCCCCATACCCACGTAGTTCTTCAAAGCATCGGTGAAGTCTTTCCGGTAAAGTTCTTCGCGGAAATAGGCGAAGATAAAATCTTCATCCCGCTGGTTGATATATTTGGTTGCGCCGCCAGTGCGCTGGTTGATAGTGTCGAGGACAATGTCCAGGATGGTCTGGCGTAGCAGCTTGGCCCGTTCACTTTCGGTAAGGAGCATGGAAATATTTAAAAATGCACGAAAATCGAAGATTCCAAGCTGTGTGGTTTTGCTACCGACATCAATGTCGGTAACAAATTGCTCTTTTACGGCTAATTTGAACTCTTTCAGCCGGTTATCCCTTATCACCTCGTAACCATTCCGCCCTAACTCATTTCCATACTTTTCCAGGTACCGTTCCACTGTGCGAGGGTCTATTTCGAAAAAGCGAGCCACCTGTTCCTTTACCACCCGCCCGATTCCCTCGAACATAACTCCTTGGATTGGAGCCGCTTTTTGGATTTCCTGGACGGCATAGGGGTTGTTCAAAACATTCTGACGCTCTACCTCGGAGTTGGTCAGGTCTTTGGCCATGATTCCTCCCTCTAAACTCTCCTAAAGACAATCTGTTCGGCTTTGTCCCGTCCCTGGTTTCGGCCGGAAAGTGTGTTTATTTTTGAACATGGGGGAAATAAATTCATTAAAGATGTATTATTGACACCTTTCAAATACAAAAAAAGCCTGCTTGCCCATCTTTAACCTACCGGACAGTTACCTAATGCTTGCTTCTAATTACTTAGAACTTACGAAGTCATTAAGGCTTTCCCCGGTCACAAAGTAAGACCGGCCAATCTTCTTGCCCTTCAATTCCCCGCTTTTGATATACTCCCTCAAGGTCCGTATACCGATACCCAGAACCACGCTCAATTCCTCAAGATTGAATATCTGTGTGTCCTCGATGATGGTCGGCTCTTTTTTAACCAGGGCAGGACTAGCCGGCGTTCTCTTCTTGCGCCGTGGTTTCTTCTTTTTCGGTGCCTGAATAAAATCCTCTTTGGCCTGTTCCTTTTCCAGGGGATCCGTAAAAGCATCTGCCAATTTTCTGTTTGATTTTATCATATCTCTTACTCCTACTATTTCCCGGTGATTTCCCGGCAAAGATTTTGTATCTCGCTTGCGGCCTCGCTGTGCCGTCTATATTCAATGACTGATTGTCCGGCCAGTAGGCTTTCCACATAAGCAATACGCTGATTGATTTCAGTCTCAAAGATACTCAGCTTATAACCCTCTAATGCTTCTCTGGCTTCCCGACCTATCCGGGTCCCGACAATCTTCTTGCTGATTAAAAGTTTGCTTTTTAATTTCCGGCTGTGTGACCTGGCTTCATGTATCAAGGTAACCATATCCCGGCTTGACCATATATCCAGGGGGGAAGCCCCGACCGGCACAATAGCAAGATTTGAGCTAACCAGAATTGACTTAGTAATATTCCCCGTGGCCGGTGGACTGTCTATAACCGTGTACCTGTATCCCTTGCTCAGCTCGTCTATCCGGGTGTGAATGGTAGGTTCTGGTAGGTGGAGAACCTCGAAAGACTTATCATCTCTGATGCTGGCCCACTGTAAGACAGAGCCTTGAGGATCAGCATCTATCAATAAAACCTTATGCCCCTGGCCGGCTAGACCGGCTGAAATATTAATAGCCGCCGTGGTCTTGCCTACCCCGCCTTTCTGATTGACCAGACTGATAATCATTTACTAGGTTCCTCAGTTTTTAGATGTTTTTTAAGTATCTTTTTCATCCAATCTTCCATCATTTTTTCGGGGTTCTCTGTTGCTTCTTTACATTTGGAAAGATATTGGTTCATTAATATTGAGGTATTGCTAAAATCATTTTCGATTTCTTTTAACATCTCTTGTACACTGAGGGTCAACCTTGCCATAGTAACTTTTTGAGCCATCTCAGGAGTTCTCCCTGTTTCGGCCGCAGTGACCGCAAATTCGATTGCCGCTTCGCCCATCTTTTTATATTGAGTTGATGTCTCCTTATCATTAGCTTTCATCAAGGCTTCTGATATAATTATGAAGTAAGCAGCACATTCCACGTAATCATGAGAAATATTATCCGCTATTTCTTTTTCAACATCATCAGCATAGGCAGTTACGCTTATTACTAAAAACAATGTCAATACCGTAATAACTTTCATTTCGACGTCCCCCTGGCCTGGTTCGATTTATAGGAGTTTCGTTTTTGCCCTCTTTAAAATTTTCAAGAAAAGCCCTTACCTTATTATCCTTATAAACCTTATTATCCTTAGTCGAGCCAAATCGTTAATAATATCAAATACTTCCCCAGCATTTCATCCTCAATTGAATAAGGATTCATCCTCAATTGAATAAGGATTCATCCTCAATTGAATAAGGATTCATCCTCAATTGAATAAACGGGCATTTAAGGCCCTTTTCAACGTGGTTTCCTGTCAAAATCACCGAAAACATCCTCAATTGAATAAGCCCTCATCCGCCGCCGCTTACGAGCTGGTCCGTAGTCTTCCACACGGAAACAATATCTGTCTTGGAAACCCGCCACCGCTTGATGTATCCTTTCTTTCTCAGTTCCCTTAACCCGGTCCGGATCCGGGAGCGCAAGCGGAAAGTCTCGGCCTCGATATTCAGATTGATAGCCTTGGCCAGGGTGAGCAAGTGGCATTGATAGGTGTCACCCCGCTGGCCCATATAGAACCTATACAGGGCCTTGGTTATGTCACCGGTCAGCTCGGCCCGGAACTGCAAATTAAGGTTAGTAAGAAGCCCCTGGGCATAGGTTTCGAGAAAATAGGGGTTGATTGATATCAGGAGTTTGCCGGTTTCAGCGTCCATCTTTGCTCCGGAGAGGATGGTCCCGGTTAAAAGCATCCTGGCCTTGCGTTTCTTACCCCTGCTCTTCGCCTTATTGTCCCATGCCTCGATGTTAATTTTTGTCCCGGTCAGGCGGTCCAGGCTTGCCCATATGGCGTTGTAGGTGTTGGGTTGAGGGGTTACCCCCATTACTTTACAGATTTCGTGCCTGGTGGTCTGGAAGGTCTCGGCCTGGTATTTCCGCATGAGCAATAGAACGGCCAGCAGTACGGATTCGTCATGTATCGCTAACCGTTCCCCGGTCACTGAAAAGCGGCCCCAGGAAGTCTCCCAGGTCATTTTATCAATGGGCCTGTTCTTCATCTCTTTTCGGCTAAGAGGAAAGAAGGGACTTATCCGGGTCATTTTAGTGGGTAGGAAACTGAAAATCTGCTGTTCGGGTGGTTCCGGACCCTGCTTCCGGATATGGTCCTTCACATCATCAGCCGCACCCTTGACCTTGCCTCTACCGGTAAGCCGCTCCATTTCCCGCTTCCAAGCTTCGTGGTCTTTCTCGGATATGCGGGGAGTCCTGGCCTGGATTTTTTCAAGGGTTACTTCAAATTCTGATGGTGTATTTTTTTCTGGCATATTTGAACCTCAAATTAGAACTGGACAGCACGCTTTTCCACATAACTGCCCGGACACCTTCACGTAACAATGTCTACAAATATCATGAGAAGAGGGAGCTTCCCGGCCACATAGAGGACACCGCCGAATTGGTTTAGCCATACCCCCCCCCTATGCGAACCTCGGTCACGTGAAAAAAGTGGGGCAATCGGTACTATACAGACGGCTGTCAGGATTTGACCTGCCCCCCCCGGCCTCGATATAAAGCATGCTTTTTTTGGTCCGGTGTGAGTTCGTCTCTCTGTGACGCTCCCAGTAGGCTTTCCCGTGATTCCTGGCCGTATCAGATGTTAGGGTCATGGCCGGTGTGTATCACTTTGATTTGCTGTATGCCCGGACGGTGCTTAAGGCGTTTGGGTATTTTTCGTCAAAGGCTACACGTCCCCAGAATCCCAGTCGGCCACTTGCACCACGAGCGTATCTCCAAACAGACCCAGTTGTCGTATCAATTACAAACGAGCGTTCCGAAGCGCTTATTTGAAAACGCCCGACGTTTTTCTCCCTGACCTTAAACCCTAGCGCGGTAAGGTTGACAAGCGTAATTGCGACCGCGAACACGACTATAAAGACAATCATTCTCCTCGTCATGATTTCCTCCCCGGATTTATCTTTTTATTATTGCTATTAAACCAATTATAGCTCCAATAATTCCGGTTAAAGACGTTATAATCATTAGAAATAACTCCACCTTTCCCTTGCGTTCTTCCCTAATTGCTTTTGTAACGGTGTTTATACCAAGGTAAGTTAATACCTTCTGGTCGCTAATCTTATTGCACTGAGTCCACATTTGTTCATTTTCAAATTCGGGCAAGGGGACGAATAATTTATACGCTTTCTTTCTCAAATAGTTCGTAATCAAAGTGCTGATTTCTTCTTCAGCCATAGTAACTTCGAAAAATTCACCATATTGAATTCTGTTTATTTCCTCAGATGATTCTTTCTTACGATAAGCCTCTCTTATTTCCTTTGAAAAAGTATCATGGGCCTTTTTCTTGATATTTGAGAATTTTCGTAGTTTGATTCTGTATTGCAAATAATCGAACATTTTAATTCGTTCCTCTAGTCCTCTTCCGGATCCCCGTTCTCTTCCAGGTGGTCAATGGTGCGATCCGGATCCAGCTCCCCGGCGCGGATCATCCGCTTGAGCTCCTTCATTTCCGGCTCTTTGGATATGTCCCGACTGGACTTTTTGTTACCCTTGGGACGAAGGGTAACGACTTTTTCCTTCTTTTTACTCATGCCGCCCTCTTCAAAATCATGGATACCGTCTTGGGATTCCAGGCGATTTTCCCGGTCTTGGTGCGATACCCCTCAAGCTCCAGCTCCCTGCAGATAGCCCGAAGAGAGTAACCCTTGCTCCGCAGGTCCCGGATTAGCCGGATCGCTTTCTGTTCGGCCGGGTTCTCCACCAGGTGGCCGGTCTCGGTAACATTGAATCCGTAAGGCACGTCGCCCCCGGTTTTCTCGCCCTTCGCCCTCTTGTGGGCCAAAGCGCTCCGGGTCCTTTCCCCGATTATATTTCTCTCCATTTCGGCCAGTGCCGCGGTCAAGGTGAAGAAAAAGCGGCCCATAGCAGACTGAGTGTCCAGATTCTCGTTTATGCTATGAAAGGCGACACCCCATTTCTCAAATTTTTCGGTAGTTTCCAGGGCATCGATAGTGCTCCGGAACATCCGGTCCAGCTTGTAAATGATTATGGCATCAACCTCTTTTTTCCTGGCCAGCTCCAAGACCTTCTGTACTCCCGGCCGGCCGGTCAGGTTCTTGGCGCTGATACCCTCATCAGCCACAACCTCTATCAGGACCATGTCCTTTAACTCAGCATAGGCGCGAATCTTGGCCGCCTGGTTATCCAGACTAACACCTTCCCTTGCTTGATCCTCAGTTGATACGCGAATGTACCCGATGGCTTTCATGGTAGCCCCCTGGTCGTTAGGGTTATTATGGGGTTTCATGGTCATTTCAGGATAATTAAAACACCTAATTAAGTTGTTGTCAAGTTACTTTCTGTAAGTGTTATGTAACTATCAGGCAAGCATCTATGAACTGCTTATCCTTTCCCCAAAATAAAACGCCTCAGATTTCGTTCTAAGCGGCTTTCGGGGGTAACCTACGGCGCATAATTCTAGTCCAAAAAAGAAGGGGCCGGAAGCTATTTGAAAAGTCAACAAATGTCAACATCGCACGGACCCTAAAAACCTTACAAAACCTAAAATTGAAAAGCTATTCAGGTTGGCCAGGAGAACCTCACAAAACCTCACATTCAAAAAAAGATTCAAGACCATCAAACCTAAAATTGAAAAAGTAATTCAGGAGGCCATGAAACCCTTGATTCTGAGTTCCGGTTTTCCGGAACCCTGGCCCTCATGACATCCGGCTGTGCGGTCATGCGGGGTGTTCGTCCAGGGACCTGGACCTCAATATTTCGTGATTGCGGCCGTCTGGCCGATTCTCTGAATGAAAAACGTCTTAGAATCGTTTCTAAGCGTCTTTCGAGAGAGAACCAACACAAAGGATAGTTTATTTTCCGGATTCCTGATAGGGATTGACCTGGCTGGCCTTGGCTGTATATTTCGCTGGCGGCCATGGGGTGAAAATTGAAGAGGCCGGGAGTTTGACCGCTCTTGGCTCCTAACGTGGCTCTGCCTTCTTTTTATTACCCCCGGAAATCCTGGCTCACGGGGCTTAAAACGTTTTCTAAGCAGCTTTCGGCTCCTGGTGAATACCAGAGTAGGTCGGGGAGAATCAAGAAAAATAATGCCTAGTTTTTTCAGTCCCTAAAAGAGCTGAAAAAGTCCCGAACGAGAAAGGCCGGGGGGAAGATTGCTTTTTAGGTTTTTTTAAGTTTTCTGTAGTTATTTTAACTAAAAGGGACTGTTTTCGTTTTTCCACCATTTTTTTAACTGAAATCGGATGGAACTGCCTCGGTTTTTTTGTGGTTATTTTAACCGAACTTCCGTTTTTTCACCGTTTTTTTAACGGAATAACGACCTTCGGCAATATCAACATTTATCAACATCACACGGACCCTGAAAACTTAGCAAAACTCAACATTGCAGAGACCACGAAAACCTTATAAAACCTTATATTGAAACCTGACTAAACCTGACCTTGAAAACCTAACAAAACCTAATATCAAGGAATAAAAAAAGACGGTGAAAAAACCGCCCTATCACTTTAAGCATACCTGACATTTAGAGGCGGTTATGTCCCTATTTCAGTACATGGCTAAGATTTAAAACTCTACTTAGTCGATTCTGAAAAAGTGTCTAAATTGCCTGTTCACTGTAAACGCGTCATCCTTTTTTTGCCAAATAGAGGCCCAAAAAAAGAGAAAAAAATTACCCGCCCACTTTGTGAGCTTTAAAAAGT
>SDBT01019181.1_pt1 | contig 10723 bp, 8 predicted proteins | sample 2277101 | NCBI WGS metagenome assembly SDBT01 (sample SAMN10404973, study PRJNA504765) | marine sediment metagenome | isolation source: marine sediment core GS10_PC15, 103 cmbsf | place: Arctic Ocean: Southern Knipovich Ridge | collected 2010
GATAGGGATCGCGGATCTCGTAGAGTTTGGCGGTAGGAATGTCGAGCAATCTCATCGATCCCGGGTAGTGCGGCTTTTTAGGTGCGGTTAAGACATGAGATATGCCCGTAAGCCGCAGAAGTTTTCCAGGCCTTATTGGTTCGGATATCACAATCTCTTCGTCGGGAGCACGGCCCGCCAAGACATTCACGTACTCCGAGTAGCGTCTTAGCTGAGCGGCATCCCAGCCGCCCACATGCGATATGCCTGAGAGACTTGGTCTGGAAAGGTCCTGGACGTCTCTTGATGTCGCTATCCTGACGGGAACGACCGCCTGTTTGGATTTGAGCGCCTTTACGATTTCGGGCTCAAGTTTCGATTGGTGATGTTCAACCCCTTTGACGTATCTGCCGGACGCCCAAAAAAGATCCGCCAGGATAATCAGGGCCGCTACCGCCGGAAATAACTTGCGATGTTTGCCTGATGCGAGAAACGCGGCTCCGGCTGAAAGGAGCATCCACAGACATCCCAGCCAGAGACTTCTTCTTGCAAAGGCGTAGGACGATTCCAGAAACGGTCTCGTACCGACACTCGGATGCAGATCGTCACGCTCACCGAATGAAAGCGCCTTTCCAATAATCAGCTTCCAAGACAGAGAGTTACCGCCTTCGGGCTCCCGCGAAGCGACAAGCACGACAACCAACAGCAGAGTCACCGCCAGGAGTACCTTCCACGCCCGTGAGAAAAGCGCTTTGTACCGCTCCGGATCCTTGATGAAATCCGCTGTTACGAGACCGGAAGCGGCGGCACAGGCAAAGGCGTAAAGCACAAGTATTCGTGCCGGTCCTCTGAATAGGGAGAAACCGGGGACAACGTAATAGATCAATTTGTAGTATCCGGCATATCTGCCGAATGCGATGAGGGCCGAGGCGATACCCAGCACCGCCATGAACCGGCATATTCTTTTTCGCGATGCACCGCCTACCAGAAGAAGGCAGAGCGGGAAAACTCCCGCATAGGGTAGTACATCCCAAAGGAACCATCTTCCCCAGTAACGGACGGTTGCCATGTCGCCGAAAAAATAGGGCACTATGAACGTGATGAAATTCTCAGGCGGGAGTGAGTAACTTGTCGCGAACTCGTATGTCATTGCTTGTGAGCGAACCGAATAGTGGGAGAAGACGTACGTTGGAATAAGCTGTACGGCACTCAGAAGAGCCCCAAGTATACCGATCGCAATACCCGGGACGAGGGCCGACAAGATTTCCGCGCGGGTTCCTTTCTCGCGATACCTCGTCCATGCCCATCTGATGGAGTACACCGCGACGAGAAGACCCGTGTAGAGTGTGAACATTGGATAGCCGGCTAGGATCTGGCATCCGAAAAATAGTCCGCCAAGCAATATCCAGCGAGGCGAGCTATTGAGAACGGCCTTGTCGAGAGAGAGTATTATGAGTGGAATCCACGCGTATGCACACTGCATGGGTACGTGACCGGCGTAGATGTGACCCATTATGAATCCGCTCATCATGTAAACGAAGCCGGAAATGAATGAAGAAATATCGTTTTTGGTCAGATGCTGGATATAACAGTACATCGCGCAACCGCTCAAGACAACGTGGCTGAATACAGTAGCCGTGAACGCGTTCTCGGTGGTAAAAACGAGGAAGATCAGATTCAGAGGATAGAAGATTGCTGTTTGAATTGCCGTCACAAAGGGATAACCGCAGAACCGATGCGGGTTCCACAACGGGATCTGACCCTTCAGAAGTTCACCGAAGCCGTAGGCCCGGTTATAGAAAAATTCCATGACGATGTCGCTGCCAAAGATCATCTCGGAGGAGAAGACCTTCCGGAAGAGAATTGCCGTTATGAGCACATACAACCCAACGGCGACAAGATGGACAAGCGGCTTCTTTCTCGTGTCCACTAAGTACTCCGCCAGACCTGCTTGGCGAAGGTCCATTTGTTGTTGAGCACGAAGTTGATGAGCATTCCCGCGGCTATGCCGATGAAGTACGCAATGTCCTTCTGCATACCGCCCATGGAGACGAGCACATAAAGGAGGCCCCAGTTGCCCGCGAAGCCGGACAGGCCGGCAATTACGTGATACTTCAGGCACCTCAACGCGAAATCGCGCAATCCCTTCATGGGCCTGTGACGCCATGTCCAGAAATTATTGAAAAGGAAATTGCAAAGCAGTGATATTTCTATAGCAATCGCTGCCGCCGCAAGATACTGCATGTTATAAGAACCGGTTAGAAAGCGGAAAATTCCGTAGTTTATCACCACGCCTGAGAAACCAACCGCGGCAAACTTTGCGAACGTCCTGACTGGGCTTGGTGCCGCGTTTGGGTTGAAGAGCGCCCAGAGATACAGCAGGAGGAGGTGATGGAAGTAATCGAGCGTCACCCCCATCCCGAGTTTGCTTGAGCCCCATTCCCTATCTCGAAAGACTATGGGGATTTCCGTTATTTTCTCGGTTGCCGTCTTGACGATGATCTCAAGGCATATCTTATAGCCCACCGGCCTGAGCTCTACGCCTTCGGTGAGGTTACGCCTAAACGCAAAGAAGCCTGCCGTGGGATCCTTCACCGAAACGATGCCTCTGGCGAGAATGCCGCCGGCCTTCGATGCGAACAGCCGCTTGACGGGCCAGCCGACAACCCCTCCTCCGGGAACGTAGCGGCTGCCTATCGCAATATCGTAACCGTCCGTTTCGAGGGCTTTCAGCATGTCAGGTATTGATTCGGCGGGATGAGAGAGGTCCCCGTCCATAACAAGTACGTAGTCGTCTGTTGCTTCAGCTATTCCGACGAGTACCGCTGCGGAAAGACCTTCCTTTTCTTTCTCGACGCACCGAACCGGATAATCCTTACCCATACGCCTTACTTCGTCTGCCGTACCATCCGGAGAGTGGTCGTCCACCACAATCATGTCGGCTTCGATTCCGGCACGCCCCGTAACAGCAAAGACCCCTTTCACCAGAGGTTCGATGTTGCCCTTCTCATTGAAGGTCGGGACTACTATGGTAAGCATATGCGTTTGCCTCGGTTATTGGGAAACGTCGATTGCCATTATTTCCTTGCTGGTCGTCGATACGAAAACGAGTGAGCCGCTCTTGGCTATGCCGTTGTGTATACGTCCGTCGATAGAATATGTCTTGAGGGATCTACCGGTCTTTCGGTCTATCTTGTGCAGTGTTCCTTCTTCTTCGGCGGCATAGATGGAATCGTTCTCAACGACTGGTGCTCCTCTGGAGAATCCTAACATTCCCTTTGACGGAAGCTCCCAGAAGATGCCGCCATCTGCAGGATCAATTGCGTACAGGCTCCCGGCGGACAAGTATATTGTGCCGTCGTAGTGCTTGAGTGCGTTGAATGCCCAGCCAGCTGTCTTTATCTGCCACAAGGTTCGCTTCGTGGTGGAGTTCATAGCGAAAAACTCCTTTTCGCTGGTGGCGATAAGAAATTTGCCGGATGCGTATTTCATGGTAGTTGGATATCCTCTCTCGATAACGTATTTCCACTTATACTGCTTGCCTGTTTTATCGAAACAGAGAAGCTCCCCCGCCACGTTACAGAAGAGCACATTCTTCTTGAATGTGATCGCGGGAAGGTTTACGCGCGACTTGTAGTGTACACCGGGCGTGGCCTTAATCAGGCCGTTCTTGGCGCTTAACGTATAGAGGTTGCCCCAACGTTTCGATACATAAATGAGGCCGCCTGCGACTGAAATTCCGGATACGGATATGTCCATCTGATCTTTCGGAGTATCCGAGGCCATCCTATGATTCCAGACGCGCTTGCCGGTATCGTCGTCGAAGGCGGTTATGTTGCCGTTCCGCTGAGCTATAATAATATTGCCGCCGTATTTGTAGGGATCGCCTATGGCCTGGGACCACGTCTTCCCCTGAAATACCATCTCGCCGGTTCTCTGATCCAGGCAAAGCATCTGGTAGTCGTAGCACCCGAAGTAGAGCTTTCCGTCTGATAATACAGGAACGCCGGAGACGCTGCCGCCGAGTTCCACCTTCCATCTTATGTAAGATCTTTCATCGGTCACGCGAGCAGGTTTATGCCTCGGGCCCTTTATGCGTTCCACCGTGTACTCATCGAAGTAGTACTGATCCTCCTCGGCAATGGAGCCTTTTCTCTCGTACGTGCCATTTGGTGTCAGCAGCTTTTTGTCAGGAGCCTTATCGAGAGGACGAAGGCCTGTGGTGGCGGAAGGTTGCTCTGCGGGAATCTCGGTGGGGAGTCTCTTCTCCGGCCTTACGAATGTGGGTTCCTTCAATTCTTGAGTGAGTTCTGTTTTCTGAGGCGGGTGTATATATTCTTCTCGGCCGAAATCGCTCTTTATCCTTACCGTCCAGACAATCGCCACAACAACACCGACCCCGCACAACCCCATGATCGGGTAGTATAAGAACTTCTCCCATCGCTCCATTTCCATGTGATTATCGTACGCCTCCAAAGCTATCATTGTCAACAAGGCCTCTAGCGCCCTTCGGGGCCAGTACTAGTGCCAAGTTGTGCAAACATTTTTTCAAAATATTTTTTGGATACGGCACCGATGTGTCGCCTCCTATAAGGGTTTGCGAAGCCTCGCCTCAAACCCTTTTTCAAAAGGTGTCCCTCCCGATTTTCCCTGAAGCCCGGCGACAAATCCCCCTTGCGACTGCACGGTGTTTACCGTAGAATCCCCGCGCATTGCCGTGAGAGGTAAACACATGCTCGCCAAGGTTGAAAGTCTCGCAGTTTCGGGTATAGATGGCGTCGCCCTCGAGATAGAAGTCGACGTGGCGCAGGGTCTCCCAACGGTCGTTATCGTCGGGCTTCCAGACGCGGCTGTTCGGGAAAGCCGCGACCGGGTTAAGGCCGCTCTCGTAAACTGCGGCTACTCTTTCCCTCCCAAGCGAATCACGATAAACCTCGCCCCAGCCGACATACGCAAGGAAGGGCCGGCGTACGATCTCCCAATAGCCGTAGGAGTGCTCATCGCCACGGAGCAGCTCGAGGTCACAAGATCCGGACGGATTGCTCTTATAGGTGAGCTTGCCCTGGACGGGACGATAAGAGCTGTAAAGGGATGTCTTTCCATGACGATAGCCGCGCGCGAGGCCGGCATGGACACCGTGATCGTACCCGAGGCCAACGGTAATGAAGCGGCGGTTGTAAAGGGACTCGCCGTGTACGGCGTCTCCAAGATCACGGACGCAGTCGGGTTTCTCTCAGGCAAGCTCGATCTTGAAGCCCGCACTGCCAAGGAAGAGGCCCCCTCATCCGAAGGGGAACTAATCGAGGAGCTCGACTTCGGCGACGTTAAAGGCCAGGAACACGTGAAGAGGTCTCTCACCGTCGCGGCGGCCGGGGGACACAACGTCCTGATGGTTGGCCCTCCGGGCTCTGGCAAGACGATGCTCGCAAGACGAATCTCGTCCATACTTCCTCCGCTAACGTTCGAGCAGTCGCTCGAGACAACGCGCGTGCACAGCGTGGCGGGCCAGATCAGAAAGGGACAGGGACTTCTTACCACGAGGCCGTCACGAATGCCGCACCATACGATAAGCGAGGTGGGGCTCGTCGGAGGCGGGTCTGATATCAGACCGGGCGAGCTTAGTCTCGCCCACAACGGGGTTTTGTTTCTCGACGAGCTTCCCGAGTTCAGTCGAAAAACTCTGGAAGTGCTTCGCCAACCGCTCGAGGACGCGTGGATAACCATAACGAGAGCCAGCGGAACGATAACGTATCCGGCCAACGTGATGCTCGTCTGCGCGATGAACCCCTGCCCGTGCGGGTTCTACACAGACCCCAAGAAGGCATGCCACTGCACACCAGTTCAAATACAGCGGTACCTCTCGAAGATCTCCGGTCCACTACTCGACCGGATAGACATACACATAGAAGTGCCGCCTCTCAAATACAAGGAGCTTGCCGCGGATGACATAACCAAGGAATCTGATGGTATTTGCCAAACCGTAACGGGGTGCAGGAAGCTTCAAGGAAAACGTTTCAAGAGAAGCGCCGCATCGGTAAACGCCCTTATGTCGCCCAAGCAGATAAAGCGCCACTGTGTTCTAAGGGACGGCGCAGAGGCCCTCCTCAAGCAGGCCGTGGACGAGTTCGGGATATCCGCCCGAGCCTACTCGCGCATACTCAAGGTGGGCCGCACCATCGCGGATCTTGCCGGAGAAGACGAGATAGCCGTTGAGCATATCGCCGAAGCCATCCAGTACCGCATGCCCCACGCGGATGTGTGGGAGTAGGGACGCTTGTGGCTCCCTCCACTGGGAGCCGCCGCAGCTGAATCTAGCCTGCTCACAACCAAGTCTACTTTAACAACGGGGAATCTAATCGAGGTTCCCAGCGATTTTTTGGAATTTCAGTTCATACACATGCCCCTTATATTTCCCTGACGAAGTGACGAACTGGGGTAAAAACATCCTTACTTAAAGCAGGTACCATACTTAACACTTCGTCACCTTCTTGACGAGGTTTGACGAAGTCAGCAAGGCGGAGCGACGTGAACTCGGTAAGAAATGCACCCTTGACTCGATTACTGTAAAAAGGTACAGTGTACACTGTAATGTGTTACAGTCGGAGATCTGGTGATGGTGAGCGTTAGGTCTAAGATCACAAAGGCTGTCCTGGCTTATTTCTTCCTGCACGATGATGTCAGGATGTATGTCAATGAACTAGCCAGGCGACTGAATCTTGACGACGGCAACCTGTCGCGAAAGCTGAGGGAACTAGAGAGAGACGGAATCCTGGCCAGCGAACAAGACGGTAGGGAAAAGTACTACTTTTTGAACAAGGATTTTTCTCTTCTGGAAGAATACAGAGGCATAATCCTCAAGACGGTCGGGTTGGAAAACACTCTTCGTCAAGCGTTACGAAAGATTGGGGGGCTGAAGGAGGCATATATCTTCGGGTCCTACGCAACTGACGAAATGGATGCGGCGAGCGATATCGATCTGCTGGTAATTGGGAAGCACGACACGATTGAGATGCAGAAGAAGATCGCGAGCATTCAGGAAGACGTCGATCGGGAGATCAACGTTATCAACATGACCTCGTCTGAATACGAGAAGAGACAACGAACAGAACCGTTTGTCAAATCGCTGGCCGAAACGAAGAAGATAAGGTTGCTGTAGTGGAATTCGAGCAGAAGTATTTCCGAAGGAACAACGATCTCTACGGCGGCGGCTGGTGTATTGGCAAAAAGGAAGCCGACGATTACCTCCGATTCGTCAAGGATGTCTTCGAGAAGGTTAGAGAGAGAATCGAAGCGTAAACTCAACCGCTCACGGCTAGAATCTACCAAGTGAACCGGTGCCTTTGCCGTCTAACACAAGGGGAGGCGTAATTGGCAGGTTTTGACTTCGGAAATATCCTGAAGCGCTATCAGAGGTGGGAGTAACAAAGAACTCCTTGACAGGGATCGCTTTTAAAACTACATTGCCGGAACGAAAGGTGGATGATTGTGGCGAAGAAGAAAACATCCAGAACCAGGAAGGTCCTGCAGGGCAAGGAGAAGGATTTCAAGACCTTATCCGAGGCCCACGGGCGGCTCAGCAAGAGATACAAGCTTATCCACGGCATGGCGAATCTGTTCCTCAACAGTCTCGATTTGGAACGCAACGTCGAGACGGCCATGGATTTCTTCATGGAGGCCATCGACGCGGAGGCGGGGTCGATACTGCTCATAGACGAGGAGAAACAGGATCTCTACTTCGGCGCGGCGCGGGGCCCCAAGGAGGAGGAGATTAAATCGTTCCGGGTGGCCCTCGGCAAGGGAATCGCGGGGGCCTGCGCAAAGGACAAGGAAACTATTTCTGTATCGGACGTAAAGAAGGACGCCAGGTTTAGCAGGGAGATAGACGAGGCGCTCGGGTTTGAGACCCGGTCGATCCTCGCTGTGCCGCTCGCGTTCAAGAATACACCGCTGGGCGCGGTGGAGGTCATCAACAAGCAGGGCAGTGACGTGTTCACATCCGACGAAATCGCCCTCTGCCAGGATATAGCGAGACTTCTCGCGGCACTTCTGGTGATAGGCGATCGGCTCCGCGGATAGAAGGAGGACTCACGTGAATCTGGACGAAATACTTGTCGAGATGGTGGAGAGAGAGGGGTCGGACCTTCACATGAAGACGGGCCGGCCGCCGCTCATGAGGATATCGGGCGAACTTCTCCCGACGGAACACGATCCCCTTACTTCCGAAGAAATACATGAAGCGCTTTTGTCCATTATGGACGAAAAGACCAAGGCCACGCTCGAAGAGTACAGGGACGTGGATTTTTCGTACGAGATCCCGGGCAAGGGACGTTTCCGCGTGAACGCCTTTTTCCAGAAGGGGCAAATCGGCGCGGTGCTCCGTTACATCCCGATGAAGATTCCTTCGATCAACGAGTTGAACCTTCCTCCGGTGCTCAACGATCTCGCCATAAAGAACCAGGGGCTCATTCTCGTAACAGGCCCCACGGGAAGCGGGAAGTCCACCACGCTCGCGGCCTTGATTAATCACATCAACGAAACCCACCCGGCCCACATTATGACGATCGAGGACCCGATCGAATTCGTTTACGAAGACAACGTGGCCACGATAAACCAGCGGGAGGTGGGCAAGGACACGGCGGACTTCAAGAGAGCCCTGCGCGCGGCGTTGAGGCAGGACCCGGACGTGATTCTCATGGGCGAGATGCGTGATCAGGAGTCGGTCGATATAGCCCTGCACGCTGCGGAGACCGGGCACCTGGTTTTCAGCACGCTTCACACCAACGACGCGGCCCAGACTATCGACAGGGTTATGAATCTCTTCCCGGCCGAAGCGCAGGCCAACATCAGGCAGATGCTGGCCCTCGTTCTGTGCGGGATTATATCGCAGAGATTGGTGAGGCGAGCCGACGGAACGGGGCGCGTCGCGATCGTCGAGGTGATGATCAACTCTCCCAACATCAAGGATCTCATCGAGGAGGGCTCCACGAGCCACATCCTTCAGGCCATCGCCAAGGCGGGTTCTTTTTACAGGATGCAGACCCTCAACCAGGCGCTCGCCAAGGAGGTGCTGAACAACACCATAACCGAGGAGGTGGGTCTGGCGACCAGTTCTACCCCGGACGATCTCAAGCTTCTCCTGAAGGGGTTTTCCACAGGTTCCTCCGCCGATCCAACCACGGTCACCAAGAAGAAAGCGGACGTGGAGCAAGCCACCGAGAAAGAACAACCGCAGGAGGAACAGAAAAAGGCCGAGCCGTCAAAAGAGGGAGAGACCGGTAAGCTCAAGATAACCCGCGGATTCAAGATGTAGGCGAAAATCCCCCCCGCCCCCCTTTATAAAGGGGGAGAAGATAAATGTATTAGTCTATTCCGTGTTCTTTTTTGTAGGTGAGCCAGTTTCTTTTCAGATCCACGAAGTCATCGAACGTCTCGCGAAGAAGGAATGGGTTTGTCTTTCGCTCGTTACCTATGGTTGAGCTCGCCGCTACACCGTAGTCGTGACCGGGCCATACCTCTGTTTCGTCGGGGAGCGTCATTAGTTTTTCGTGAAGCGAAGCGTATTCGTCCCGGGCGTCTTTCCCGTAACCGGTCCCTCCAACCTTTCCTACAAAGAGCGTGTCGCCCGTCATGAGTTTTGCCGTCTCCCCGGGCGCGGTTGCCAGGATGCATATGCCGTCCTGTGTGTGGCCAGGCGTGTGAATGAATGTGAGCTCGACCTCTCCCAGGGAACGTTTTTCTCCGTCCGCCACACCGCCGGTGATCAGTTCGGCCTTGGTTTGTGACAACACGTGAGAGTTGCCGTCGGTATGATCGTAGTGTCCGTGGGTGTTGATGAGATACGCGACCTCGAGGCCATGTGCCTCCGCACGCGCCAGAACCGATGCCGGGTCGTTGGAGGGATCGACAACGACGGCCTTCTTGGTTTTCTTGTCGCCAACGAGATAAGCGAAGTTACGATCGCCTCCTGTCCGTATCTGCTCGAATATCATGTGTCGTCTCCCTTGCTAAGAACTCGCTCGTAAAGCTCCTCGTACCGAGGAACAATCACTTCGGTGTTAAATGCCTCTTTGGCGCTGGCTGCGGCGGCGGCGCTCATGGCCCGCCATTTTTTCTTGTCCCCAAGAAGTTGTTTGATCTCACGCGCGGCGTGCCCGACATCGCCGACCGGACAGAGGATGCCTGTTTTGCCGGTCACGATCTCCTTAGGCCCTCCTTCGGAGGTCACCGCAACTGGCGCTCCGCACGCCATGGCCTCCAGGGCGGAAAGCCCGAACGATTCGTGATCGCTCAGAAGAAGGTAAAGATGCGCCGATCTCAATATGGACGGCATGTCGTCTGTCATGCCGCGGAATGAGACCCTCTCGCAGAGATCCAGCTCGGCAACGAGTTCTTCCGCGTGGCCCTTCTCCGGGCCCTCGCCGAGGATTGAAAGACGCGCGGGTAACTCGCTCTGGACAAGGTGGAATACGCGGATGATGTCGGCAAGGCGCTTCACGGGCCGCAGGTTGCTGGCGTGGACCAGGCTGAATTCCCCGTTGTCGGCCGGATACGGTACACGCCCATCGGGATTGAATCGGACCGTGTCAACGAAGTTGGGTATCACCTCGGGAGCGGCAGGCAGAGAGAAACGATTCATCGTCTCTTCGCGGAGCCATTCGGAAACGGCCGTCACGGCGTCCGAATTGATCATCGCGTGCCGGGTCAGATCGTAGAAATCTTTGTGACTGCCGACGAGGGTGATGTC